>Ga0209611_10013341_pt1 | contig 11302 bp, 6 predicted proteins | sample S1TSphgellanicum_3_FD_187693 | JGI IMG/M metagenome (GOLD analysis project Ga0209611, IMG submission 187693) | Host-associated microbial communities from peat moss isolated from Minnesota, USA - S1T2_Fc - Sphagnum magellanicum MG (SPAdes) (version 2) | ecosystem: Host-associated > Plants > Peat...
GAAATTTTTATTTTTCAATTTTTTTTTTTTGGTAGTGCATTAAGTGTCTTATGAAGAAATCTACTTTGTGTACCAAAATTGGCATTAAATTTGAGAACTACTATTTTTGAAGTGGATTTTACCCATAACATTTGGATTTCAAAGCATGGGAGAAAACTATGTTTCTCTCAAACCCCATCAATTTAACTTAGAGGAGTTGTTCATGTTGGAGGTGACAACCACCACACTAGAACTTGATCAAGTGCAATTTTAGTATTACAATTGATTCATGAGTGCTATTTGAATGTCTATTAAAATTTTTAAATGTGTATAGACTCTTATTAACAATTATTAATAAGTGACATAATGATTCGTGTGTAGGCTTCAACAAGGAACACCCAACCATCATCATTGGAACTTGCACCATGCAAGTAAAGTTGGAATTGCAAACTTTAGATCCACTAGCTTCAATTGTGCCTCCATGAAGAATAGGAGTTGAGTGGACTCCACCGATAGGAAATGAAATTAATAAGTTAAGTAAAAATGGTGAAACAAACAATAACCATCCTACAAATTCCAATGGTTGTATAACCCAACAATTTTGTGTTTCCACCCATAGTCCATCTAAATCCTACTTGCAACATTGCACAAACCCCAACAATGTTCATTTGATGCCTCACAATGGTTTATGGCTCTCGGCCCTTACTACTTTGATGTATGTGGTTTGAGCATGAAACACATAATCCATGTTCCTTCTTCTTGTCAAGATCTCAATAAAATAATTTTGACACCGTAAAACTAGAGAATGTAAATGGGTCAAAACAAGATAAAATACACACATAAGGTACTAGGTTAGGTGAAAATATATGTCAAGTATTGTCCATGCACTCTATCAAATTTATAAAAACCTAGTTTCAAAAAATTAAAAACAAATTAAAATAATAACAAACTAAATTTACATTTGAAACAATTGGAAAATATGTGTTTAAATGTACTTTTATGTTAGAAATTCAATGAAATAGATATGTTTTAAATTATGATATGAAGATCATCATATATTTGAAGATGTCATTAAATTTTATTTTTTTTTAAAACATACTTGACACCTACTTGAAACAAAAGTTTACACTACAAAAATAAAGTTTGCAAATATATGGCATTTAAAAAGACTTATTGAAAGCTCACTAAAACAATGTAAAATTTGTAAATTAATGCACATTAGAGAAAAAGTATCTTATCAATGTTTCACAATTTTATGTTGGGTTTTGTTGCTACTTTACACCTATTTGCAATCACTTTTGATAAGGTAATCTAAATGCTCATTTCATTTCGTTTACATCCAAAATGTTGAAGGGGAAAGGTATGTTTAATGGTAAGTTAAAAGTGGTTCAATAAACAAGGGTGGAATCCCCAAGGAGCTTGAAGAACCCACATTGACAAAGCTTTTTTGGAATCTACTTGAATACAAAGTGAAAGTATGTGACCCAATTCCTTCAACTTTTCTAGACCTTCCCCAAGGGGTTGAAAAATTGGATAGGATATGTCTACTTTATATAATGTACAAAAAATAGATAATGAAAAACAACCATGATGGTCTTGATAGTTTGGCACATGCATGAAGCATACAAAATTAACAAAGTAACTTGAATTGACAAGAAACTAATCCATGTATTATAACCACATGTCGTTGCAATTTTCTTCTTATAATTACCACACTTGTGTCAAGGCATCAAGTGCTAGTAAGAATTCCAATTTCTACCTTCCCCATGCATTGAATCATTTAACACACAAGATGAGTAAAGTTGGTGGATCAATTTCAAGGTCAAGTTCTTGCAAGTGGTGACATAGAATTTGTTTTTTTACTAGATACTACCACAATAAATAGCTAGATTTTTTACCTTGAGTTAAATTTCAAATTTAGAATTACAAAGGTTTATAGTCATTTGGCATTTTTGTTAAAAGGTGCAAAGTTACAAAGCTCTAATAATTTAGTGAGACCTAGGGTTGTTATCATTTTACTCCAAATAGTGAAAAGGTACTTGGGATGAAAGCATAATCAAGTGGTCGAAAAAAATAATCAAGTTTGATAATTAAATCATTTGACATTCACATGTAAGCATGAAAGTAGTTTTTTAAATCCCCTTATTATAGTACAAAACCTTGCATGCATATATTGACCTCATAAGAATGTAAACCTAAAATTTGAAAAGTAAAATCTATTATAAAAGTCTATAAAAAATGTGTTTGAATATAGTTGTGTAAAGATGTTAGAACATACTCGACTTCCAAAATTAAAATAGAACATTTGTCAAATTACATGTTTTCATCAATTTTATGATATATTTAAATGTTATTTTTTCAAATTTATGATTTAAACATTGTTTTAATCAACTCACACCTTTTTTTATAAAATATAACATGTTAGAAATAGATTTCAACCTACTTGCATTTCATAATAACTTACTTATTTAATATGTTTTCAAAAACAATTATACATATTATAATCAATAATCGCACTAGTTTCAATCTTCTAAAGTTCAATCAAACTACATGTTTAACAACTTAAGAACATTTTTGTGTGCTTTTCATTTAACCCAAAAAAAGTATATACTAATTGGTCCAATTGATTAGCTTTCACCCATGGATTATATAGGGTAATTGGTAGAAAAATATGTGTAATATGTAAGAAGAAAAAGGAAATAATATTGGAAATATCCACATATGCATTGGGGAACATATTTACCAAAAAAAAAAAACTTTTTAGTAAAAGAAAAAGGTAGCTCATGTGTTGGCAACCGCCAAGGCATTTGATGTGTTAGACCTGCAGAGGTTTGGATAATCTACAACCAACCTTGGTTAAATATTGTGACTTGCTTATGTGAACCATTCTACTTTAAATGTTATGGTTTTGATACTTTGTAAGAATATAGATGAAAAATCATGCTAAGAGTGTTTAGTGGTTAATTATTTAGGGTTCCTATTTTATTCAATATTAATGCACCTCCATAACTTTGTTAATGTCCATTAAATGGGTTTGACTTTTAGTTGACTTTGATTAATTATTTTGGTTAAGTAGCTACCAATACTTTTTGCCCAATAATAAGGTGCATGTTTGATACACATTTAAAAATTTAGATGCAACACCAAGGTTTTACTGAATTGTTGTATTTTTTATGGCTTCTTTTGTCATATGCACATATTTTTAGCTAATGTTTCTTGAGGAAAGGAAACATTATTATTATCATTATACTTGTAAAACTACTTTATTTTTAGATGAACAAACCCATCCTTGGGTGGTACCATTAAGAACCACCTCAAGGAATTGTTAAAGAAACAAAAGTGGCAAAATCATTTTTCTAGGCCTTTTCCTTTAAATGTTTTCACAACTATAAATTATTATTTTCTCATGTTTTATTTGTGTCTAATCTCAAATTCCCATTCCTATTCAATTCCACTATGATAATCAATCATGTATTAAGTTGGTACAAAATTCAAAATTCCACAAAAGATCTAGACACATAACTATCGGCTATCACTTCCTCCATAAGCAAGTTGAGAAAAATACTATTCAATCAGTTTATTGCAATACCATAAACATGATAGCAAATTTTCTTACCAAAGATGGCCCAAAGATGAATTTTGTGTATTTCATAGTGGCCTTCATTATGTTGAGGACATTATTTAATGAAGTTCAACTTCAAGGGGGGTGTAAGAAAACTAGATGGATGAAGCTTCATTTCATTACTTCATCCTTGTTACTTTTTGTTGGTTGCACAACTAGTTGTGTTGTTTGATACTTTTTCTTTTTAGATATTCTTAGATACTTACTTTGAAAACATAAAAGTTTGTAACATTCAGTTGTAATAACATGATATTTATTTTGATCCTTGAAAATCCTAATAATGACTATGTAGTAAAATCACATTTGTGGTTTTGCCATTAGTAATATTTTTGGTCACTAGTAATTTTCTTTAGTTTAATTTTAATGTAATCATGCAATTTAAGTGTGGATTACTTGGCCAATTTTTTAACATGGTGATATCTTGATCAAAATTCTCAACTTATAAGTGATAGCACTTTAGGGTTGTCAACACACTAGAAAGACTAAACACTCTTTTCGTCCCAATTTGAGATTTGAAAATCCCAAAAATCTATTTGGCAAATAAGTCAACATTTGGAAATTGACTTTCATGGGTTTGTGACCAAGCAAGAGGATCTACACATTAAGATAAAGGGATATATAACTCTGAAATAAACCAATTCTCTAGTAACAAATGCATGTGAAAACTCTTCCATGGATGTTTGAATAGAAAATATTTTAGTATCATCTTCTTCAACTTCAACAACATGTCCATCAAGTTTATCACTTGGCATTGTAAACCTTGTTTGGACAATATGGTTCAATTAATCAAAAAATGTTATAAAAAAGGGGATGATTTAGTTTACATCATATTCAACAATATGGCAAATTGCGTTTCCATGCCCCACAAAGTTTTCCATAATTCATAAGGATTTAAAACAAGGATCTAGCATTAGGGCCAACATATTTTGAGATTGATGAGAAAAAAAGGCTTTCAAAAATTCTAGAAAAGATTTGATCACCTTCACGACCTTCTACCACATGTTCAAAATCTAGAGCTCAACATCAAACTAATCAAACGTTTCACTCACATTAATAAAAAGGATTTATTCAACTTCCATAACCATAGTTAGGTTTACTGCAATAACCAAAATATTTGATAGTGTTTAATGACCTTTTGACTAATTCATCACACAGGTAATCACCATGGGATTCAACCACTGAATGACAACTTTCGCAATGGCCCACACTTGGGTCTTTGGGATTCTTTGATGTAAAGTTAATGTCTTTTACCTCCCATAACACAATATTTTGACTTGCTTAAATTCCAATGTTGACTTAAACCAACTTTGCTAGTAAACCTTTTCTTGACAAGAGTTTTCAACTTCTACTGTTCCATCCCAATTTCAATGCATGCCTTATCCCACTCCTACTTCCCTTTGCTTGGATTTTTTGTCCATGTAATTGTCTTTTGCAAACCAACTTGAACATCTTTCACATTTACCAAATTCAAACCCATAAAATTTTCCTTGTCATCATTTGTCACATACTAACATGCTTTAACATCAAATGCCCAAAACAAGTACCTTCATAAATTGAAAAATGTTTCAAAGGTTCACAATCAATGTTATAGCCATAGTTTTAAGGTTGTTGCCTTCATTTTTCATAAAAGCAATCGCATGGTAAATCAAACCAATTTTTTCTAATAAAACTTGTTGTTGCAAAGCCATGGCATTTCCAATAGTTTCATGCACTTCAAACAACCCCACAGTAGCATGCTTCAATGTCCAAGTCTCATCCAAATAATTACTAACCTATGCAAATGTGTCCATCCCACCTTTAAACATCTAAAGACCAAAACTATAAAAAATAATGGCTACAAATTCCACATTTGGCAACACATGCAAATTCATGGTCTTTGTCACCATTATAGGAATAACTTGTTTTGGACACAAGATATGAATGAGAAGGAAATACAATGCAAAGACATTGGTGCAATATTAACCTACATAATTAACATGTGTTTTTGTGGGAATAATGTTGTTTGTGTTGCTATGTTTGATGAACCTTTTCTTTATAATGGAACTAGGTTGGTTTAAAATGTTACCAACTATTTGCTCAAATTAATAGATGATACATTATAACATTTGTGGATTTTCAAGATCAATAAGTAGGTTGTCATTGATAGCAATCATTTTCTAATAAGTTGCTACCACATTGTAGGTGTACATTTTCAACATTTGACAAGCTATTGGCTTGGTTCATGTTCACATCACAAGTTGCTACTTCACCCACTCCACCCACATTTCCAACAATAATAACTTCATTTTTAAACATTATAGAAATATTTTGAACAATAAACCCTAATTGCAAGGACAAAAACACAAACACACATGAAATCACAAGATTAAAAAATTGAATAATTTAGAGTCTAAGGCTTTTGCAAAACTAAGAATACTTGTCACACACAAGAAATTTAAAAAACACACAATGCTCATAAACAACTCCAAGAAAATAATGGAAGATTGATGGGACAAAAGGAAAAAAGGAAACGCCAGTAGTTTAACTTCTTCAAAATCTAAAATTGTTATTGTGCATGAGATATGGAAAAACAGAAGAGTTCATAAACAACTCCATGAAAACAAAAACAACATCAAAAGTATAAAAGTGGAAAGGGAAAACCCATGGAGGTTATGCACATTCATTGTCAAAACACATCATTAATTGAAGTTCAAATGCCATAACAAAGTTTGAAGATTGAATTATAACAACAAATGTCAAAGTTTGAAGCTTGAACAATAATGCAAAGCTAATCATATAACAATAGAAAAACTCCAAGCTCAAAATGTAGTAAGAAACCTGGAGCTCAAAATCTAAGAACAAAGCAAAGTTTAAAAGTATAGTGAAATGGATTCAACAACAAAAAATAATGAGATGACAAGATTCAAGACCTCAAGTTATGCATAAAACTTCTACTAACAAGAGAGATTGACAAAAAAACATAATGACAAAAAGTTTCACCTTCCCTTTGCCCTTAAACCCTACTCCATGCACATAAGTCATATCTAGTTGTCTATCTACCATAATGAGTGGATACGATTATCCAAGGGGTAATGTCCTTATGGATATGACAACAATAAGGTTACCTAATTAAAAGAACTTTGTTGATTATGGATAGGGCATGTAAGGAAAAAAAAATACGAAATCAATATTTGATTTTATGCATATCTAGTCAATGTGCTTGAATTGATATTTAGGCAAAACCACATGGGTGCATCTATGGTAAAAGGACCCACACCCAACTCCTTTTTACAAAGGACAGTAATAAGGAGTGGATTTTACAACACAACATGGCACATAACCATTGCTTGAATTATTATTTATTGTGAAAAATACTAATTTTTCCCAAAAAAATTCAATTCAATTTCAAGAAATTTTATGCCAAATTTATGAACTCAAAAGTGGTTACAAGTGTTTTTTAGTCCTTTTCCACCATCATATGTTACTAGAAATAATTCATTTAAAAAAATGTCATTCTTTATTATATTTTATCTCACAATACACAAAATATATGGGAACTTTTGAATCTTAAATCAAATTTAAAATTTACAAATGTTTATTTTAGGAATGGTTACACATTTAGTGGGTCCTTTTAGTGCAAACTTACCCACATATTCAGTCAACACTAGTTCCAACTCTGGATTTATTAGAGCTTGTTGAATTTGAAACACAATTTGACCATAATGAACCTCTTGAACCCATTGATGAGATGACTTGGAACATAATGACCCCATAAGAAAGGATTGAAGAAAAATAGGATGAAGATGTAGTATTGCCACCATAGCTAACAATTTCATTTCTTGAGGTAAATCAACCATTGACAATGTGCATCTATACCTTGCATATTTAGTGGTGATATTAATGTTTATTTTGCAAAATGTTTATCAATCCAAAAAGAGGCGATTTCAATTAGGCATTCTAGTTTTCAACAATTTTTTTAAATTTTAATGGGAACCTTTTCAATAAATGAATGTTATTTTTCATTGAAATAACCTAGTTTATTTGGAATTTTTTAAATGTCATATTTTGAAAATACATTTTCTTTTAAAAAATTATTCAAATGATAGTTGGATAATTGCTACATTTATTTTACTCTAGAAGCCTAACATTAAATGAGGATAAATGTATAAAAAGAGGCTTTACCATGTTTATAATTTTCACCTTTTGCCCAAGAATATGTTCTAAGGGCTAAGGCCACCAAAAAAAATTATGGAAAAAGATGTTGGATTATATGTGCATTAATTTTAAATAAAATCTACAAAATTGACCATGGTTTTTCCATGTAGGTGAATCAAAACACACTCAAAGGAGCCACAAAGAGCATTGAATGTTAGAAACTACAATAAAAATTAAATTTATTTTTTATTTTTTTTCCATTTGAAACCATGGTAATCATGGCAAGTAATTTTTCTATAACACATATGAATGTTAAGAAACTCCAATAAAAAATCAATTTGATCCAATTTTAGGTCTTGGTTTAGTTAAGGATTTTAATTGAATGTGAAAATTTATTTCATTACATATATACGGGGTATAATGTACATGATGTATTGAACAAAGTTGTAATTTCTAATACATGAAATTGAACCTTAAAATAATGAACATCTTTTGGTATGAATTGAAATTATCATCACTTTTCAAGATGAAACATAGAAATTGCAAGGAATGTACAAACTTTTACAAATTCCTGCTTAATCAATAATGCTTAAAAAAATAAATGTGATTTATTAGCCAACTCTAACCAATTTTTATAACAAGTTGCAACAAATTTCATTCAAAAATTCATTTGTATCAAAGAGTTATTTTGGGGAAAAAGGACATGCTTCCTTAATATAAAGTAATGCTAGTGGCTCCTTTGAATGTGTTTTGACCAAGGTATGTTGAAATCTACAATTCAAATTTGGCATTCAAGTTTATGTAATATGAGTTTCTTGCATTTTTAAAGGAAATTTCACATTGTACGTTTGATTTTGATGATGCCATGTGGTTTGCAAGTGGCCAATAGACTACAAGGGTAAAAGTGATTCATGAAAAAAATGGCATGTATTAGGTATTCCATGTGCACTTTTAGTTCCCAAAAAATCGTGGAAGGTGTGGGTTCCTTTGGGTTTAGGTCATTATAAGGGGTATAGACATATTAATCATGTGTAGCCATTTACTTTTATGTAGTTGAAAGCCTTTGAGCTTCATCATAACTAATGTGACTTTACATTCATGTAGTTGTACTATTATTCTATTTATATATCCATTCTATCATTGAAAATCCCAATATGTAAATATGAATTTTTATTTATTTATTTATTTTTGTTTGCACAAGGTTTAGACTTTTTGGGGTTACAAAAATCAAAGGGCCATTTAAAAAATCAATGTTATTTGATGTCATAATTAGTCAATTGTTAAAAACCAAAGCCTTAAAATGAATTAAATGAATTAAAAATTTGAATTTCATAACAATCAAATCAGTCATTTAACACCGCTTGCCATGATTACCATAATTTTGAAATGACATGTAAATATATTTACAATTGTTTGTTTGTTGTTTTCATTGCATCCAATGCCCTTTTGGCTCTATTGATTGTATTTATGCACGTTCTCATTTCTTGATTTGATTTTTTTCATTCAATGTTTTCATCCATATTGAACTATCTACCTTAACACTCTACTTTGTCAATATGATCCGCACCACACACATGTTTTTCCATTTGTCGAAAACTATGATTATGTCTAAAATGGAACTACAAATTGACATAAGAGATAACATAACAAAATTATGTACAATAATACAATATATGCACATCATATATCCAATACAAGTGTACACTTTCACACCTTGTTTTCATCATTGTCATGGCCATGTTAGAGCATAATTTAATTCAATTATGTCATTCATAACATCCTTCCCATAACAATGTTTATTCATCACTCGTGGAATGGATAGTCCTACCTTCAGTTCTCCCAAACAAATTTTTTCATAAGATTCCTTAAGTATATGAATGGAGAAAATAGCCCTACCCTAAATTCACATCTCCATAAACCTTCAAACCAATTGTGCTCACATGTTTTGTGTGAACATAACAAGTAGTATCCTAGCAATAATGAGCATCACCACACAAGATATTATCTTTTTAATATGAAAGTTTGTAAAACATGTTTCATTTACTATTTTCCCAATGTGGATTGGTTGATACATGTTTTCCCAACATGATCTTTTCAACTTCAAATTTTTTTCCCCTTTCTTTTGTGTTAGAACCATTGATAGTGATATCACCTTCATGTGGCCAAAATAATCTGTTCGGCCCATATTGGAAACAATAGCAAAATGCCAATGTTAAATGTAAATTGAACTTTAATGTACAACTAGTGTGGCCTGTGCCATTGGCCCAAGCGTTACCACGTCCTCAACTGATTTTGCCATCCAAAACCTGGTTTTTTGGAATTTATTTGAATTTTCAACAACAAAAATCACTTAAAAATTTAATATCTCCCCCATTCTGAATCCAAATCTTACCAAGTAAATTCCATTAAATCATGCTCATCAAGATCTTTCCAAGAACATCAAAAGCACATTCCAATTCCTCCAAAAATTTGAGTTACGATTTGGTTTAATTTTCAATGAAGAAAGCATTCGGTATTCAAAAACTTTTGCACTGCAATTCCAAACGTCATGGAACCAAGCCCATGCACCCCTTCTCATTGAGAGCTTTCCAAAGACACCAAGAACATGATCTGAAGCATCCTGGTTTGGTGGATCTCATAACTACAAAACAAAACAAACTACTTTCCTTCACAGATAGATAACATGTTTCCAATAATTACATTATTGAAATGAACACTAAATTGTCGTCACATGTGATAAAGGCATGAACACATAGAAACAACATATAATTTCAACACTAAGAATCATGCACTACAACAAAAGGTGTCCCTATACACCAAGTGATTTCACTAGATTTTGATTGAATTCACTGGTTGTAATGAACAAGGACCAATGAATAAGTAGTGAATTCATTGTCTAATAAACAAGGACTAGTGAACTACACCCACATTTTGTAGTAGTGATCTCATTTTAAAATCCTAGATGATAAAATGGGTTATTGATTGTAATATTGAATTCATATGACATCATAATTAGATGTTAAAAAAAGTATTCCTTGAAATTCATGAATACTTTGAACAACCACATTACAAATTTGCAACGACTACTTGTGTTTGATTTCCATCTAAGTAAGAATCAATTATACAATTTTATCAAACATACGTTGTCTAAACTTTGTAAATGGGTCTCAATGGGCCATAGTCGCCAAATGTCCACCAAAACTTACCATGTTTGAAATGATCCTTGGCATGGATCTTGGACTTTTGCAATGGGTAGCTTGAGTTTCATGATTATACATAAAAAAGGTAGACATCATCTCTGCTTTCACAAATTGATCAATAATTGTTTCATCTTGAGACATCTTGATTAAATGCATTTCTTTGTTACATTATGCAAAATAGGAAGCTTTAAGCTGGGTTGTGATCGTGCTAGTTCATTGGCGTGCCATGGAGGTAATGCTGTTGTTTTCAATCATATAAATTGGGTTGAACCACCCCAATTTTTTTGGCAGGAAACATTAAATAAGAATGCCTCATTATATGAATTGGAATGAACAGTTAACAAAAAAAAATGCAAAGAAAAAAAAT
>Ga0209611_10013344_pt1 | contig 11300 bp, 10 predicted proteins | sample S1TSphgellanicum_3_FD_187693 | JGI IMG/M metagenome (GOLD analysis project Ga0209611, IMG submission 187693) | Host-associated microbial communities from peat moss isolated from Minnesota, USA - S1T2_Fc - Sphagnum magellanicum MG (SPAdes) (version 2) | ecosystem: Host-associated > Plants > Peat...
TCCGGCCATGCGGGATTTACGAGCAGCGCCAAACAACAGGCCAGCCCGGAAAGGCTCAATCGACTTCCGATCACTGACCACCCCCTGCATCCGCCGTCCCCAACGGTTCGCGTAAGTTCGCGATTGCCGCCGACTGTACACGCAGAATCGTCGCGCGTGCTAGGGACGCCGCGAACCCACGCGCCGTCGCGGCACCCAATTGATAATTACAATCAACTACTTAGCACTCGATTTCTGAAGGCTTGGCGGCCCTTGGCCCTTGGCCGTAAGATCACCGTTAAATTTGTTTACTCATCAGCATCGATAAAGAGGATTCCCAATGAAGGCTTGGATACCGCTCACGCTGGTTTTGGCACTCGGCGCCGCCGCGCACGCACGGGCGACGTGCATCTATCCGCAGGCGCCGGCAGCCCCACCCGACGGCGCCACGGCCACCAAGGATCAAATGGTCGAAGCGGCGCACGATTTCAAGCGCTACAACGGTGAGATGAACGCGTACCTCGACTGCATCAAGCTCGAGCGGGACGCGGTGACCCCGAAGGATCCGAAGAAGCTGACGGCCGAAGAACGGAAAGCGGCGGAAGAACAGGAAAAGGTTTTGGATCAGAAGAACAACGCCGCGGTCGATGAATTGACGGCGGCGGTGGGACACTTCAACGAACAGTTGAAGATTTTCAAAGCCAGACCGCCGCAGTAGTCGCCACGCTCATCACACCTCGTCTGGCCGAAGAGGCCATCCATGCTCGGCTGACGTGTCTGCCGATCGAATCCCTGCCGTTGACTCAGTGTGTCGGCGGCACTCTACGCGAGAATGTGTATGCGGAGCGCGACCAGCCGCCCTTCGACCGCGTCAGCATGGACGGGGTCGCGGTGGACAGCAATGCCGTGCTCCGCGGTGTGCGGCGTTTCCGCATCCAGGGCATCCAGGCCGCCGGCGCACCGCCGCTCAAGCTTGCCGCGGGCGAGGACGCAATTGAAGTGATGACAGGCGCCATTTTGCCGCTCGGCAGCGACTGCGTCATTCCGATCGAACAGCTCGAGGTCGCGGACGGCTTCGCATCTCTCGCTGCAGGCGTGGTGGGCGCCCCGTACGTCAATGTTCATCGGCGCGGCAGCGACAGCCGGCAGGGCGACCTGTTGCTGGCGTCAGGCACGCTGCTGCGCGCACCGGAAATCGCGGTGGCCGCCTCCGCCGGCATGGCGCGGGTGCGCGTGAGCAGTCAACCGGCGGTGATGATCGTGTCGACCGGCGATGAACTGGTCGAGCCCGGCGACCCCATCGCGGATTATCAGGTGCGCCGCTCCAACTCCTACGCGGTCGCCGCGACCCTGCGCAAGCGCGGCCTGGTGCGCATCGGCGACGATCATGTGCCCGATGATGAGGATCTGCTGCACGAAAGGCTGGCGCTGCACCTGACGACGCATGAGGTCGTGGTGTTGAGCGGCGGCGTGTCGATGGGAAAATACGATTTCGTGCCGAAGGCGCTGATGCGCTTAGGGGTGCAAGAAGTGTTTCACAACATCGCGCAACGGCCGGGCAAGCCCATGTGGTTCGGCATCGGACCTCGGGGCCAGGCGGTGTTCGGATTGCCGGGCAATCCGGTGTCGACTCTCGTGTGTCTCATTCGTTATGTCATCCCCGCCATCGCGGAGGCCATGGGCACCAAGCGCGCGCCGCCGGAACGGCTGGCCTTGGCGGCGCCGGTCGCCTTCAAGCCCGCGCTCGCCTATTTCTTGCCGGTGGTGATCGAGCACGACGACTGGGGCCGCCCCTGGGCCAATCCGCGCCCGCCGAATGGGTCCGGAGACTTCCTGAGCCTCGCCGGGACCGACGGATTCGTCGAACTGCCGCCCGGGCCCAATACGTACCCCAAGGGCTTCGTCAGTTCCGTGTACCGCTGGTAAGCCCGGCACCGCCCGCCGCAAGCCCGAACCGCTGGTTAGCCCGTACGGCTGGTAAGATTAGCCGCTCATGAGCGCCGTCATTCACCACATCAGGGACCCCCGCAAACCCGTCGACCGGCTGGGCCGGCCGCTCGACGATTTGCGCATCTCGGTCATGGACCGCTGCAATTTCCGCTGCCCGTACTGCATGCCGAAGGAGCAATTTCACGACAGCTATCGATTCTTGAAATCTCAAGAACGTTTGGGGTTCGAGGAAATCGTCCGTCTGTCGCGGCTCTTCGCAAGCTTGGGTGTGCGCAAGCTGCGCCTGACGGGCGGCGAACCGCTGCTGCGCGCCAACCTCGCCGATCTGGTCGGCGACCTCAGCGGCATTCCCGGCATCGACGACATTGCGTTGACCACCAACGGCGTATTGCTCGGCCAGCATGCGGTCGACCTGCAGGCCCACGGCCTCAAGCGCGTCACCGTGAGCTTGGACACGCTGGACAAAGAAGTCTTCGCGCGCATGAGCGGCGGATTCGCCGCGCTCGACCAGGTGCTCGCCGGCATCGAGGCGGCGATCGGCGCCGGCCTCACGCCGGTCAAGATCAATGCAGTCATCGAGCGCGGCCTCAATGATCACACGGCGCTCGCATTGCTCGAACGATTTCGCGCACCGTCCGTGATCGTGCGTTTCATCGAGTTCATGGATGTCGGCAACCGCAACCAGTGGCGGCCCGACTTGGTGGTGCCGTCGCGCGAATTGGCGGCCCGCATCCACGCGCGCTGGCCGATGCAGCCGATCTCGAAGAACTATCGGGGCGAGGTGGCGCAGCGCTGGCGTTTTGACGACGGCGCCGGCGAGGTCGGTTTCATCTCGTCGGTGTCCCAGCCGTTCTGCGGAGACTGCAGCCGCGCGCGGCTGTCCTCGGAGGGGAAGTTCTACACCTGTTTGTTCGCCACCGAGGGGCTCGATCTGCGCGCGCCGCTGCGCGCCGGCGCCGATGACGCTGAAATGCTGCAATTGATCCGCGGCGCCTGGGGCGCCCGCACCGATCGCTACAGCGAACTGCGCGAGGAGCTCAGGCAGAGCGAACCGCAGTCGAGGAAAATCGAAATGAATTACATCGGCGGCTGAACCCATGCCCTTCACTCATTTGGACGCGGAGCGCCGCCCCACCATGGTCGATGTCAGCGGCAAGACCGCGACCCAGCGCACCGCCACCGCGCAGGCGCGAGTGCGATTTCCGGCGCCGGTCGCGGCGGCGCTGCGCGACAGTGGACTGCGCTCGGCCAAGGGGCCGATATTCGATACGGCGATCGTGGCGGGCGTGATGGGCGCCAAACGCACGCACGAGTTGATCCCCTTTTGTCACCCATTGGGGATCGAGAACTGCCGAATCACCATCGAGTTGGACGGCGATACCGCGTTGATCGAGTGCACAGTCAGCGTGCATCACAAGACCGGTGTCGAAATGGAGGCGCTCACCGGCGCGAGCGTTGCGGCGTTGACCATTTACGATATGTGCAAGGCGCTGTCCCACGACATCGTCATCGGCGACCTGCGCTTGCTCGCCAAGGACGGCGGCAAGCACAGCTACGCCGCCGAGGCACCGCCGTGAGCGGCACCGTGGCGGCTTCGGCTGCCGCCCCGGTCGCGCGTCCCGCGGCCGCGCCGCTCTACGGCTTGATCCTTGCCGGCGGCTCGAGCACCCGCATGCAGCGCGACAAGGCTGCGCTCGCCTATCTCGGCAAGAGCCAGTTGGAGCGCGCGTTTGACCTGGCGCGCCGGCATGTCTCGCCCGTATTTGTCTCGGTTCGCGCAAGTCAAGCGGCCGATCCGACGCGCGCGCATCATCCGCTGATCGTGGACTCCGTCGACGGCGAGGGACCCATCGTCGGCATCCGTTCGGCGCTCGCCGCGTACCCCGCAGCGGCCTGGCTGGTGATGGCCTGCGATCTACCGTTTCTCTCCGACGCCGCGCTCACTCAGCTGCTGCGCAAACGCGATGCGGCGGGTTTGGCCACGGCGTACAGGAGTGTGCACGACGGCCTGCCGGAACCCTTGTGCGCCATCTGGGAGCCGGCGGCCGCCGCGGCCCTCGAGTCCTATCAACGAGATGGCGGCCGCTGCCCGCGAAAATTTCTGATCCGGCACGCGGCGCGATTGCTGACGCCCGAAGACCCCCGCGCGCTCGACAATGTGAATACGCCTGAGGAATATGCGCAGGCCGTAGCCGCCCTCGGCACTGGCGCCGCGAACCGCAGCATCCCGCTCAAGATCCAGTACTACGCCCTGATGCGCGAGCAGGCCGGGCGGTCCGAGGAGACCCTCGAAACCTCCTCCACCACGCCGGCGGACCTGTACGGTGAATTGACCGCGCGGTACGGCTTCACGCTGCTGCGCGAGCAATTAAAAGTGGCCGTCAACAGTGAATTCAGCGACTGGTCGCGCCCCTTGAGGGCCGGCGACGCGGTGGTGTTCATCCCACCGGTGGCGGGCGGCTAGTGCGGTTTCGCTTCACCGAAGCGGCCATCGACACCGAATCGGCGCGGCGCGAGCTTCTCGATGCGGGCGCCGGCGGCTACGTCAGCTTCGAAGGATGGGTGCGTGATTTCAACGAGGGACGGGAAGTCACGCGGCTCGAATACGAAGCCTTCGTCGACCTCGCGGTGAAGGAAGGCGATCGCATCGTTGCCGAAGCCCTGCGGCGCTACCCGCTGAAGCACGCGCTGTGCATCCATCGCGTCGGCGTCCTCGAGCTTCGCGACCTCGCCGTGTGGGTGGGAGTCAGTGCCGTGCATCGCGGCGAAGCCTTCGACGCCTGCCGCTTCATCATCGATGAAGTCAAACATCGCGTGCCGATCTGGAAGAAGGAGCATTACCGCAACGGCGATTCCGGCTGGGTGAACTGCGAGCACTGCGCAGCGGCGCCGCGGCATGCCCCAAGCGCTGATCACGACCATGGCCGCGCCGCCGTGCAGGCCTTGCAAAAGTAGCGCGCGATGCGGCCCGACTATTCACGGCAATTATTGTTGAAAGAAATCGGCGCAAAAGGCCAGGCGGCCCTCGCAGAGAGCCGCGTGCTCATCGTCGGCGCCGGCGGCCTCGGCAGTCCGGTGTTGCAGTACCTGGCGGGCGCCGGCGTGGGTTGTTTGGGAGTGGTCGACGCCGACACGCTCGAGGCCGGCAATCTGCATCGCCAGCCGATCTATGCCCTCGCCGATACCGGCGCACAGAAAGTGGACCTGGCGCAGGCGGCCGTCAAGCGAATCAACCCCGCCGTGCAAGTCGAAACCCACGCCGTGCGTTTCGACTCGCGCAACGCCCTCGCGCTGGTTCGCGCCTACGACGTCGTGGTCGACTGCAGCGACAATTTTCGCACCAAGTACCTGATCAACGATGCCGCCGTCCTCGCGCAGCGGCCGGCCGTGTTCGCCAGCGTCTATCAATACGAGGGCCAGTTGCAGGTCTACAAGCCGCAGGCGAACCATGCGTGCCTGCGCTGTCTGTGGCCCGACGCCATTGCCGACGGCATCGTCGGCAATTGTGCCGAGGCGGGAGTCTTGGGTCCGGTGCCCGGCGCCTTCGGCGCCCTGCAGGCGTTGCTGACGTTGAAAATCTTGGTCGGCATGACGGGTCAACTCGACGGCGAACTCATGCTGCTCGACTTCATGAATTTCTCGAGCGTCAAACTCAAGGCGCCGCGCCGCGCGGAGTGCCGCGCGCCCGCGTGCGCGCATGTGCGTGACATCGGCGCAGAGGAACCGCCGCTCGAAATCGAACTGAATTCGCTCGCCGCCGCCACGCAGCGCGGCCTCGAGGTGATCGACATCCGCACCGACGCGGAGTTTGCCGCGGCGCCGAGCCCGGGACGCCACATCGCGATGCCCGCTCTGCTCGCGGATCCCGGTGCCCTGCCGCCAGGCCGGGAATTCCTGCTGGTGTGCGCCTCCGGCAAGCGCAGCCTGGCGGCGGCACGGCTACTCCGCCAACGCGGGATTGCCGCGCGCTCGCTCGCGGGCGGACTCGGGTCTTTGAGGGCTTGGGCTTGAGCATGCGCTTCAGCAGCAAATTGCCCGACGTCGGCACCACGATATTCACAGTGATGTCGCGGCGCGCGGTCGAGGAAGGCGCGCTCAACATCGGGCAGGGATTCCCGGATTATCCGATCGATCCGCGCTTGTCGGAGGCGCTGACGGAGGTCATCGCCGAGGGGCGCAATCAATACGCGCCGATGGAAGGCGTGGTCGAGTTGCGCGAACGGATAGCGGCGAAGCTCGAGCGCAGCTACGGGCGCCCGATCGATCCGCACGGCGAGATTACCGTGACCTGCGGCGGCACCGAAGCCCTGTACGATGCCGTTCAAGCCGTGGTGGGTCCGGGCGATGAGGCGATCATTTTCGACCCGGCCTACGATGTGTATGAGCCCGCCGTGCGCTTGGCCGGCGGCCGCTGTATTCGCATCGCGCTGACGCCGCCCGCCTTTGGCGTCGATTGGGATGACGTGCGCCGCACCGTGACCGACCGCACGCGGCTCATCATCATCAACAGCCCGCAAAATCCGAGTTGCACGGTGTTGAGCACGGAGGATTTGGACGCGCTTGCCGCGCTGATCCGCGACCGGCCGATCACCGTGCTCTCCGACGAGGTGTACGAACATGTGCTCTACGACGGGCGCCGCCACGCCTCGGTGTTGGCGCACCCCGAACTCAGGGACGTAAGCTTTGCGGTATTTTCCTTCGGTAAAACACTGCACGCGACGGGTTGGAGAATCGGCTATTGCGTCGCCCCGCCGGCGCTGACCCGCGAACTTCGCAAGGTGCACCAATTCAACACCTTCAGCATCGTCTCGCCGCTGCAGTACGCCATCTCGCGCTACCTCGCGGCAAAACCCGAGGTTGCCGGCGGGCTCGCGGCCTTCTTTCAAGCGAAGCGCGACTTGCTGGCCGGGCTGCTGCGCGGGTCGGGGTTCGAGCCCGTCCCGGCGGCCGGCACCTATTTCCAATTGGTCGACTATGGCGCGCTCAGCGCGGAGAACGACATGGATTTCGCCGACCGGCTGATCCGCGAGGCGAAGATCGCGACCATTCCGCTGTCGCCGTTCTACGCAGCCCCGCCGCCGATGACGCTGCTGCGCCTCTGCATCGCCAAGCAGGATGCAACCTTGGCATCAGCGGCAGAGCGCCTGCGGGCGTTCGCCGCCAAACACGCCCGCGGATAACCGGGCTTCAGCCTACCGGTCCGTGGTGCCGTAGCGCGGCGGCGCGGACGGCAGGCTTTGCCGCTGCCGGATGCGCGCCGCGTCCATCAACATGCGCCCCGCCCAGCGGTACACGTTGTTCTCCTTCACCGTCCGGCGCATCAAGGCCATGCGATTGCGCCGCTCCTCACGGCCCATGCGCATGGCGATCTCCATCGCGTTCGCGGTCTCGGTCACGTCGAAGGGGTTGATCAGCACGGCCTCGGTCAGCTCGCGCGAGGCGCCCGCGAAGGTGCTCAGGATCAGCACCCCGTCCTCGTCGTCGCGCGCCGCCACGAACTCCTTGGCCACGAGGTTCATGCCGTCATGCAGGCTGTTGACCATGCAAAAATCGGCGGCTCGGTACAGCTCGAACACGCGCAGCGGCTCTTGATGCTGGTCGATCAAGATGATCGGGCGCCACGCGCCTTCCGCGAACTTGGCGTTGATCCGCTCCACTTCGCCGTAGGTTTGCTGCTGCAGCGCATGATAGGCCGGCAATTGACTGCGCGACGGTGCGGCGATCTGCAGCAGCACGATGCGTCCGCGGTGGCGCGGATTCTTGTCGAGCAGCGCCTCGAGCGCCTGGAAGCGCTCGATAATGCCCTTGGTGAAGTCCCAGCGTTCGACGCCCAAGCCCACCACCGTCTCGGCGCCGATCTCATAGCGCTCGTGCACCGCTGAGCGGCAGGTCGCGACATCCGGCAAGAACTGCAGCCAGCGCGGCGGCCATTCGATCGAAATCGGATAGGGCGCCACGCGGCACACGTGGCCCTGCAGCGTCACCGTCATGTGTTCATGGTCGATCTGGCATTCCACGAAGCGATCGACGGTGCCCAAAAAATTCTGGCAATGATAGCGGGTGTGAAACCCCAGGATGTCCGCCGACAGCATGTGCAGCAGCATCTCCTCCTTGTAGGGACACACGCCGAAGGTCTCCGCGTTGGGCCACGGAATGTGCCAGAACAGCGCAATCGTCGCCTTGGGAATCCGTTTTCGAATGAGCTGCGGCAGCAGCGCGAAATGGAAGTCCTGAATCAGCACCACCGGGCTGTCGGTGGCGGATTCGGCGGCGACCACATCGGCAAACTTGGCGTTCACTTCCTGGTAAGCCTGCCAGTCGCTCGCCCGGAATGCCGGTCTCACATACGCCAGGTGGCACAGCGGCCACAGCCCCTCGTTGGAGAAGCCGTAGTAATAACCCTGTTCCTGCTCCTCCGTGAGCCATACCCGGCGCAGCGTATACGCCGGGTCGTCCGGCGGTACGCGCACCTGATCGTATCGATCCACCGTCTCGCGGTCCGCCGAGCCCGCACCGTGCGCCACCCAAACGCCCGAACACGCGCGCATGATGGGCTCCAAGGCCGTGACCATGCCGCTGGCGGGCACCTGCACCACGGGATGATGGTCGGCATCGAAATTGTGAATATACGGCTCGCGATTCGAGACGATGATGACCTGCGCGGAATTCAAGTAGTCGCGCACCACCTGGCGCAGCGCCTGCGGGGTCCAGTTCTCGTGAAAGTCGATCTCGAGCCGCTGCTTCTCCTCGGCCTCGGCGAGCACCTGGCGGACCTGGGAGAGGATGGGCATGGTGGAACGCGGCGACTCGGCATCATCCAAAAAGCGCTTGCCGCGGATGTCGCCGATCAGCACTTTGACCCAGCGGCGCAACTGCAGCCACGCCACCAGCACGATCAACAGCGCCAGCAACAGCACCGAGATGCCGACGAACACCAGCACGAAATCGCGCGCGGTTCGCTGGCGACGGTCCACGAAACTCAAGTCGTGCAGCATCAACACCCGGAACGGCGTGGGCTCGGCGGCGTCGAAATCGAAGCGCGATATCTGCACCGAGCCGGACGGCAGCTGCATGATGCTGGTCGCAGCGGCCTTCGCGGTTCCGGTCGACTCGCAGGAAATCGCCGCCGGCGTGCGCTCGGTCTGGAAAATCGTCGATCCGTCGGTGCGGCACACGAGGATGGCCAGCAGGCGCTCGTCCGTGGTGATCTTGGCCAGATAGCTGCGCAGCCGCGACTCATTGCCTTTCTCGACCAGGTCCGTGATCGGTTCCTCCATCGAATGCATCACGAGTTGTGCGCGCAATTCGACGTCCGACCTGAACCACTCCGCCAGCAGCCGCTCGATGTACGGCAAACCGACATACGCCACGACGCACGAGGCCAACGCCACCGGCAGCACGAAGCGCAATATGACCGACTTGAACATCGCCCCCCCGTGTGCGGACCCATCGAGCGACTTCACAAAATACCAAAAATCCCCGGATCGATTCTCGGCTTTTGCCCGAGGAATTTTGCGGGCCCATTGCGCGGTGATCTTGAGTCCGGTGTAACCCAGGTGCGGTGTAACCCAGGTCCCGTGTAACCCAGGTCCGGTGTAACAATTACATTGCAAAAAAAGCCCGCGAGGCCATTGGCAGCGCCGATCCCGTAGGCTATGTTTTTGCTACATGATGAAAACACCGCCGTCTCCCTGCCTCGAATGGTGTTTGTTCTTGGATGTCGATGGGACGCTGATCGAGTTGACCGACTCGCCCCTGGCCACCTTCGCCGACGCGGAACTCAAGACGCTACTGCGCAATGTCACCGAACGATTGGGCGGCGCGGTCGCGCTGGTGAGCGGCCGCGGCATCGGCTATCTCGATTCGCTGTTCGATCCGCTGCGGCTGCCCTCGGCGGGCCTGCACGGAGTCGAGCGGCGCAAGGCATCCGGTGCGATGCACGGCGCGAGCTTCACCGATCATCAGATGGACCCGGCGCGGGCAGCGGTACAGGAGCTGGTGGCGGCGAACCCAGGATCCTCGCTCGAGGACAAGGGACGCACCCTCGCCGTGCACTATCGGATGGCGCCGGAATTGGGCGAGGCCATCCATCAGTCGCTGATCGCCATCGCGAAACCGCTGGGCAGCAACTATCACATTCAAGAAGGCAACATGGTGTTCGAGATCAAGCCGCGCGGATTCACCAAGGCGACGGCCATCAAGGCATTCATGGCCGAGCCGCCATTCTCCGGTAGAACGCCGGTCTTCGTCGGCGATGACCTGACCGATCAGGACGGATTGCGCATGGTTGAAGAACAAGGCGGCGTGTCCATCGCGGTCGGCGGCCGCGTCCACGCCCAGTACCAACTCGAGAACGCGGCGGCGGTCCGCGCCTGGCTGGAAGGCATTGCGCGATTACACGATTCGCACCGCGAGTGACCCCTCGTCGCAGTGACAGCGTGCTCGGCATCATCACCTGCGCGATTCGATTGAGCCGCTCGTGGGAGGAAATTGCGCCGCGGCCGCGGCGCCTTCGGAGGCGATCGCGGGGCTGTAGGCGGTGATCGTGAACCGCGTGATCAGCCGCTCCTCGCGCGTGGCGCCGGCGGCAGTCGCGGCTGTGGGTCTTGCCAAGGTCGCGGCATGATCTTCGGTGACGATGGCCGTTCCGCAGCGTTCGAGTTGGTAACGAAACTCCTCAGGGCTGGTCTCGAGCGCGACATTCTTGCGCGGCGCGGCCGCCACGTTCAAATCGCTCAACACCCCGAAAACCGCATGCCGATTGCAGGCGTCGCCGATCTGTACCTTGCCGCCACCCTGAAATCGCCACGTGGGCGACTCGGGCACATCGCGCGGTGTGTCGTAGCCGCCGTACTTTTGCATCAGGTCATTCTGAAAACTCGTCTCGCGCACCGCATTCGCCGGCGAGAACACGCCTGAGTGAACGATGGCCATCGCCCGCTCCTTGCCGGGGACCGGAGTGAACATGACCTCGTAGGATTCCCCGTCCTCGCCGAGCGCCCAACTCGCGATCACATTCACGAAACGTCCGGCGGAGCGGCGCAATGTCCCGGCGGACTCATAGTAGTCGGGCAGATTCTTGGAACGCAGCGCGGCGCGCACTTCGTCCGGCGACATCCCCAATCTCAAACCGCCGACCTCGACCAGGTCCGAGGACGCCCCCGGCGGCGCGGCGCGCGGCGGCGACGCGGCGGCGGTTTGCGCCTGGATTGGCGGCGGCGGTTGAGGTTGCGCGTCGAGACCGGCCGCACTGAGTCCCGTCACGTACCCCGTGGTGTTCAACACTCCCTGCTGCTCGGCGTCCGAACACCGGTACAGCGAAACCGCAGTGTCCCTGAGCCGGGTCATTCCGCCCGCCACGGCATAGGGTT
>Ga0209611_10013348_pt1 | contig 11296 bp, 10 predicted proteins | sample S1TSphgellanicum_3_FD_187693 | JGI IMG/M metagenome (GOLD analysis project Ga0209611, IMG submission 187693) | Host-associated microbial communities from peat moss isolated from Minnesota, USA - S1T2_Fc - Sphagnum magellanicum MG (SPAdes) (version 2) | ecosystem: Host-associated > Plants > Peat...
GGGGGGGGGGGGGGGGGGGGGGGGGGGGGGGGGATTTTATTTTATTTTTGGAGGGTTGGAGGTGAGAATAAGCTTGTTTTTTTCATTTTCATATTGTTGGGGGCTAGGTACAAGTCCATCTTTCTTGGTTTTGGAGTTTTGATGGCCTTCAGATTCCCGACCTTTCAAAAACCAAAAGAAAAATACTTGTAACCCTCCAAAAGCAAAAAGAAATGAAGAAACAGCCCTACACACATCCCCCAACCCTCTAAACCCCCACCCCCAAATGAGGTATGTCCCTACCCCCACCTTCCAAGAATCCTAAGAAATTCAATTTAACCCTTGTCCCCCAATCCTTTTGAAATTCCAAAAAAGTCACCTCACCTCGTTAGCTTTTAAATCTGACCCCTTGTTTCCTTGAACTCCTACTTGATGAAACTCTGGCAAACTCTATTAAACAAAGCACCTAGTAAAGGGGGAAAGGAAAAACAAAGAGAGAGGACCCAAGTGCAAGCTAGAAAAGCAAAACCCAAATCAGGTCACAAAAGGGCAAAGGAACAAATTATGTTCCTAGTTTGTTGGCCCTGCATTAAGGCAGGGATATTGTGTTGAGAATCATTATAGAGTATAGTAGCTTCAGCGGACTTTGCCCCCTATCAACGAGGTCAGATGATTCATCTTAATTTGGTTGTAAGAAATTCACGTTCATCTTTTGACATTTTGTTTTCTCTGCCAGCTCCTCGAATGTGCACCCAGCCCAACTGACTTCATCACCAATCCATAACCACACAACTAAATATGAAAATATTTTCTCCAAAAATGGTTATGGCACCCATCGTACACAAAAACAAAAATGTAATTTCTTCAAAATGTGACAATGTGATTGAAAGCATTCAAATACATATGCCATGAAGAGTTTTTTTTTTTTTTTTTTTGGTTTGAAATTTTGTACAAATGTGAAAAATAAGTATGAAAAGATAATATTTGGTCACATTTGTTTTTGAGAAAAAAATCATTAGATTTGCAAAAAGTTAAAAATCATGTTGCGACATTTCCTTATTGGTTTTGGTTAGGTAAAACAAAATTTAATTTTTTAATAGGTTCATAAAACATCATGTCATCATTTAATGTGAAATCCCTTTCGGTTTTTCATAACTAATGTGATGTTAAAAAATGAAAAGAAAATCATTAATTGTTTATTTTTACAACAACATGATGTACATGAAAATAGATTTATTTTTTATTTTTCCCCTAACTGTCGCAACCCCACTTTGGTTAAGTGTGGGGGTGAAGCCCAACACTTGGAAAAGTTGGAAGTTTGGAGTCCTCCGAGACTCCCGAATGTTTAGAGCTCGACAGCAAGGCCCAAAACACCTCGCATTGGGGTGTTCTTGGTGTCATTGGAAAGGTCTTGAAATGTAAATATCAAAAAATGGCCTCGCATTGGCCATTCGGACATTTGCAGCCCAAGTTATGGGCAAAAGAAGGGTCGGGAGTCAAACTGGCAGTTTGACTCCCGACCACTAAAAGTCGGGAATCGACCTCTTCTCGACGTCTCCTTGAAGAGTGCAACAAGGCGTTGGAAAGCTCTCAACGAGAGCTACAACTTTGATTCAGGACTCATCCCGATCTGAGTTTGGGGCGAGGAGCTATGGCCGTTCAAAGTTCCGGGAGTCCAGCCGGGACAGTTTCGAGACTCCATTTCGGGAGTCCCAACAAAATGTGCCATTCGGATGTAGCCTCCGCGACCAGCCGCAGAGAATACTATAAAGGGGAAGGTGGTGGCTTCCCCCGAGTCCGGGCCGTGGTGAGTCTTGTGTGTCCAAGTGCCCGTGGCAAGTCCCAACACCAATGGGTGTCCCGAATGCTAAACTAACCTCTTGTGGTTGGTTTTTAGATACAGATTCACACGAGATAAGTTAGTCCCTCTTCCTAGTCTAATCCCTGGGCTCCCAACTCGACCCTCTACCCCTTTTTAGAGTTGGAAGCCGGGAGCGTGCCTCCAAGTCTCAACTTTCCGCAACTTGACCTTATGAAACCTTCAAGTGGGTTTCACCCCATGACTTGGGAGCGCGGCACTAACTATGGTCAATTTATCATAAATATCAATTGTTGATATTAAATTAATGGCAAGGCCATTATGTATAACACACTTTCTTTGTTTTGTTTTGTATTCGTAAAATCCATTAAACTAAAATGTCATGGCCATGAAAAACTACAAGAACATGAATTAAATCAAAATCACAAGGAAAACAAATCATAAGAAATGGAAGCCTAAATCCAATCCAAGACTAGAAACATAAATACACAAGGCAAAAACATGGTATAAGCTAAAAGATGATTCAAATAGAACTTTATTTTGATAACATATGAAAACAAAGGTTATGACAAAAAAATGTACCCAAAATTGGTGTTGAACAAACTTAAAGTAATAGGAGGTCCTACCCCTATTTATACCCTATTGGAAACTTAGCTTTAAAAAACATCCATAGAAGTTTCCATGTGTGCATTAACCAAGGAAGCTTCCTAACTAATAGTCAATTAAAAGCCATTAAAATTTAACTAAAGGTTAATTAAAAATGAATTGGGAATTAACTAAAAGTTAATGATGATGCAAGTGATGATGCAAATGACTATGTTGGTGCAAGCGATGAATGATGATAATGTCCATGACATCACCTCCTTTTTTAGCAACAAGTCCCACAAGGAATAACCTTAGGTTTGTTTGAATACCGCATGTGAAATTTTTTCACTTTTTCCATGGCATTTTATAAATTCTCAATTGGTTTCCATGTATGTTCACTGATGTCATAACCTTGCCAATGAATTAAATATTGTAACTGACAATATGATATCCTTGAATTTAGGATTTCCTCAACCTCGTATTATTATTCACCATCAACTATAATTGGTGGAAACGTGTGTAAGGTTCCAACAATGAAACATAAAACTCATGTGTTTTCCTTAAATTGGTAGAAGCATGGTAAGGTTCCAACAATGAAACATAAAACACAAGTTGAATCTTCATGGAATTTGGAAGTTTGAGTTGGAATGCCCATTGTGTTTATTTATTTCACGATGGTGAACAAGCCAAGTTTTTGGTAATCCAATTTTTTCAATAACCGAATTGTCTTCATGTTTTGTAGTCGAAACCAAACTTGATCTCCGACTTTGAAATTTGGTTGGTATTTACGATGTTCATCACCATTTATTTTTTATTGTCTTCGAACTTCTTCAAGGTTGGATACAAGTTATGTTCGAATGTCTACTAACCATGCAACTCGATCTTCAATTACAAAATTCACAACATTATTTACACCTCGGATATCAAACCTAAGATGTAAGCCATAATATGTAAAACAAGGTGTTTGTTACATTGTTGAATGCAACATGTTATTATAAAAATAATTTACCACAAACAAAAGATCTGATTAGTTATCATGGTGATAATTAATCATACATCATAGATATTGTTCCAAGACTTGATTGACCCTTTTTGTTTGCCCATCTATGTGGGGATGAAAGGCTGATAATAACACCTTCAAACTTAATAGCTCGAAAAGTTGATTTCAGAACTTAGATGCAAATTGAGGTTCACAATAAAAACCAATGTCTCCAAGAAGTCCATGATAACAAAAAACATGATCAAGGAATAATTTAGTTATCTTTTTGCCAATTATTGATTTATTGCATGGAATAAAATGAACCATTTTCATGAACGATCCACCACCACTAGAATGGAATCACATGAATTAGATCATGGAAGATCCATGATGAAATCCATGGAGATCGAAAACCATGGTGAAATAAAGATTGATAATGGTTTAAAAATTTCATGACGGCGATGATGAGGATTTTTTACATGAGCACAAATTGTCACAGACACCACCATCACCAATCATTTGCATCATCGTTTACACCAACATAATCATCTACATCATTGCTTGCATCGTCCCTTACATTAACATAGTTGTTTGCATCATTACTTGCACCAACATAGTCGTTTACATCATCATTTGCACCAACATAGTCGCATACATCATTACTTCATCATTATTAACTATTAGTTAATTCATAGTTCATTATTAATTATGAAACTTCTTAAAAAACTTTTTTGATCGGTGCACACATGGAAACCTCTATGGAAGTTTCCTTAAATTAAGAAGTTTCTCAAAAAGCTTCCTTGAAATAGGAAGTTTTTCAAAAACATTCCTTGATTAGTGCACACATAAAAACCTCTATGGAAGCTTCTTTGAACTAAGAAATTTTTCAAGAAGCTTCCTTAGTTGGTACACATATGGAAGCCTCTATGAATGTTTCTTTGAGCTAGGTCCCTAATGGGGTATAAATAGGGGTAGGACCTCCCATTGCCTTTAATCGTTCAACACCAGTTTTGGGTACATATTATTGTCTTAACCCTTGTTTTCATACATCATTAGAATAAAGTTCCATTTGAATCATCTTCTAGCATATATTTTGTTATTGCCTTATGTTTTTATGTTTCAAATCTTGGATTAAAGTAAGGCTTGCATTTCTTCTTATTTGTTTTCCTTGTTGTGTCCTTGGTTTAGTTATTATTCTTGTAGTTCTTTGCGCCCATAACAATTTGAACGAATTCCCATTAGGCCTACGTCTATTCTTGTTGTCATTATAGTTGTTTTGTTTTGTTTTTTTTGTGGGAGTTAGTGTTTCGTGACTATTAATGGCCACAACTTTAGAAGTTTGTGAAAGAATTTGTGGGTTTTTGTGATGTTTGTGTCATGGGCACATCACAAGAAGTGGCATGTCATGTTGAGCTCCTTCAAGTAGATGACATCACTTTTCAAAAACATCCACGATGGCCAAAAATTCTTTGTCATGAATTTCATAATTAATCTCGATAAGAGAATCCTTACGAAAACAGAAACCAACTGGATGAAAAAAATTATCTTCTCCACGTTGTGAAAGTACGACGCCTAATGCAAAGTCGTCAAAAGCGTCTGTTTCCAAAACAAAAGGTTTAAAAGGATCTACATGAATCAAAAGTGAAGAACTTGTGAAGGAAGTTTTCAAAGATTGAAAGACATTTTAAACTTCAACTCCCCAGGAAACAGGTTGATCTTTTTGAATTAGATGAGTAAGAGGGGTCATTATCATGGAATAATGTGCAATGAATCGCCAATAGAAATTGGCAAACCTAAAAAAACATTGAACATCCCTAACAAAAGTTAGGGTAACCCAATCCACAATGGTTTGAACCTTAGTGGGTCCATGTGAACATCATTTCCAAAAATAATATAACCCAAGAATTCCAATTCGGGTTAATGGAATCCACACTTTTCCAATGACGCACCTCCAAGTTCCTTGATGGACCCAACTGCGAGTCCAAAAAAGAAAACAAAAAAAAGGAAAAGAGTTGAGGCGCACTTCCTAGCTCGTAGCACTTCAGGGGTAGAGGGGCATGTTGGAGCTCCATTGGGTCATGCTAGAGCTCAAATGGGTCATGCGAGCCCATTTTAGACATCTAAGTTCCAAGAGCTTTCCAATGATATAAAGAACTTTTCAATCTAATGAGTTTTGACCCCTACAATCGCCCTCTAAAGATTTGGGAGTCCATTGGGACTCAAACTCCCAAAGTGGGAGCTCACTTGGGAGTGTGGGGGTTCATTCCCTTAACTTTCTTGCACTCTCGGAAACATGAAATGTGATTCCCGGGTTCATTCTTGGCCCGCACCTTTGCAAGCCCTTGCCTTGGTCATGAGCCCAAGGCTAGGGTTGCGACATCCAATTTGGCATAAAGACTAATTTTTCAAAACTTTTCCAAAACAAGATGTACATGGCATTCATGGTTTACCATGATCTTCAAAAAAATGAAGATATCATCAATGTAACAAACTACAAAATCATCCAAATACTCACGAAAAACATCATTCATCATATGTTGAAAAACATTAGGCGCATTGGTAAAGCCAAAAGCCATCATCACAAGATATTCAAAATGGTTGTAATGAGTTCTAAATATCGTTTTCCATTCATCACCTTCTCGAATGTGCACCAAGCTATATCCTCCATGTAAATCAATCTTGGTGTCCACTTTGGCATGGTTAAGTTGGCCAACAATCCTGAAATCAAAGGCAAAGGGTATCGATTCTTGGTGGTGAGTCGGTTTAGTCCATAGTAATCGACACACATGCATAAAGATCCATAATTTTTTTTTAAAAATTAGATTGGGACACCAACTAGAAATTTGGAATGTCAAATGAACCTTTTCTCAAGATTTTTGTCTATGCATTTTTGAAGCACCGAGAATTCGTCATGCAACAAGTTATAAATGGGTCCAAACGGGGGTTGCATTCCTTCCTCCAAATCAATCACACAATTGTATGGCTGATGTTCAAATAATATGTTTGCATTTTTCTTTTCAAAAACATCTATGTAATCTTGGTAATGAATAGGGATCTCATGTTGTTGCATCCCAAGATCAAGGGTTGGACTTGCATACATAAAAAATGCATATCCTTTTTTTATTGCTTGTATGAATATTTTTGCTCCCATGATCAAAGATTTGAAATGTTTAGATCCTTGGTTACCCCCAATATCTCCTTCGCATTTGAGTTTCTACATGCATTAACTAGTTCTTACTATGTCTTCACGTGAATAATCATGTTCAACGTCTAATGTGCTTGTTGGAAAACCTTCGTATTTTGGTGTAGTTTTGTTTACTAATTCAAAATGAAAATTCCTCATCTTCCAATCCATTTAAGGATTATGCAAAATGAGCCATGATAACCCAATGATGATAAGGTTTGTTGGAGATGAGATGAAATTGAAGAAAAATTTGTTACTATGTGACCTAATTGTTACCATCAATGTTTTGGTCTCATGTGTTATAGGTCTTGAAAAAAGGTTTGGACCATCGATCATTTCGACTACCATTGTTGTCATTTTTTCCACCAATGCCAAGTTATGTTATCATATCAATTCCTTGTCAATGAAACATGCAGATGCCTCTGAATCAAAAAGTGTTTAGGTTCGCACAATTGTGGATTCACACCCTTGACCATGATGGGAAATAAAAAACAAGGTGATGGTTTTGAGGACAAAGTAAGACCATTTTAAACACATGATACATTGAGGTCCAACCTCATGGTCCTTATTGAGACTGGACGTCCTCGTTCCCCTTCTCTTGTAACCCTTAAGTAGTGGTAGAAGTTGTGGTGCATGCTGCATGTTGAACACATTTTTTAAAATAAAGATTAACTATGTGGTTTGATTCTCCATAATACAAATAGAGATTGTTTACACGTCAACATTGTTTCTATTGTTTTGTCAATGGTTTGAATCGTGTCTTATCAATTTGCATAGGGTTGTCATTGGGTGCAGACGCCATATGTTTGGATTGCAACATGGGTGGCATGAATTGTCTTAATGTTAGTGATGGTTCCCAATGCTTCTCTGGGGGGAGATAGGGGGATTGACTTTTTTAATTACTTTATTGCCATGAATATTTTGTTATCTCCTAAGGGAGTGTTTTTTGGGAAAAGGAGTGATGTTTTGAAGGGGTTGCCTACTCTAAATTGAGTATCTTGAACATACGAGTGTTCAAATTGGTCACTAATTTTAACACATCGGTGGTTGTTTCAATACAAAGCAAATAGTCTTGAGAATGGCACCTAATAACCATGTAAGATTGTTGGGCTACTTAATTTAGGTCTAATTGGTTGAAGGACTGTATGTAAATTTGTGTGGGTCCTTGTTTATCTCATGAAGCTGTTTGATAACAATAATACACAAAGCTTGAGAAAATTGGTATTCCTCATGTTCCCAATAATTGATTGATTATGGTTTTCGTGTGATGCGGCCAAGTGAGGCTCCAACCTCTTGCAAGTTGATAAAACAATATGGACCAAAAAACATTTTGTGCAAAATATAGAAGTGTAATTGATGTACACATCTTGAGTGCAAATACTATAAATTTTTCTTTGCCAAAATTTTGTGTTATCATTGATTTGCCTTATTTTGAAAGGATACTCTCTTGTTAATTTTATCTTGCACATATTTTTTCTATTTATATTTGAAACCTTTTAATTTTTTTTACTAAGTTAGGATTATTTTAATAAGAAAATTTTATTAATTCAATTGGTTATTCATAAAATTGAAAATTGACCCAAAAATTGTTCAATTTTTTCTTTGTCTTTTTGGATGATGCATGATCTTCAAAATGAAAGATGTAATGTTTTGATGACCCAAGATGGTTTCCAAAATTTATTGGACTTTAATTTGTTTACATATTTTTTTATTTTTGTAAATTAAAAAGTTTCAAATATATTAAATTGGATATAACATAATGATCTTTCTTTCCCCTTACTATGTTCCACTTGGTAAATTATCATTTTTTTCCCCTCTAATTTTACCATTAATATATTTGAAATTTCAATTTTGTTTTGCATGTATTTATTTTTCCAGAAATGGATTGAAAGACTACATATTTTATAATCATTCACATCTATAATCACTTGCAAGATTTTAATGTGTTTCTCTTTTTACACCCAAGATTTCAAGCACACTGAAATCTGATTGGCTTCCAAAATTATTGAAATTGGATACAAGGAGATATTACCTCCTCCCACCATAGTAGTCCAAGCCACTTTAGCATGCATATGAAACAAAAAGTTTTATAAACATCTCCAAAAGCTTCATTTACAAACCTTGAATCATATTGGTGATGATGGGGAAACATCATAGGTTTTCTCTGAAATTCTAACACTTAATAGAGATTGGACACACTCAATAGATGATTCATTGTTGAATGAGGAAATATCACTAGCTAACCTCCAAGAGATTCACAAACTAATCATCCCCATGTTGGGGGATCATGCAAAAAAGTTAAATTAAAGGAAGTAGCATTGCTGGCTAGTCCTTTGGATGCATCACTAGCAAAGACCAACGGGATTCAACCCAAAAATGTATTTGTTTCACCAAGTACATCACTCTCCAACCACCCACTATTCGCAAGACGTGCAATAGTATCTAGAGGCTAAAGTTGTTTGTGAAGATTTCAAATCAACAAAAAAAATTCAATTTCTAACCCAAAGATTCATTATTTGGCATTCCATTACAAAATGCCAAGAGTAATGTGAATGCTATTTTTCCATTTTTGGGAAATATCAATCATCAAATTGGAAGGAGATTAATGAATCACAATTGTGAAACAATTCATGGATGTGGATTAGTGCGCAAAAGAGGTGGGTTTTCCAACCATGGAAAAAGATGCACTTTAGGAGGAAATCCAATGTGGATATTATGACCACTTAGGAAGAAGTGATTTCACTTGTCAAAACATGAAAATATGAGGCTTAAATTTTTCATATCAAAATTTAGCAAATTAGGAGCATTTTGTTGGTCTTTAGAGCTTTAGTTGTGACCTATTCAAACTTGTTTCCATTTTTCAAGCCAAGAAGAAGTTAGTGCATGGATATGTTATAATGTGACATCCAAATCAAAACATGGAGAAAGTTAATATACAAAAAGTTTGTTAGGAAATTTTCATTTGTATTGGACTTAATTTTTTAATTTCTGTTTGGACTTCATAATCTTTGGTTAAAGATATCATGAATCGATTAAGAAAATATTATATAAAAATAGATTTGTTCCAAATTTTCTCTTTTGAATTTTTTGGAGAAAAAATCCAATTTGTTGTTTGGAAGTGAAGAGACCTTCAAGAATTTCTTAAATTCATTGATTTTTTCAAAGTTTCATTTTAAACCCTCCCAAATTTTTACTCATGTGTCAACTTCACAAATTTGGCTATTTTCAAAAACCCTAAACTTCACTATGTGATTGTTCATGGCCTCAACAACATGCTATTAACACAAACTAACTTCCAAGAGGTGGTTTCTATGGTGGTGGATGCTTCGGAACAAGTTTGTTCCTACTTGAATAATTCAAATATAACTTGAATTTTCTTGTTTCTAAACAATGGGTATTGAAATATACATCTTGGGGTGAAAACACATTGCAATGGCCAAAAGATGTCACAAATATTTTTTTTTTGAAAATCTATGACTTTCCACTTTTGCCAAGCCAATATTAAAAAATGTTTTCATAAATTATACTCAAAACATGGTAGTTCAACTACCAAATAATGTAATTGTCAAAAGAATTTTTTTTATTGATATAAATGATTAAATAATACATTTATGAAAAATTAATACATGTGCCAATATATTGCAAAGTACAAATAAACTTTTAAAATGATTCAAACAATTATAACATTTCATGAAATATTTAGTCCTATATTCAATATGAGTCCAATTACATATGAAAAGTTCCACTCATGTGATTTCACAAAAAACATATGGATGAGGTTTTTCATTTAAACAAGCACAATGATGGCGCTTTCATCAACTTAATTTTTCACCTACAAGGTATGCTACCAATCCTTACCTTTTGTTGTTAATGCTATTGATTTTAACCTATTAAAAAAAAAACTTACTTTGATAAGATGACATTTTGAATTTATTTTGGGTTAATGGTAAGGAAAAGAATATTATTCTTGACTTGGGTGTAGGAAAAGATCATTTTTTATTGAAAAATCAAAAATTAGATACTTGGTATTCCCCCCTTAGAAAAAATGATTGGATGATATGTTTCCTTTGTTTCCATTGTTCGTAATCTCACTTAGTTTAAATTTCATTTGATACAAGGTAAAAGCACAATCATCATTACTTGATCCTACCTTGTTATTTTCCAAATATTAATAGCCCAACAAAATTAGATAGATTGATGAATAATTCTAGTGATGAAAAGGTTTGAGGAACTAATAATATATGGGTGATTTTTTGGAATTTATCATATGGTCATCCTTGGACAATTCCAAAAACAATCATATTTGTGTTGTTTTCAATCCTAACTATCTCACTCCTTTCCTAATAACTACCTCTAAACTATTTCATTACTTTTCCCCACCCACCAACATGGATATGAAAGGGCAAATTAACATTTGCTTTTTCATTGTCCATGTTATTTATATTAATTCAAATTAGATTAAATTTGAAATTGACATAAACAATGATGAATCATTGGAAACCATACATGGGAACATAATAAGAGGAAATAAATAGTTGATCATCACTAGTAGTGCAAAACAATGCGGAGCTCAAATTTTATCAGAATAGTATGTGTTCAAAGTTAAGTTTTTCCATGACCAAGTATTCATATAATTCCACATTGGGTTTTATTTTGTTCTAAAAAACCATACTATTTAATGACATTTATTTGTGCCCACCGACCCATTGTCAAGTTTTCATAATTAAAAAAAAGATGTATTCGTTTATTA
>Ga0209611_10013349_pt1 | contig 11296 bp, 8 predicted proteins | sample S1TSphgellanicum_3_FD_187693 | JGI IMG/M metagenome (GOLD analysis project Ga0209611, IMG submission 187693) | Host-associated microbial communities from peat moss isolated from Minnesota, USA - S1T2_Fc - Sphagnum magellanicum MG (SPAdes) (version 2) | ecosystem: Host-associated > Plants > Peat...
GGAGCATTTAATTTTCTAAAAAACCATATTACCTTGTATATCAATTGTTTCATGCAGGATTTAAATCGGGCGCACGGAAGCTTCACAGACCTGCATAGCAAGTTCTTTGGTCTACCACATATGTTTGCCGTGTTGAAATTGGTTGGCCCCCGGTCACTACCGTGGCTTGTTCGTGCCCTCCTTGATTACCTCTCACAAAAGGTTTGAACCTTGGATGGATTATAGACCACTTTTTTTAAACCCTAAACCCTAAATCCTTGGATATGCTTCTTTTGTTTATGCTTTTTTTTGGGGGGGGGTTAAAAAGAAAATACATATTAGAATTACACGTTCAACATGGTGTTAGAATAATATAATTAATTTTTAAATGCAACCATAAATTAAATGAATTGAATTTTCCCTTTTTAATTACATCTGATTGTAAATGACAATGAAATAATAACAGGTGGTGGGTTTGGAGACGGGAGTTGAGGAATTGCGCGAGTTGATGCCTAAGGCCATAACGATTCCCCCTCATGGTCAGGGTGTTGAAGGTGCTTGAAATTTCTCTCATCCAACTCTTGTGTGAGCAATGATGCTCGAAGTATTTTCCTTAGAGTCAATTCCAGGAAAAAAAATAAAATCCAGATTTTTCTTGGGATTTTAATCTCCTTGCAAGCGTCATGAAATTTGCAAATAAATAGATTTTGCATTGCCAATTGATTTTATTTTTTCTCAAATTTTCATATTTCGTTGGGTTTTAATCCCCCTTGCAAGCTTAATTAGATTGTGCAATGAATGGGCTTTGCATTGTTGAATGAAGTTGGTTTTAAAAATTGAGATTTTTATTGGGCTTTAATATTAATCCCCTTGCAAGAAACTTTAATGAAATTTAGCAATGATAGGGTTTTGCATTGTTATTTAAAGTTGCTCCTTTTTTCTTTCTCCCAAAACTAAAAAAATGGTTTTTTTTTTTGGTTTTTTTTTTCCCTCCCACCTTTAGGAACCTTGAAGCATTTTATGGAGCAGCTACAATGGGCAACCAATTTCGATGGTAGGCAACAAATGCTTCAAGGGCTCAAGGAGATTGGCAGCGTGATTTTTTGGATGAGCCTATTGGACACAGCAATGGTAAGACTACTTCCATACTAGTATCTCTTTATTTTGTGGGTACCTATTGTTAATAGTTGTATTAATTAGTAGTTGGGGTGCGCTAAAAGAGATGGATGCACTATGGACCCCTATCCCCTCCACCAAAAGAAAAACAAAAACCAAAAAAAAACTGGGCCCTCTTGGGTGCATGTGGAAGCTTCTCATTGGCCACATGTGAGAAAATTTCTATTTTGTCACCATTTTTTACCTGGGCTAATACCCCTTCCTAAGAGCATTGGCACCTATTTCTTTTGTTAATCCTATTGACCTAATCCTAGCAACACCACTAGCTTGGTAAAATTCCATGCCATTCAAAAAGGACCAAAAGAACCATTATCAAAACATTAGAGAGAGAGAGAGAGAGAGAGAGAGAGGAGAAGTTGATTATGCAAACATGATTTTTGTAAACTGAAAATTTGTAGAAATGTTGCATACATGGCCACTGATGAAGGAGTGCAGAAAAAATTGATGAATTAAGCTGAATATATTTGGGAAAAAAAATTAGGGATGTGATGATCAAGATTTTAATCAAGGGCATTTTATTTTGTATGGTGGATTGAAAAAAAAACACAATTAAAATTGGGGCAGAGGGAGACGGAAACTGTGCATTTCATGCAAGTGGTTCCGTGGTTGGGCGTTGTTCCAAATAAGGCAGGCCAATTGCAGCAGCTTCTTTGTGACGACAATTACAGTCCCCTCGTGAGCTTATTTAAGGAAGCAACTAATGAGATTCTAGCAAACCCTGCCTCTACTCTCAATGCCAATTCCTTCCTCTCCATGTCCAAACAAGCGGAAGTTGTAGGTAAAGTAAATTTTCTTAAAACCCATTTTTTGAATGCAACTCTAATTCATGCTCTCTCTCTCCTTCCCCAAAATTTTATCTCTGATTTTCTGTCATGGGTTTCGTTTGATTTGGCCTACTTTTCAGGGTTTAAGGTTTAGGGTTTAAAGTTTAAAAGTTTTAAGGTTTAAGGTTGCATGTTCTATGTAACTCACTTGAAGCTGTGATGGGTTGTGTGTATGTGTAGATATCCTGTACATGAATAATCTTCAGACAGGAAGTGTATTGGACTACACACTTAAGTATGTGGTTGCGGTATTGGCCCAAGCGAGAGATAGTTGGGAGGTTCCATCAAAATCAGGTCTGATTGAAATCACGGTCTCCAAGGAATATCATCGAATTTATAGTGCAATCCAATTTGTGAGTGCTCCATCTGTGACTCTGTAACACACACACACATATATATAGGGTTTAGGGTTTAGGTATATATAAATATATGCAGTCTTGCAATCAACCACATGCTTTTCTTTTAAAGAATCACCAATAGTTATTTTTAATATTTTTTCTCAATTTTTTGATGTAGCTAAGTATGACTAGTGTCCATCCATAAAGATGATTTATCCCAATTTGGCTATAAGAAAATATGAAAGTAAAAAATATTCTAGCATCCTTCTATATTTTTGGCTACCTTCCTAGAATTCAATGTAGAATCCAGCAAAAAAATTTGAAAACTTGGTAACCAACATATCAATAACAAACTTCATTTTTGCTAGTTTGAAAAATGATTCTCCAGGGGGGGAAAAAAACCACACTGATATTCACCAAATGTAATTCCTTTTCAATGGGGAGAGAGAAAATCTGTTTCCTAATAGTATATGGTTTGATCCAGTACATGATACCATACCCAGAAATAGTTACTCTCTTTTTTCAAAGAGTGAAAGAATGCAAGTGGGGAATTGGGTTGGGCAGATGAACATGCAGGGTATTCCATCAAGTCTTCAATCACTTTTATTTGTAAGTTTTTCCCCCCTTTTACTTTGCTACAAAAACCTGCCCACCCTCGAAAACCCTAAACTTGTTTGTAAGTTTTTGCCCTTTTGCTTTGCTACCAAAATCTCCCCACCTTGTAAAACGCTCTACTCTAGACTAGTTTTTAAAAAATTCCCTCTTGCTTTGCTGCCAAAACCTCCCCATGTTGTAAAACCCTAAACCCTAAACTTGTTTGTTAGGTCTTTCCCTTTCACTTTGCTACCAAAACCCCCCCACATTGTAAAACCCTAAACCCTAAACTTGTTTGTAAGTTTTTTCTCTTTCGCTTTGCTACCAAAACCCCCCCACCTTGTAAAACTTAAACCCTAAACTTGTTTGTAAGTTTTTTCCCTTTCGCTTTGCTACCAAAACCTCCCCACCTTGTAAAACCCTAAACCCTAAACTTGTTTGTAAGTTTTTCCCCTTTCGCTTTGTTACCAAAACCTCCCCACCTCATAAAACCCTAAACCCACAAAGTACAGACAATCACATGACATTTCACTTGGAAGTTGATCTTTTAGTCGTTTTTGTTTGGGTCTTAAATTGTGGCAACCAATTTTAGTTTGGTGATGGGTGTTCCAAATGATGGAATGGTATTCCACTCTCACTTTTGTCTATTGCACTCAAGTAGTGGGTATGAGGATGAAAGTACAAGGATGAAATGGTTTGTGTTTTGGGGTTCTTTTGAAAATTTCCAGGTGCATGCCCAGAATCCAGTGGAAGGGAATTCTTTTCTGGATCGGTATGGTGATGCGGTTGCATGGGGTGGATGCACTATTCTTTACTTATTGGGGCAACAGCTACGGTTTGAGCTTCTGGATTTCACCTACCATGTTTTATCTGTGGCAGAAGCTGAAGCTTTGCCATCAGCACAATTGTCACTTGCAGAAAAATCCAAATCCAGTTACCCAAGTTTGGTAAAAAAAATTCCAGAAATTATTATGCCTCTCTTCATACTAGCAATGCCAAAATGTGTGCCCATGCATATTCCTTTGAGAATTTAGGGTTTTAAAATTATTAACTATGGTAATTTAATTTTTGTCACGGGCATTATTGTTGTTTGACCAAAACACACAAGATCAAAGGTTACGTGAAATTATTAATCAAAAGAGTGTGTGATTTGGTGCAGGAAGTGGCAGCATTTTTGGACAATGGCAAGAAAGCACGGCGGCTGAATAACCATGTGTTTTCCCTCTTACGTGCTCGATCACCCCATGCAGATAAACTGGCATCCATGATCAAACAAAACGGCAGTGTTTTACACCTATTCAAATACCCCATCATACCCTCTATTCTTGCCAGTCTTGCATTGAGAGGTCCAAACCCTAAAACCCTAAACCCTTTTAAAAACAATATGCAATGTTTCCTTCACTAACCCCCCAAAAAATCTACCCTAAACTTGTGCATGCATTTTTTTCCCCCTTCAATCTGGTGTCATCTTTGTGAAGTGTAAGAAAATGGGATTTCCCAAAATTCAAGTATTGTATTTTTAGTGAGTAATTTCATTGTCAGTGTTGGTTCAATAATTCAATGATTTAATAATTTAATAATTTAATAATTCAAGTATCAGTTATTGTTATTATTATTATTATTTATTTTTGTCGTTGTTGTTTGCCAAACTGATATAGAAGATGGGTTGGGTTTTTACAGACACGGTGGAAGACAACATGAGCACGGATGATGCGGATGATGTACCAGGAGCATCCAAAGTTCCAGGTCCTACACCTGCCAAAACATCATGATGAATGAACAATTTGGATGATTTGGGTCCATTGGGTTTTTTGAGGTATGTTATGGCAAGTGATTAGGTTTTTGATATACCCGTAATTGGATAAAGAGAAGTAGGAAAATTGATGTATTTATTGCACATAGATTTTAATCTTGTACAAACCCAACACAACTGGAACACTAAATGGATGAGGCTATATGTATACAGAGCTTCAATTAGGACCTCCAGTTTGGAGTTTAGGCGAGGATAAGTTTTAGGTTATTTTTTAGGATGGTTCAAAAGTTTACTTTGAAATAATTTCAATTTTTTTGATTTTGGTGTTCCCAAAAAGTTCTCATGATGTTTGCATGATGTTTGCATGATGTTTTCTTAAGTTCTCAATGGGTTTCCAAGCTTCCTAAATGTTTCCCAACATGTTCCTAAGAGCAACAATAAAATAAAAAAACAAAGGAAATAAGTAGCTAACAATGGTCTCCATCCACATGGGCCTTATTTGGGCCTCTATGCAACATAGGGGACAAATTAAGGAATATTATAACATATTTACATACAGGCCATTTTAATGCTATGGTTGAAGATGCCCTTACATATTAAAGTTTAAGGCTAAGAACCATGACCTTGGAACTTAGACATAGGACTTAGGACCTAACCCCCTTCACATATTAAAGTTTAAGGCTAAGACTCATGACCTTAGAACTTAGACATGGGCTGTAGAACCTAACCCCGGCCTAACCCTAAGAACCGGACCTTGTAGAAAACCCTTAAGACTCATCGAATTCAATTCTTGCCCAGGTCTTGGTCCATAGGGCAGGTTCTAAGTCTAGGGCCATGTAAAATCAATGGGTCCAATTCTTGGCCGATTCTTAGACTCAGATCCAAATGGGGACCCATTATGAATTTTTTGTATCTAGAATAGTGGACCGTGTCTTATCCTTCATGCTTTCTTGGGTTTAACAAGTATTGTTGGATCTGCTTTGATTTTTGTTTTGTGTCTTTAGGTTTAGGGTGAGCATTGGGTTAGGGCCCATAGCCACTACTAACATGCATTTCTTCCTGACTCAAATTTTCTCCCTTCAAACTCCATGGCTATTGAACTAGGGTTTGGAGTTTGAGATACTTTGAAGATTTTCAATATAGTTTTGGTTAGGATTTCTCTTCTTGTTTAGACAAAATGCCAAATTTACCATTGTTAGTTCACCAATTCTAGTTTCTATTAACAATTTATTCATCTTTGTTACAGACAAAATGAAATCATGGGAAGTTGACACATTTTTATTTTATCAAAGTGAAATAAATACATGCACCAAATGAAGAAGCAAAAGAGTGAGAATTCATGTGAATAAAACAAGAGGAGCGGGTAAGTGATCAAAAGAGATTTGAGTGATGAGCATAGAGAGGGTGAACATTTCTAAGAATCAGGTGAGTTTATTATTTTATTATATATATTTATAATAGTTCCTATTTTCAATTATGTGATATTTTACATCTAAAAGTACACCATTTTAAAGACTTTGAGTACTTTGATTCTTCCCTTCAAAATAATGTATTGTATGTACGGTGGTTCGAGAAAGGATGCAATGCATCCACCCAAGAAAAATAGTGCATTTGTGGAAATGGGCCCATCAACCATTTGTCCTTATTTTGCTTACAAAAAAATGTGTTGTGGCACAATAGGCCACATTAGGCCTAGAGTCCATCCCTACTACCTATACAAATTAGGCATGCACATCACATGATGGTCCTCACACCAAAAAAGTTGACCTCATTAATGAATGTGTAGTTACAAATTGCCACTTGCCAAAGACCCATTGCCACTTTTATTGTACCTTTTTTTATGGTACCTTTTTGAGCTTTACTTATTATAACATGGTTGGGACTAGGTGTTGTTGTTGGTATGTAGGGAAAAGACATACAATGGGATTTGGGCCCATATTGCAAGCAGTACAAAAGCATTGCCTGCTTCTTCTTTTTTTCCTTGTCTGCCCAAGGCCCAATCCATCTTTTGCTCAAAAAAGATACATGGTGCCCAAACACACTTTGGCCCCATCAACAATTAGGTACACTTTGGCTCCATGTTATGCATGTTTTGGTCATATATTTGACACTAAGTGATCATTATAGACCCCCCCAAAATGTGCATCCAAAGACCCAAAGTGTGTATGGGCAGCACCAAAATGTGTCTGGTCAGGCACCACCAAGATGCGAAATCAAGTTCCATTTGAATGAAAATATTGAATGACATTGCATGCAACTTGAATTCAACATCAATTGAAATGAATTCAAATTGAATTTGCTAGAAATTAAGTTTCATTTGAATGAAAATATTGAATGATGTTGAATGCAACTTGAATACAATACAATACAATACTATTTAATTCATATTTAATTCAAATGAATTTCAATTTTTAAATTTTAATTAAAATATATTACATGGAATTCAAAATCCATTTAATTCAAACTCAAATTCAAATCTAACATCAATATATGTGTTTTTGTTTTGTTTTGTTTTGTTTGTTTGTGACCACACCTTAGCCCTCCTGAACCATGGGCAAGGCCCTTGTTGCACTTTTGGTCCCATTGGAAAGCCCTCAATGAGGCTTTGTTCATGTTGAACCTTTTCGCAAATTTCTAACTAATGAAGAAGAAATTATTGAATTTAGAACAATTGTTTTCATTGGAAATAAATTAAAATTGAAATTTTTGGTTTTTTCAACAAACCAATATCTCTTGATCATATTGATATTTGAGTTCACATTTGCCCCATTTCACATTAGGAAAATTTTTATGATGATTCATTGGAATTGCTTTAGGTTTTGTAAGTTGTTGGTTGTCACTTGCATAGTTCCAAATTATAATATGTTTAGCCCATTCCCAAGTACGAAGGCATGGAAAGGTGTCTATTTGGCTTTGCATTCTTTAAAAATATTTCTTTCTCAACACCATACTAAGAAGTAAATTTTCAATGTCTTCTCCACCAATTTGCATCTTATTTTTCTTCAATTGAATTCAAGATTGTCACAACATTTGTTTGTCCATCACAACATGACATGTTTGTTTTGACATAAATGTAGCCCAATGTCATGTCAAAATAAGATCAACCTAAGTCAACCTAAGTCAAAGTTCATATTAGGCTACCCAAGGCAAGGATAAAAGCAACCAAAATTGGACCCATTTTGGTTGCCATACACCCTATGTGGATCGAAATGGCATTTGGTCACCATAATCAAGATTTTTTGGTCTTCACCTTTTTCAATTGTCACCACTTTTAGTAGCCACAAATTTTTTTAACATCAAAGTTTTGGTCACCACATTTTTTTGTTGCCAAAGTTTTGATCACCACCTTTTTGGGGCCACAATTTTTTTCATTGCCAAGGTTTCAGTCACTAACATTTTTAGTCACTAACATTTTTAGTCACCAACATTTCAATTGTCACACAATGAACTTTCACAACGGACAATAAGGGGTCCAATGTTTTTTTGGGAAATTTTCATCTTTTTGGTTCAAAAGGTTGGGGGAAAAAAAATTGTTCAGATTTTTTTTGAAATGGAACTTCAATCAATTTTCCAATGTTTTTGCTACATTATAACTTTAGTAAAAATCTCTAGACCAAAAAATTGAAAAGCTTGGGGACATGAAATGATGGGATGCATGTTATTTACTTATGGCATTAACATGTGCAAAATGAAGAATCACACCACAAATAAAAAATCCAATATCACACAAATTTCAAATTTAATTGCACATGACAACATCATTCCTTGATAAAACTTGATTTTATTAAATCAACAAGTTCACAACATTTCATTTTTTACAATTCATACAAACTACACCAAATTTCATGTGAACCAACTACAAATAGTCTATGGTTGCCTTCAATAATATTTTTCAAATGGAATCTAGTTATATTGAAACCCCATCAATGTTCGCACAATATGTTGAACAATTCATCATGCCTTTAGGTTTGGCTTGTACATGTCATGGATCACCTTGCCAAATGATATCTTGGTTGAATTGTCCATGAAATATTTTGCATCCCAATCTTCACCCCATATCACATTTGTAAGCTTCCCAACCAAACATGTCTCAAATCTCAAAGTCATTTGGTGTTGTTTGGCCATTTGTTGAGGGGAATTTGGATTTCCAAATTCACCATGAACAAAAAACAATATAGGGTCACCCACCAACACATTTTTTCACATCGATGAAATCTTGCTCCATGGCAAATGCATACAAAGATGGAGTCACTTCTTGCATGCATTTAGTTTCACCCCAATCACACATGTCAATGTACATAACATTCAATTTATCTATCATAAAATGTAACATGATGTTGTCCTTTGACAAGTCATTTTGCAAAATTTCAAAAATGGTGTACTGCGTTCATAATGTTCATGAATGTTCATGTTAGTTTCACATAATTTTTCCTAAAGACAACAAGTCATGTTTGCCCTTCCATATCCAACCTTCCTTGTCGTAATAACATTTGGTTGTCCAATATGGGCAATACTTTGTGTTGTAATCTAACATTTCTTGAAATGTGCCCCCATTCCACCACAATGTGTAAGCCTCCATGTTGTCTGAATGGATGGCCAAAAATTTGATAACATTTTGATGTTCACATGGCTAGGTTGATGCTTCTACTAAACATTATTTGTGTGCTTCTCATTTATCATTTGTTTTGGGTCTTCTCCCCACCAATTCAATGGTGTTTGGGATGCAATCAAACCTTTCAACTCACACCTTGTGCACCACACCAAAACCACCATGATTATCCCCATGTGATACATGTTACACAATTTTTGTGCTTGGAATCCATAAAATGCTTTAACTTCCAATTTGGGAAACAAGGTTTTGAACCCCTTTTTTTATCCATGGTGCCAACCACGCTTTTTTTATAAAAATTTTTGGGTAAATTTGGCCCACTCTACCACCTTATTTGACAATTCCATCATCTCCACAATCCAATGCACCTTAAATCCTATTTGTGGATAAAAGAATTCATACCGTTGAATCCAATTGAACACCACATATGAGACCTTGCAATCAAGCCATTCCAAAAACCTTGTCAAATTTAACAATTCTCTGTACTTTGGGGAATCGTTCAATCCACCAAAAAAATAATTTCCATGACTTGTTTGTACATATCCAAATCGAATGTTTGTTTGTTGACAAAAGTGGTGTCAAGGTAAACCATTAAATGTTTTTCGAAAAGATCCAAGACAATTTTTTGAAATGGTCACACGTGGTGATTCATTTGGGGTTTAGTAATTCATTTGCAAGCTTTTGTTATTTTCAATATTGGGTCAATGCATAGCTATCACCTTTGGACATTTTTTATGCCCTTCGTTTCTACATGTTGAACAATGGGCCACTAAAAAGCCCTATAGGTAATATTGCCACATCAATTAGATAATTGCAAATATGATTCGTAGTTGTTTTTCTAATTGTTGAGAACCACTAATTGTCTATAAAATAGTGGTTGCATTGGACATGAATTCTTCTAGTGATTCATTATATCAGTGCAAGTGGATTGGTAATAAGGTACCATGGTAGACAATGGGGAGCATAGGAGAATGATTGAGGGCCATGGGATGAAGGGAAAACATTATAACGCAAAATTTAAAGCCCTTCAAAACTTGGCCATGATAACAAATTTTGGATGGCAAAACCTACCTTCGCCATGGTCATACACATTATGTTCCCAACATGGGTGGTTGTGCCACATTGACAAAAAATGGCCATTGTCTTGACATGAAACACATCACAAGAATAATTATGTCCAATGTATAAGTTGCTTTGATGATATATGAAAGCATGCATGTTGGAGGTGCACCCCACAATGATAAGGAGTCCAATGTTTTCCAAAAAACTAGGTTCCATTCATTGTGGCATGAATGGTGTATGCAAAGGTGACATTTGGGGTTTGGGTTGACTAAAGGACTGCTCCAAGAAGCCAAGGGGGCAACGTGCCTTCATATAAAACAAAAATAGTTCAAGCACATCCTTAATTGTTCCACCACACCCCCTAATTGTTTCACCACATCCCCAAGTCCCTCTTCAACAAGTACCACAAATACCATTGTAGCCCATTTGATGATGCGTGTGGAACCATCCATTGACCGAGATATAGTTCCCAACATTGTCGATTGACTTATATAATGTTCATAGGAGCAAAGTCCCCTTGTGAAAGCTCAAGCACAAATGAGGTTATGGATGGAGACAAAACATCCAAGGAGCAAATGGAAGCAAATTTGGATGCTATGATTCAAATTGAATTATATGATCCATTTGAAGTTCTAGCACAACAAAGGGTGCATGCAAAGGGGGCAAGCACATTGAGGCCAACTTAATATTCTAGGGAAACAAATCTAAAGGTGGAAATTGCATAACATGTTCTTAAGGTGTTGCAAAAGGAAATGGTTTCAATGCATGTCCAATTTAATGAGATAACAATGGAATGCAATGTGCTATGTGAACAATTGGTTGAGATACAAAAAAGGTTCAAGTGTTACAACAAGAGTTTGCCCTTAGACAATAAGCATTACTATAAGCTGAAAAAAGGGCAAAGGAGGTTGAAAACTAACACTTAAATTCCGTTCAGGAGGTCAAACACTATACAATCAAA
>Ga0209611_10013351_pt1 | contig 11295 bp, 12 predicted proteins | sample S1TSphgellanicum_3_FD_187693 | JGI IMG/M metagenome (GOLD analysis project Ga0209611, IMG submission 187693) | Host-associated microbial communities from peat moss isolated from Minnesota, USA - S1T2_Fc - Sphagnum magellanicum MG (SPAdes) (version 2) | ecosystem: Host-associated > Plants > Peat...
ATGTGTACGATAGTAACCTAGCCAGATTAAGCACTAAATAATTACGGGAATAAAAATTCAGGACTTTTGAGAAATTATTAAAGTGTACTTAACAAGTGAATGATTTCTTAATGGTTATGCCATAAACTTAGGAGAAAATAATATATTAAATATTTGGCTTTGAAGTGCTAATCCTGCTAGTAACTTCGATGCACCTCGCCTGTGCTAATGTGGGGTTTCACCTTGGTAACCTTTCATGAAATGGAAATTTCCTGGACTCAGGTAGGTAGGTTTGTAGGTAGGTAGGAATGATAATAGGCTGCTACAGGGTAACAAGGTACTGCCCCCATGAATTAAAAAAAATGGGTTTTATTGTAATAGAGTTATCCAAGAAGTCACCCTCTGTTTCACCCTTATCTCCTCTGCTTTCGCCCCCTATCCCCTCTTTCAGTGGCAAAGTAAGGAAGTTTTATTAAATCTGGGTATGAAATGCTGAAACTCTGTTTCACCCCTTATCTCCCCTGCTTTCACCCCCTATCCCTTCTTTCAGTGGCAAAGTAAGGAAGTTTTATTAAATCTGTGTATGAAATGCTGAAACTCAGCATTTAATGCTCAAGGTTCGAGAGTAATTAGTGTAATTGTACAGGTATTAGCAGTGAAAATATATGTAGCAGTAGTGCAGACGCTCCGGAAAAAGGAAGCACATGATGAAACTCAGTTTCCTGCCAAAATTGGTGGAAAAACTAGTTTGGGTCCGAGTTATTATTTCCTTTTTGTAAAATTTTCGTTCCCAGTTATGTGTTTGATGCCCTATTATGCTGAAACTGACTGTTCTTGCCCCCTAATCGCCTGACTTTACAGATACCTCTAATAGCTTGTCGGCAACAATGATAAGCCTAGAAACCAGAACATCTGACTCGGCTAATCGCATGAGTTTTGCCAATCACACATGGGCGCTATTGAGGTGGATGCATTGAGGTTCTTTCTAGACTTTTGTGTTCATTTTCTCCAGAAAAACAAGGCATGGAGAATTTCACCTTACACCGGGTCAAATTTAATTTCCAAATACGACAAGTAGGTAGCTGACGAGCCAAGAAAGTAAGCAAAACAAAATCTAGGAAAGGAAAAGGGGCCATGGATTAGCATTTCTCCCTATGACTTCACTGAGTAAGGGTTTCATCCTCTATAACTAAGAAATATCGCAGTAAATGGATGGTGGCTTCAGCACATGTCTGCCGAATAATTCAGTTATTTTGAAGATTTTCATTTGAAAAAAAAAAATATTCAAGACTATTTCAAAAGATTCTTCATTTTCCTTCACAAAAAATTCTTCTTTTCAAAAAATAATTATTGAAAATTTGAGCATTTCTAAAAAAATAATTTAACATGTGTCGAAGCTGCCAAGATACTACGATTATTTTAATACACATCTTTACCAAGGTGGACAAAATATGTGTAGGGTAAGGCTCCAAGGTGGGGCGTTCCTGGAAGGAAGAGGTGGGTTTAGGTTTAGGGTAGGACATCAAGGGGCCTCTGACAAGTCTGTAAAGACCCATGTTGGTGTAGGATACAGGCCTATGGTTGGTATGAAACACTAGTATTAAGGACCCTTCCAGGCTGGTATGAAAAGGTCAAAAATACCCAATACCATGCCCAAACTGGGATTAACAAATGTAATTCAGAAATTGATCCCAAACTAACTGAGGTAAAGACATAATCAAAGCTACTATAAGACCTGGTGTTAGGTCTCATAGTGTTAAGTGGGTTACCATTGTTAGATTAAAAAACTAATAATATCATGTTTTAAACCATAACAAACCTATGTTAATTAGCACTAATTTAAAAGTTAGTTAATTTAAATTTATTTTTTAACTCATTCACACACCTAGGAGAATCATGGATTTTTAAATTTTTTTTGGGTTAACTTGATTTAAAGCTCCCTTTTATGAGCTATTATTTAACATTGTGTTTTTTATTTCAAGATCTATGTCTTTTGAAGATTTGATGTTAAGTTAATATGTATTTTATTTTTAAATATTAAAAAGCACAAAAATACATTGAAAAATGAACCAAATTGGTCCACCATGACGTTTAAGGATTAATATCAACTTAACACCCCCTTAATATTATGTTTAAGGATTAATATAAACTTAACACCTAATTAATATTATGTGACGTTTAGTACTTGATGTTAGTTTACATTCTTAACACGAACTAAAAAAATTGCCTCAAATTAACATCAACTTAGCATTAAGTGTGATCCTAAGACCCATGACAATGTAGGTATATATCTTTTACCTAAATTAATTTCAACAATTCTAACCCTAAAGATGAAAAGGGCAAAAAAATTATAGTTACCTACTATTAACCCAGGTTAATTGTGAAGTTTCTTTCCAGTTTCTTGTCAAGGTCCAAAGTCCAAACCCTGCCGATTCGGCACGTTCCCAGGCGTTCTCATATGGCAGAATCAGCCTCCGGGCCCGATTCTGTCATTTACCTGCCTCCCTAGTTTACGACCTACCTCCCTAGTTTTCGACCTGTAACGGACCTCTGTCTCTCTGTGTGCGCGTTGCTTCTGATTCTTCTGATTCTTCTTCCACTTCCCGTTTCAGAGGATTTTTGGAACTCGTCGCTCGTAATTGGAGTGCAGCGATCGCGTTTCCATGTGAGCCCCTCCCTCGTGTTCTTCAAATTTACTTAATTTTTGGTTTCGGGTTTGCTATAATAAAATGTTGCGAATTTGTGGTCCTTGAAAAAGAAGAAGAAGAAGAAGATGAGTGAGCTTCGACGGTTCTTTGATCTTGTAGGCGCCAACGTGTTGTTTTTTTTTGGGGGAGGGGGGGGGAGATCTTATGAAGAATGCGTGTTTGTGAATGCAGACTGGCTTGATCATGTGCGCTTTATTCTTTTGGAGAGATTCACGTTTCTGCTTTCCACGGGGTTGGATCTTGAATTTTGACGACAATTTTCTCCGCTTTGTCAATAGAATTGTCTGCGTTTTCCTGCACTTTTGGTGGAATGGTGAGATCGAGAATGGCGGAGGGACCCTCGCCATGGGTACCGGCAACCATTCTGGGAATTATTCTGCTCATCGCGTACTCGGGCAGCCTCTTCATTCTGCGATTTCTTTGGTTGCCTGTTCTCCTCATAGTCCTTTTCGAATGGTTTCTACCTGCTGGCTCATGGATGAGGTCTGGGCAATTCCATGCTGTTGATGGGTATGGACGACCAGCTTACTCTTATGCAGATCGGTCAGCTCTTCGAGCAGCTCCGGCATACATCTCGCGCGGGGGAAGTAGCTGGTCGCGGTCCAGGTATGGACGTCCTTCATGGACCGCGTACCACAAACAGAACAACTACACTGTTCAGAATTGGTTCTGGACCAGTTTCATGGATTTCGGTGGACACTGGATACTGATTTTTCTGGGGATTATGGTTTTCTCCATCATGGTGGGATGGTGGGGTACCGCATACTATTATGCTGTTCCTTCTTCCACATATGCCTTCAGCTTTCCCTGGTCTCTGTTCCTACCTTGGTGGCCTACTGTTGTCGTCCTGCCATACTAACAGACTTGCCATGGCTCAGCTGCTGCATACAACTTGTTGGTTGTTGGTTGGTCCTTGTTCTTGAGCAACAAAGTCTCAATTTGTGGAGAGAATTCAATACCCAACAAGACTTGGGTTCAGAACTAGTGGCCAAATGATTTTGAGGATTTGAGACTGAATATAACCCCTTGTCATTTTTTTGTTCTGGTAGAGAGGAGAGAGAGAGAGAGAGGTAGCTCCCCATACAGACAGAAATCTGGGCTTCATTTCCTCAGGAAAACAGAGAAAGTAAACACAAGATCAATCTAGCTGCTGCTCAAGGTTCCAAAAAATTGGTTTCCTTCAGAAGCTTTGAAGAGAATATTTTGGTGTCTAAACATCTTGACAATATGTTTGGCAAACTCAAAATGACATTATAGCTGCCAGAATTCATTTTGACTTACTCTAGAGACCTCTTGACCACGACCCATTCAATGTATGAAAGTTGGGTTTAGAGAGAGATCAATTGCCTGCTCTCTTCTTGAAGCTGTCTTGTTTGTCGGAGATGGGTTATGTGTCATGATCGAGCTTGCAACAACAACACTTACACACCAGGTTAGTTGCGTTGTTTTTGTCAAGTTGAGGCTGGAGGAGAAGAAGAAGAAGACTACCTAGAAGGTGTTTGAGAGAGTTGATGAACAGATTCCCCAGTGTATTGGGTGTTTTTTCTGTTTTGGAACTCCAGCTAGAAACAGTTTCTCGGTTTATCACAAATGCACATAAACTTTTCCAGTTTGCTGCAAGTAGATGGATGCTCCCTGAACTTAACCTTGCACAAAATTCTTCTTCAAAATGCACTCTATTTTGCATGTGGGAAATAGAGTTCTTTGGATGGAGAGAAATCATGCATCATAATAAACCAGCATGCCCAAAACAATTGAAGAAAATTTGTGAATGAATCCACAGCTCACAAGCTCTTGGAGCTTTTGATTTTATGAATGTGCAGAGAAGGACTTTACCACACCCATGTCAAAAAAATAAAATCTACGAGCCTTCCTCCCACAAATCCCAACACATCATGCCAGCTTATAAGGGGGGAAAAGAAAACACCTGCTACAGCAGACACAAACCAAGCACACTGCACAAGAAAGCAGGAAACCATCACCAAATTCACAACACAACTCCAACCATTATTTTTTTTCAAAGATTCACAATTACAAAAATAATAATTAAAAATCCTTGCACTAACAAAAAAAAAACATGCTGTGTGCTTGGTTTGTACTTCAGCCAAAGATCCAAAATGGGAATCAAGCTTGAAGCACGCGAATGCAGGGAGGATACAAACGAGCGATCGGCACAAATCTGGAAACAACCAAATGAACCAGGAAAGGAACATGGTCTTGCGATTTAAACCATATTCTTTGCTGGCGAGCCTGATCACCAGGACTATAAATACAGTGGCTTTCGATGAAAGGACTTTCTGCCTGGGCGGAGTTTATCGGTGGTCGGGATGTCCAACGGCTTAGTGAAATTTCATCCATTGTACAAGGGTTTGGATGACTAGCATCTCTCTACGGGGAAGGGCATGCACGTCGTAATTTGTGGCAGAGGGGGCTCGCGTTCGCACGGCCCTCATCCAATTAAAGCTAAATTTGGATGAATTCTGTCATCGAATTTAACCTAAAGTTTAAAGGTTGGTTTTTGAACCCAAATTATAGGCAGTTATTTAATTCTTTTTTAAAAAATCGGTTTGTTAATCCATCCATAAAATAAATAAATAAATAAAATAAAATGAAATCTAAGTGTGTGAACCAGTGCTTGGTTGGTACCAAGGTAAAAGTCCTAAAATGTATTTAAATTCTAATTTAGAAATAGCTAGGGCTTTATGCTGTTTATTGCTAGTTGAATGTTGTAATATTTTCACTTGGTAATAAGTGAGGGAAATAGAAATGGTTTGCACACTTTTTTTTTCAAAAATATATATTATATTGAAATGAAATATTGTGGTAAAGAGGTTTGAATATGTAATAATAATTAAGTGACTTATTGTTTAAATAGCTAAACAACAATGGTAAGAGTGACATCATGCTAGGTAGAGTTATATTTTCAAATATCACATTTATTTCTATCTCAGATATCTACCAAAAGAATTAATAATTATCCTATCGATGCCACTTTTACAAGGAACCATTGAAAATTTGTGAAAGAATAGTTTTGATATGATTTGGGAACATTTTAAAATCCAATTTTTGAAAGACAATTGAGACATTACCTATATGGCAAATCTAAACAAAAAAATTAATAATATCCTGAAATATTATTACCTGGTATTATCTGGTATACAATTTCCATTATCTTTGTTTTGATTTGAGGAAAATATGGTAATTTACAATTACATATAGTAAAGGACGTCATGAAGCATCATTTCATCCATCTGTCTCGTTATCCATCCGTCCATTTGTCTGATCATCCATCCATCCCATCATGGTCTGTTTACTCTGACGGGGCAGAGAAAGAGTGGAATACAAACGCAACGCGGCAGAGAATAATATATATTAGTGTTGTAAATTTTTATTTTTATTTTTATTTTTTATTTTGGGGTTTTTGGACTTAGGTACGCTCATCCTGTCTCTTTCTCAACAACTGAAAGAGTTGGGTTGGGCTTTTTTTCTTATTTTTTTTGAAATTTTATTTAAAATATTGGAAATTCTGAACACTTTTTACATTGCCATAATTTTTTATTATAGTTCAATGGATGCCAGAGCGAAGAGCCCTTAAGCACACTTTTATTAGATGTTGACAATTTCAAGGCTTGCATTTGCCATAATAATAATGGCAATGGATGTCAGTTGCCATTTTAGCACACAAACTTAATAGATGTATTGGCAATTGCAATGATCAGATTGCCCAGAAAAATAATTTTGCCAATAATAATAATATGCTGGATGCCAAAGGTATTACTATGATGCATGTGAAAATTGGCTGCACCAGAAACCCTAACCATTATGAACAGGGAGGGGGTCTGGATACTGGAACTTATCAACATACAAAAACAAAGAAATAATTTTCAACAGATTGATACCTACTATACAAAAACAAAGAAATAATTTTCAACAGATTGATACCTACTAAATAAGTAACTTGCTACTTACTTACAAGTTGAACAACGTTGGGGTATATTTGCTGTCTTGGGTCTATTCCCATGGTCAGCTGTATGTTGCTATCTCACGGGTCACAAGTAGTGTAAACATCAAGATTTTCAGCGGCCAAGGTCCCGATGGATACATGCGGAATGTGGTATATAAAGAGGTTTTGGAAATGTAGATTGTAATTGTAATTTTGTAATATGTACCGTCAAATACACACAGACCTGTGCATTAGACACGGGTTCAAACTAGTGATATTTTAAAACAAAGTCTTCAACAGTGCATTTGATGGGAGATTTGTTTTGGAGTTCCATCAGCTGAAAACTTCCAGCCTATTCAATTGCACAATAATGAATTGTTTGATTCATGGCACATACATTGTGTAAAGATTTGAAGTTACTTAAGCAACTGGCTTTCATATGCAGACACTATCATGAGATCAATCAATTGCCAGACACTATCAAAAGTAACCAAATCACACACAAAAAAACATGCATACACCACAAATCTTCAGTTCATAATGCAATAGGTCAGTGCATTTCTATTATCAATAATAGTATGGGTGCAAATTTTCATCATCACAATAATACACCCTATTTGATTTCAATATCTTCATACAGTGCTGTTTTCTCCTGAGTTTCCTAAAAGGATAGTGTGAGTCAGAGCCTCCCCGAGCTCCGCAACTGAATGATCCAATCTCTGGCCTTCCATCTGAAATATGACTTCTAATAGCAACCAGTAAGCAATCAAGCTGCATAAGAAGAGTTTGAATCAAGTAGGTGAGTCAAAGATGCAAGATGCCCACAAGTTCTATATATCAAGATTGAAGAATGTGTACCTCCTACACAAATTACCAAACTCAAAGCCAACCATCAGCCAGACAAGCTGGTAAGAGCACCACTCATAACTTCAAAAAAGAGATTTACCTTCTCATAAATAGAAGCTTTAATGTCCAGATCTACAACAAATGTTTGATGTACCTGCAACTTCTCCTGAACTTTGCCGTCCTTACAACTCTCGTGAACCTGGTTAACATAGTTTCTACAACAAACAAGGATATACAAGTAACAATGCAAAACTCTCCCACAAGCGGTTTGAAGCTACAGGCACAGAATAATGTGTTATCAGCAGATCGACAGGAAAGGAGGATGCTTGAATGAGAATAGAAGGCACCAAGGCCTTTCTCTTGTCAAAACTGGGCCAACGCACCAATTGACTATCTCATGAGTGGCACCAAAAGAAGCACTCACATTTCATGGCTGTCAAAATGCATATACTTTCCAGGAACTGAAACCCACACTAGAGTAAAAGAGTTGCATTACTGCTCAAATATTCCCATCAGGAACCAAAATGTCTTGCAGATGCTTTAGCTCTTTATACTGCTTAGCCCAAACACAATTGCACAAAAGCCAAATACACATCACTGACAGTTCCAAGCTGCTAATAGCCCCATTTTCGGATAACATCTATTCCATTGAAGCCATAGCAGCATCTGCCACACAACAGCATAGATCTACTGACTTACTAGGAAGTCTCACAATACTCCAAAATACTTGAGCCTGGCGCAATTGAGGCTTTTGTCTCCAAGAAGGATGAGTAAACGTGAATATATAGTGGAGTCCAGAAGTCCAGAACAGATTGTACCAACAAACCTGCTCTTTTATCTCAAGGATCAACAGATTTGAGTCCTCAGACCAACCTATCTTGGCAAGCTGGCACTTCCAAAACAAGACCCCATAACACAGCGAAACAATATCATTCAGCTGTCCAGCTTTGCTCTACAATCTCTCGGACCCTCCGATTGTACTCACGGCGGTTTTCGCTGTACATGCGTGCCGCTTCAGAGTTTGCAGGCGAGTTGGGGTTGGGATCACACAGCAAGGACTGCAAGGACATATATCTCTATCTTAGCACACTAACTCAAAGATTTGTAACTCAAGAACTTGCACCATTTGATTCCATTGCCCCAATAAAATGTCAACAATTGAATTTCCTCCAAGCAACCCAGAAAAGGGCACCCCCCTAAGCAATAGGAAAACATCAAGAAGATTAGAACCTGTGTGCACCACTCACCACAACAATCCTATGTTTGGAAAATGCAGATGTGATAGGGACCACTACCTGGATTGAGGTGAGAATAGCAGCCACATCATAAATTGGGCTCCACTGGTTTTGCAGAATGTCTAGACAAATGCTCCCATCTGCATAGACTGCAGAATGCACCAACAAAGTTAGTGACAACAACATGCATGCAAAAACAGATGTATGAACAAGCCATAACAACCTACTATACAAGCAACATTCAAAGGAGCTGGCCACCCAATGCTACCAATACGGATCATAAACCCCTTCTTAACAGACTCTCTATAGACACATCATCTATGAGTTTCCAGGAACAGTGAGCACATGCCCAAAAATGAAGCATGCAACTATTGCTCAAAGCTGAGCACCTGCTTCAAACATCAAGAAAGCCACACAAATCCTCCAAAGAAAAAGGATAATGACTTACTGTTCGGGTGGAACATTTTAGAAACAAAGCGCACAGTTGGAGGCTTGTTCGGGTAGTCTTCAGTGAACTGCAAAGTCAGCTTGAAAGTGCCTGAAGACAAACAGTAAAACACGTTAAGGAATGCAATACAATGGCTTCAAAAGAAAGGGACAAAGCACAAACATGCTTCTTACCTTCAATGCAAAGAAAATGACCTACATCTACAGAACACAGAAATCTTTAAGATTCAACAGGGCAACCATACATTCATACATCAAAAGCTTCTAAGAATACTAAAAATAGAATGGCAACTACAGCCATACCTCCATCCCATGGGGTATCATCTGGCCTGCAAAACAAGGTACACAAAAAGCATCAGAAGAACTCTGAATACAGCCCTACTTCGAGATGTAACAAGAGTTGGGATCACATTTTTCAGGAGAGTGAATTTGTCACTCACAGTGAACCACAACATGACACCGACAAAAAGAGCAAAACCACCAGTAAAAACACAAATGAAAATCCAATATTGACAAGGCACCATGAAGGGTCCACTGATGAGCCCATGCTGGTTACACCCATCACAAGGATATGACCCTGAGCCTGAATAACCATCAGCAATCATACACTTTCTTCAACAGAATCAAAATACAAGACACTGCAAATGTGAGCCATGACAAACTGAGATACCACTTTGCAGTTTGAACTCCAACAACCTCCAAGAAATTGCATACTTTGGAGTTTGAACTGATATTCAATTCATCAAATGTTGCAACAAGAACTAGAAATCGCATAAGTAAACAGACATCTCCAATCCCTGCCCTACAAGACGAAGTTGCCTTCTGAAGCAACTGTCCCAAATATCTACCACACAGAACACGCCAAAACATGTCAGATTCACATCCAAGCACCACAGAACGTGAAACCTCAAGAATCAAAACCTCTGTGCAGATAATTGAGCCTGTCGGTAAGTTAGATCGAAAATTAGAGCAAGAGAAAAACTGCCAGATTTGCAAGAGTCTGTAGAACATGGAGAGAGCTCCAGTCATGCACTCCACATGAGGACACAGAAAAACTCTGAGATCCCCCGAAACTCCTCAAGGTCAAAGACAGTACCATCCCTGTCTCATCTCTTGCACATGATCTTCGACAAGAACACAACAGACAAGACACAGACACATATCCCGTGTTCCACGAACTTTGGCTGGTCATCAATCAAGCCCTCTAGCTTGCCGTTTACGAAGGATCAAACGGCCAGAAGTTCAAATATAACAAAACGATATTTCCACCGACACGCACGGCCATCCTCAAAACAAACAAAACAGACCAAAAACAAGACAAATGAACACAGATCTTCACTCAATTGACAACAGCATCCAAAAAGAAACACAAACAAAAACACACACACAAACAGGTGACAGGAAAACCACGAAGCCCAGAACAACTTCTTCTTCTTCTTCTGCCTACCCGAAGATGACAGCGTTCCACAGCATGATATTGTTGTCCTGAGGAGCACCGCTGATTCCTGCTGGTGGATCATGTTGCAAACGCTTGAAGTCTCGCATCAGTCTCTTTCTGGATGGGGTAGACATGGCGCCGTCACGAAACCTGCCTTTTTCTGGCCGCGCGTCCGTCCCACGCCCGCGGGACAACCAAAACCCTCTCACGCCTTGTTGTTATCCACCAGCCCTAGATCTTGAGCATCTGCGCTCCGGTTTTCCTCTGCCTCACCATCCAAGACCGTGTTACTAGTTGCTACCTCTCTTGTTCTCGCTCTCGTCTTCTGTCCCCTCTCACAGACCACGACTAAGTCCGCCTTCACCGGCCTACAAGAGTGCGCGCGCGCGCGTCGTCGTCAGATCAGCACACAATCAAAGCTCTGCGCACAAGACCGAAATGCGCTCCGTTGCAAACGAAAGACAAACGTGAGCGTTGAAACCCTTGGCCACCCGAGAGAGAGAGAAGGAGCGAGGAAGCTCCATTCCACGGTGACCGCACAGCTACCGCGCGGTCTCACTACGCTTCCACGGTAACCGCACAGCTACCACGCGGTACGTCTTCCGACCGCGGGACCTGACATTATTAGTTAGCCCCTTACTAAATCAACCCCTAATTTGCTCTCTAAATTTGGAGGGCCCTCCAAACCCCGCCCACCAC
>Ga0209611_10013353_pt1 | contig 11293 bp, 8 predicted proteins | sample S1TSphgellanicum_3_FD_187693 | JGI IMG/M metagenome (GOLD analysis project Ga0209611, IMG submission 187693) | Host-associated microbial communities from peat moss isolated from Minnesota, USA - S1T2_Fc - Sphagnum magellanicum MG (SPAdes) (version 2) | ecosystem: Host-associated > Plants > Peat...
AATAAGCAATACATCGTTGAAATGGCTTTTTCAATGGCTACAACATTTGCTTCAAAAAGCTCCTCAATCAAACTCCATATGAATGAGTTATGAACCCACAAAATTCATAATTTGGGGATTTCAAAAATCCCATTTGGAAGTCTCCAAAAGTTGTGCCATTTTTATGCAATTTTCATTATAATTTATAAAATATATTATAGGGAGGAGAGGATTTAACTCCTCTCAAGTTTGGGCCATGGTGAGTCGTCTAAATGTATCCTTTGATTTTGTTTGTGTACTTGGATTCATGATCAAAACTAGGGCATGGAAAAGAAGAAATGAGTTGAGAATAAACTAAGGCAAGAAAGAGGTCGAAAACATTGTGAGAATGAAAATGAAACATTTTTAAGACTTTTGGGATGAACTTTCACTATGGGAGTTGGAGTTCAAAAATGGCCCAAAAATTTGGGACAAAAGTGCAAAGGTACCCCTTGTGCAGATCAAAAGTTTTTTATGCCATTGAAAAGCTCTCAAAACATACATATCAAAAGTAAACTCACATTCTTCATTTGGAACTACAAGTTAAATTGCACAAAAACTTCTTTTTTTTTAAAAATCGTATCGACAACTTGAGTCCTAACCATGAAAACCTAAGAAACAAAGGTCAAATGACCCTTGATGGAAGTGTGCAAAAAATTGTTGCAAAGATCTTGTTAAGGGCTATAACTTTGTAAGTGAAAATTCCTCAATCAAAGCTCATATAAAAAAGTTATGAATCCACAAATTTATGGGACCCAAAACCAAGACAAGAAGTCATTTCAATGTAATCCCCATGACAAGGTCCAAAGTTTGAGGCATGGAAGTGTGATGAGTCCAAAGCAAGTCCATGACCAAAGTTGGTCCCATTCCTTTAATCAACGTTATTGTTTAGCTTGTGCAAGTGACTTGTTTATGAAAAGCTCATGAACTTGTCACATCATCCTAATCCCCATCTTAAAAGCTTTTACACATCCCTCTTTCCTTAATGTGCAAAATTAAAGAGCATGTCATAAGTTCTTTTTACCTTCTTTCCATTAGAAGTACCATAAAATATTGTCCATGAATGTCCACTGACAAATTTAATATAGAATTTTCAAATAAATTAATATTAATTATGGGAATTTTGATAATTGAAATTGGGAACATGACAAGTTCAATATATGAAAACATAATGCAAAATATATGTTTGATATTATTTTTAATAATATTTAGCTAGTATTTAAGTTTGTCAAAATAGCAACATAGATTTTTTAACACCTTAATTTAAAATCTATATTTCATGAATTGAATACCAAACTTTGAAAATATTTATTTGTTTTTGGTCCATTCTAATGAACCAAAACCCTTCCAATCATGGTGTTTTTCTTTTTGCTTAAGTCTTAATTGGCATGGTTTGTGATCTTGTTATTCCTATTCATGTATTTATTGTTTGTTCAAGTTCCAATTGCCATGGTATTTGTGATCTTACTCCTTTGATCATGGTGTTTTTCTTTTGTCAGGTTTTGGTTGCCATGTGGTTCATGGTCTTATTTTTCTTTCTTTGTGGTATTATTATATGCTTAGGTATGAGTTGCTAGAATGTTTCATGATCTTGTTTTTGTTGTCCATGGTGTTTTTTTTAAAGCTAGTTGCCATGTTGTTCAATGTATTATTCTTTTTATTTAGGGTATTATTGTCTATTTAGGTTCAAGTTGTCATATTGTTGTGATCATGTTTTTTTAATAATAGTGTTTTGTTTTGTTCAAATCTCAAAGGACATCACGTTCATAGTCTTGCTCTCATGATTATGGTTTCATAATGATATTTTTTTCATTGGCCTAATCCCCATGACCATCATGTTCATGCTCCTAGTTGCAACATTGTTCTTTTAATATTATTATTAAGTTGTGTACATGTAGAAATTAAGTTGGAGGCATGCACTAAACAAATGCACAATGAACTAATGGAACATAGTTTTTAATGCAAGTTTGGGTATGCTTGCAAGCAATATCCATTACATGTTTCCTCTTTGAAATATTTTTTATTATTCATTGTGTTGTCATATTTTGCTTCATTACTATGAAGTATGCCAACATGTCAAAGAGAACATTGGGGGCATTTTTAGGGGCAAAGTGTTTGGATTATACAAATTCAACAACATAAGAATTTTAACTAGACGGTTGAAACTTGAATGACATTTGTATTTTTTGACCATCAACTTAATTAAAGTGAGGTTTGACTATGTATCAAACTGGACATCTAACCAAGTTGAACAAAAAAATGACCACCTTGGTCAAAATGGTCAATGATTTTTTATGAAGTGGGACATTTAATCAAGTTGAATTTTTTAAATGACACCCCTAATCAAAATGGCCAATGATTTTTTAATCAAGTGGGACATTTAATCAACTTGGACAAAAATAAATGACATGCCCTTAATAAAAATGGCCAATGATTTTTTAATCAAATGGGACATTTAATCAACTTGGACAAAAACAAATGACATGCCCTTAGTCAAAATGGCCAATGATTTTTTAATCAAGTGGGACATTTAATCAACTTGGACAAAAACAAATGACATGCCCTTAGTCAAAATGGCCAATGATTTTTTAATCAAGTGGGACATTTAATCAAATTGAACCCAAAAAATGACATTTTTGGTTAAGATGACCAATGATATTATGGTCAAATGGAATATTTCATGCTAATTCATAGGCCAACAAAGTAGGTAGGTAACTTAAGCCTATCTACCTAGGACATCAACTTCCATCCTACAACCTACATATCTTTTATTTATAATTTACCATCATACCTCTCACTTACCATTCTACAACCTACCTACCTATGTCTTCATACCTCCTTTTATCCTACAACTTACCTACCTATAACCTACATTTTACCTCCTATATACCACCTACAAATTGACATCATACCTCTCATGTCATATAACCTTCCTTACTTACTTTTTACCCATCATCTTAGAACATACTTACCTACCTACCATCTAATTTGGCTACGTCGACCTACCTCCAACCTACCTACTTATAATTAACTAACCTTTTTACTTACCTATAACCTACCTTGTACATCCCACCTACCATGTTTTACAACATACCTACCTACTTAAGTTTACCTATCTTCAACCTACATACTTATGATTATGCGTTAACTACCTACTTCCTACATCCCATTTACCATCTTGGAACATACCTACCTTTTCTACCCACCTATCTACCTACCTACTTCCTATGACCTACCTAGTACAATCACATAATGAATAGAGTTTGAAATGGAAGAATCATAGTTTTACATGTTTAATGTTTTTCACAATATATATTTTTCAAAAGCATTTTCTTATAACTCATTTGAACATTTATAAAATATATTGATTTTACTGAAGAAATTTTTAATAAGTTTAACATCATTTTTTATTTGCTTCATTTGAAGGGGAAAAAAAAAAAAAAGTACATCAATTTGGGGATTTCCTAATGATTTTTGGAGGTGCCAAAAAAGAAGAGAACCTGACCTATCAAAGTGTATAGTATGATCCACCATAACACTTGTAAAGGTGGCCATAAATGGAAATCTTCATCAAAAAACTTTGCACATTGTAACATTATGCACTATAGAATGGTCAACTGCATGCTGATTATGTTGGGTAAGGTACCCAACAACCCTGCTAGGGCAAGCTAGGAGATTGCACCCAACATAATGGGCAAGGGCAAGACCATTCCAGGACATTAAGGTCTGGGGGTGGCAGATTCATCAATTACACAGAACCGCTCAACAATGGGATGTGTAGAAAGCCAGAGCAATGGCAATCCAACAGACACTAAGAACATGATATGTATTGAGAACAAATGCACAATCTCTGTAATTTTACTGCTGATGCCAAATGTGATGAAGGTAAAATGAAATATTGCACATGTTTTGTCAACAAAAAATTGTGTAATTTGATGGCAAAAGCATTGGATGCTTCCATGACATCTTGGGTTCAAATTTGGGCAAATCATGTATATATAAGAATTTGTATAATTGGTGATGTGTATAATTTATGATGTACATGTACATTGTAAACCTATGGTTGTAAGGATGGTGTAGATGCCTACTAACCTACCTTTTTACCACATCACGAAACATTGACATGATATGTTGCCACACGTTAAATAAATGGCTAGTCAAAAGTGACCACCATTTTGATTTGTTGTATTTGTCTATAAACACCCGCTAGTTAATAAAAACCACCAAGCAAAAAATCCAACATCAAAAGTGCTACCATGGGCCTATTAAAAAAAAACACCTAATTGCACTAGACATTATTAAAAACTTGTCCAACATGACTACGATGTCTTTTTTAGTCTTATCCATTTTGGGTAATTTTTGGTCAATTACACTAATAAATTAAACCTTGATTTGTTGTGGTGACAGTTGGTCTAATTTACACAAAGTATAAGGTTGTGAGGCAAAAAGTTGATAAGGTTGCAATATAATGACAATGTGCTTGAGGATTATGTGGGGGAGGTTGTAAAGGCATTGTGAAAATGTGAAGGTACGCCTTCTCACCCAAATGTTATATGACATAACAAGATAGGCTTTAGGAGAGTATTGTGTGTTACAACTTCTAGGCTTTAGAAAAAGGCTATGAGAATTATGAGGAAAGATGTCACAACCTTAACCTTGGGTTCATGATTGAAATGAAGCAATGAAAATCAAAGTGGGCCAAGAGATTATCTTGGGACTCGAACAAATTCACACAAACATGAAAGAGTGCGAAAAAATGAATCTTAAACACTCCCAAATGATGTACACTCAGGGAGTTGTAGTCCCATAGGAGTCTTGAACTTTTGGGCCAAACATGCAAGTAGTAAACATGGTCTGAATTAGGTTTTTAATATACCATTAAAAAGGTACTAAAATTTAAATATTAACAACGGGCTTGCATTATTCATTTGATGTTGTGAATTAAAACTTATATATGGCCAAAAAAATGGATGGTAGTCAAATTGGCAATTTCATTCCCAACCACTAAAACCCATGAAATATGGGTTAAACGATTTTTAATTTAAACATGTCATACAACGTTGGAATGAACTCCTCAAAAGCATAGTGTTGCCTTTATGAGCTTTTCAATCAAAGGTCATGTGTGGGAATTATAATGAGGTGGTGGAGTTGCAATATTCATATGACACACCCCCAATCTTCTTGATGGATTCAACTACAAATCCAAAGGTGAAGACAACGAAAGGAAAAGGAATTGGGGCACGTTTTCTGGTTTGAAACACTTCAAGGGTAGAAGGGTGTGCTGGAACTCCGACATGGGACTAGGAAGAATGACAAGCAAATCAATTACTAACATGGACTTGCACAAACCAAACAATAAGTTGGTTAATGCATAGTTGGAGCACATTTAGTGCATGGACGAGCCACGGGCAAACTCGGACTCACAAGACTCACCACGACCCAGACTTGAGGGAAGCCACCACCTTCCACCTTATAGTAATCTCTATGCTTGGCCACAAGGCCAACACCCAAATGTCATTTTGTCTCGGGACTCCCAAGTGGGAGTCGCGAAATTCCCAAAATTGGGACTCCCGTGACTTTGGAGATGCATAATTTTGTGTGGAAACCTCTGATTAAGATGAGGTCTAAAGTGAAGTTATATCCCTTGTCAAGAGCTTTCCTATGGTATGTGACACGCCACCTACACGCAAGGAAATCAAAGTGATTTTTGACTTTTAATGGTCAGGAATCAAATTGCGAATCAAATTGACAATTTGACTCCTGACCTTTCTTTTGGCCATAATTTGTGTTTTAAGCACTTGAGCCCATTTAAAACATTTATGTTCCAAGAAATTTTCAATAATATAAAGAACTTCTCAATCCAATGAATTTTGATCCTTGAAATCGCTCTCTAAAAATTCGGAAGTCCATTGGGACTCCAATTCCCAAAGTGAGAGTTCATTTGGGAGTGTGGGGGTTCATTTTGGGAGTGTGGGGGTTCATTCCCTCACATTCTCTTGCACTCCTAAGAGTATGAAGTGTTACTCTCAAGCTCACTCTTGGCCCATAAATGTGCTAACCCTTGCTTTGATCGTAAGCCCAAGGCTAGGGTTGCGACATCATAACTAAATTAATTCATGCACCAATTTGGTTCCAACTTTGCATGAACCGTTTTATCTTTTTTTATTTTTGCAAATCAATTTCACTTTATATTCATGTTTATGAATTCATCCTAATCCCATCCTAAAGCTACACCCCCATTTCTCACTTGGGAGTTAGGGAATGTGCCTTAGGTTTGCATTTTGTTACAAATTTGTGAATTGACAAGATTTTCAACCTTAATATTATTTGACTGACCTATGGGTGTATAAAAAAAGGTTGTGAGAAATGTTAAGCTATTAAAAGAAGGTTGCCATAACCATGCATCAATATTTGAAAGTTAAACATAACAAGTTTTAATAATTAAGTTGCAAAACCTTTCAACAAATGTTAATAATTATGTGCAAATTTGAAACATTAGTTTATGAATGTAAACTACCACTATCATGTTTGAAAAAATGTTCATAAATGTGTGCATTAGTTGATGAATACAACATACAATAACCATATTTTAGCAAATGTTGAAAAATGTGTGCAAAATTGAAAGGTTTCTTTCATGAATTCAAGTTGCCATAGAGAATGATGAAAATTGTTTACATTTTTAAGAAGATTTGTTGGTGGATGCAAACTACTGTGGCTATAACTAATAATATTTTTATAAATGTGTGCATTTTTTTAAAGATTTATTGATGGATGCAAGTTTCCATGAAACCCATAACTAATAAGATGTTTTGAAATGTGTGCATTTTTATAAAAAAATTGTTGGTAGATGCAAGCTACCATAGCCATGGCTGATAAAAAAAAACTTTGAAATGTATGCATTTTTTAGAAATTTTTTTGATGGATGCAAATTGCCATAGTCATAATTGAAAAAATATTTTAATTTTTTTGTGGATTTTTTAGGTGATTTGTTGATGGATGCAAATTACCATAACCATGTTTGAATAAATGTTGAAAAGTATGTGCATTTAAAAAAGGTTTAGTAAATGTATCAAATTGTCATACTCATGGTTAAACAAATAGTTACAAATGAAGTTGCCATAACTATGGTCACACCAATTACATGCATAATTTCAATGTGGGTTTTCTTGAGTGTATTAGAGCAATATAAAGTGTCATGGCCTTGATTACAAACATAACCAATGTTCAATGTTGAACCATTCCTTGCCCAATTTTCATGTGATTTGTCTTTTGCAATTTGAATTTTTTTTTTATTTGATATTTTTGTGACTTTATTCGTGGGTTTATGGTTAAAATTAAGGCAAAACAAAGAAAATGAACTAGGAATGAAGTCGAAGCATGACATGTTTCAAATGTAGTTTCAAGGATCATGGAAATTGTGTCTAAATGCAAAGGAAGGATTCACATGATTCCAAATTGCATCCTCATGTTAGGAATGAGGATTCCAATGTAACTAAAAAATTTGTAGGACAAGGTTTGGGCACCCAAATATAATCCATAAGTGATATTTATGAATTTGGAAAGTTTTCAATGCAAGTTACAATGTAATAAACTTTCATTGCCAAATTAAATTTAATGGTTCAAAGTTATAACCATTTAGACAAATTTGACTCTTGCCCATTTAAAATAATATCACATGGGGAACCAAATGATGTTCAAGTAAAAAGAATTGTTTTATGTTGGAATTTTTTTTCAAGAACTACAAGACAAATCATACATTTGTCTTTGAATTATCCAAATTATTATACATTTTTTAGGAAGTTATGAGGTTTCGATTAAATTTTGGGACTCATAATTAGACAATTTCAAGATTCCCACTTTAACAAATTTATAAATGTGCCATTGGGATGCTATTACCATGACAAGTTGGTAAGACCACCAATGATAAATCTACTAAGTGTACAAAACTTTTGCAATCAAAAAGTTTTGAATTAACTACCCAATCATATTGGAGTAATACTTCAATAAATCAAATTAAGAAATCACTTTGTTAAAGGACTTTTACTTAGAAATTAAATAAATAACTTCAAAATGATGTACTAAATGGGCTTTGGTTGGTTGTGAAAAAAATTCAAGATTATGAACAAAATTAAGTCTAATTCTATTGCCAAAGTATTACATTTAAAGGAAAATGATCAAATAGACCAAACTTCAAGTAATTGAATTCAAACATGAACAAAACAACAATTTCTTCAAAGGAAAAATTTTGTAAGGTGTTTTTCATTTGTAATCAATAGGACACTATAATTATATCTAAAGACATTATATTCAAAAAAAATTGTGATTTTTACTAGAACAATTTTAAGAAAGGATTAAAAAACGATCCCCCTTTTAATTTAATTTTTTTTAAATATATAAACTTGGTGTCATTTAAACTTTAAGAATTAAATTTGAAACTAGCACTAGCATTTCAATAAGGGGGAAATTTTGAACTTAAAAGTAGCTTGGCACCCTTGTCAAAGATTTAGTGATCCTTCAAACTAGTCATTGTCCTTGAAACATGTTATGTATCAACATTCAAAACTTTTGTAACTTGTTAAATGGTAGCCTAATCATTATTAATTTTTTTAAATTCAAAAATTCAAACGTTTATATTGTTAACATAAACTACTATCATAAGCATGATAACTACCAAATGTTGAAGTTGAATTCCCAACATGCATGAGAGCTACAATTTCAAATTAAATAAAACAAAAGTGTGAACATAAATTTAACTCCAACCACTTTCAATTTAGGTAACATATAACAAGGCTATGAAATGTGTAAGAATTTTGGACTTGCTTCTCAAGGCTAATGGAAAACTTAGTCTTTGAAAAGGACAGTAAGCAAAATGATCTTGCAACATTGTGCACATGTTTTGAAATTCATATCAAAAGATTGGTTAGTAATGGTGACCAACATAGGAAGGAAATTGTGACCCATTTGTGTATGATAGTTATATAATTTGGAATTGAAGTTTAGTGAAAGTTTAACATCCTCACTTGTACCTTGATAGGTAAAAGCTTTAATAAAAAGTTTGATTGTTGTGATCAAAACATGAAACAATGAAATGCATCAATAATTAATTTGAATCAAGATTAAACTTGACTTAAGTTTTGGTGATCATTTGAAGGTTTTCTTCCCATTAAATGAAGGCTGCATCAATTAAGCTAATTTAGTTCTTTTAATCAAAGAAATGTGAATGATTTATGTGAAACCCAATTGAATTTGCAAAAAAATGTTGAAAAATTGGGGATTTAAAAATTAGCTTGAAATATGGTTCAAGCTACAAAAGTTGGCATGTGGTGACCATGAAATGAAATGAAATGATTCAATTTGGATTTGTGAGTTCAAAAAATGATTTGAATTTTTGAAATAAATTATTTAAGTCATGGTGTTTTAGAAAAAAACCAACAATGTTAATGAGGACATTATCATTTTTTAATTGGGGAGAATGTCACAACTTGAGCCTTTGTTTTGTGACCAAGTTTAGGGCATGATAAAGGAAATGTGGTAAGAAAATTGCAAGACATGCACTATAAGAAAATATGGTTTTCTCACACAAAAGATTGACATGTATGAAGTAAATTTCGTGGTTTCATCAATTACAATGTACAATGTGTGGTGTTTATTGTGGCATATATTACATTAAAATGATATGTAACATCAAGTTATGGCAACTTAAAAGTTCATTCTAATCCCATTTCAAAGCTCCAATGCCTTCTTTTTTATTGGGAGCTAAGGAATGCACCTTACATTTGAATTTCATTGCAAAATGGGAATCAATAAGGTTTTTTACCATCTATATCATTTGACAAACCTAGGCATGCATCATAATTGCAAATTATTTTAATCATGGATGTTAGGTTTTAACATAATGTAAATATCATGTGAGTACATGACCATAAGGAATACAATTTGTAATTGTATTATAACTATTCAAATGTGATAATAAACAATAATGCACTAGAAAAACATGTAACAACTTATGTCAATTCAGTCAAGTATTATAGTTCTAAACTTGTTAAAATGTCATTAACATTTTTACACATTCAAGGATAATGGAAAATAAGCAGAAACAATAAACAACATAAAAAATCATAAAATATGACATGATAGATTGCAAAATAAATAGATATATTATAGGAGATCAAAAGTAATGAACACAATTTTGTAGCATGAGATGAATATATTTGTTTTGTTTTATTTATCATTGTTTTTAAATTTTTACATTCACACACGATTGCTAGAATGAATCTTTTTTTTGGTTATTCCTTGATGTAGTCCTAGATTTTTAATTAGATTTTAAGGGGACATTTCAAAAGGTAATCCTTGATTTGTTTCAAAATCCTAATATTCAAAACAACATTACTAGTTTTAACATCCTTCTTATCCTTGATTACACTACTTACCATGCTACTTCCCAAAACTTATTATAAATTTGTTTTTATTAAGGCTAATAATAACCCAAGTTTTCAATAAATACTCAAAATATTTATCCTTGCGCACAAAACATTAACATTAGTTTATGAACATGTTAATGTTTCAAAGGATGTCATGTCATGACAATAAATTAGATACTTGGTGTTAATGTAGGTGAACCAACCATTGTGATCAATAATCATTAAAAGAAAATCCAAGTTTTGCAACTATCATTTTGTCATTTATTTTTAATTGCACACAACACATATAACTAAATTTTGCCTTAGTTGTGTAAGACAAGTTGGAACAATATATATTAATATATAGTATTAAATTATTATTGTTAGTAACTATTATTAACTATTGTCAAGCATTGAAAAGCTTGAGGAAGAATTAAAGGCATGAAAGTAAAAGCTTGAAAGGAAATGCCTTTTTTTCCTTATACTTCAAATGAAAAATATTTGGTCCCCAATTTTATGAATATGGTCCTTGTTTTACCTCACATAATGCATATGTTCAAATTGGGGAGGAAAGAGAGATTGAAATGGGGCATCACTTAAGGGATAATTTAAAGTTGAACCATGGAGGTGAAGAATTTGAAAAACCATGTTCATTTTGAACTCTTGGAGGCCAAGATATGAAGCGACCATTGACCATTTTAGAAGATGTGTAAATGATACATGCATGTTATTATGATTGGGTATTGGAAATTGAAAATTTCAAAAACCAAGGAATGACCAACAATTAAGAAAATCAATGAACTACACAACAATTGATTGTGCCAAGGGGCACCTAACGGGATGGGTGTTACCTATCCCAAATCATAAGGCACCTT
>Ga0209611_10013355_pt1 | contig 11291 bp, 7 predicted proteins | sample S1TSphgellanicum_3_FD_187693 | JGI IMG/M metagenome (GOLD analysis project Ga0209611, IMG submission 187693) | Host-associated microbial communities from peat moss isolated from Minnesota, USA - S1T2_Fc - Sphagnum magellanicum MG (SPAdes) (version 2) | ecosystem: Host-associated > Plants > Peat...
CACACACACACACACACACTTACTTCGTGTACAACAGAATTTTTCATTTCATTTCATTTCACGGGTGATTTATTGCCAAGTCCATCATCCCCATGTATGTCATATATGATGTACTTTGCAAATATGAACAAGGTTTTCTAAACTTGTTTGTTTTCTTGTGACTTTGTTAACGGGTCAATAAGTCGCTCGCTACTGCTGCTTGGCTTGCTCCTCTGCAAGCAAAGCACATTTTATGAATGTGTTCAAATGAGTGCTCACCATTCCTTTTGTCCCAACAAATCCATTGCTACATTTCGTTACTAGATGATATGTTTTCAGGGTTCAAGATTTGATTCCTAGACCCACCCAAAAAAATGGCCTTGTGGTCAAGTGAAGGACAAGGTTGTTGCACTCTCTAGCAAGCTTAACTAACAATCGTGAATATATCGTAGTACCTTTATCATTCTGTCAGCAATTGAATTCTTTTTTGAATAATCTTCGACTTTAGGTATCATTCTCGAATTATTTTTTAATAATTGTTGATTCTTTTTTTTCTTTTTTTTTTAATTAGTTGTTTTGCAATGTCGAAAGTTCAAGAAATTGTGATGGAACCCTAACAAACAAACAAACTCCATTAAACAAAGCACTTAGCAAAGGCCAATTATTTAGTAAATGTAAAAAGCCCATTTGATATTCCATTCTGTATTATTGGAATTGAAGGCCCTCATGCCTGACTCACAGGGTTTTTTTCAAATTTTTTTATACTCAAAAATTGGCCAATATTTCCCCCCAAAAAAATCAAAATTACTCCAATGTAACTAGGAAAACCTCAAATTTTTTTTGTCAGAAAAAACAAAAATCGAAACTATCTAAATGTCACCACCTGACCCAATCATTATGACTGGCCAATCAAAAACATTCATTCCTTTTACTGGAGGTCACTGTGCATGTTTACAGGCGTATAGCTCATGAAAAATAGTGTATCCATGCCATTTTTCACTCATTTAGGTTGCAGAGGCTCTTACTTCTAGAGCATCACCGGCGGTGGTGCTTTGTATGTGGCCTTGCAAAAATGTTTCTCACTCACGTCCAAGTTCAGTTAATTACTTTTTCCCAACCTCACCCATAAAACTAAAACTCGGACTGCGAATAGGCGGGAGACTACTAATAGCAAAACCACCTGAACCAATCATTATGATCAGCCAATCAGAAATAGGGAGCAGCAGTCAGATCACATTTGTTACACTCTTTTCTGGCACCCTTTTCTGGCAAGTGTTAGACTTTGCTGTGCCTTTTACCAGCCTCAGCAAAATGTGGAAAGCAAAACTGCTGTGCCAAAACCACTTTGCTGAGCCAAGCCAGTAATGTTTTAACTTTTGTTAATCCAGTTTAAATTTGCTGGGTCACATACTGAGCACACACACACTGGTGGAGTTGCTTTTATCCCCTTGTTGAAAAGAGGTCAGACCTTACACCTATTATTCATTGGTGTAAAGTTCTTCTCCCCCAGTGGTAGTGCTCTGAGATCCCTACCACTCCTCCTGCCTTTTGCATATGATTTGGTTTATGGTAAGGTTTGCCTTGTGCAGTATGCTGGGTAAATGCTCATTGGTGAGGGACATTCCCAAGGTTCATTTTGGGAATGCCCACAGCCTGATGCAGTGGTATGCCACACATAACTTGGATCAGACCACAAGAAAGAACTGTGCATAATGTGAAGAGCAAAGGGCTGGCAAGGCCGAACAAGCTTGCATGGAAAGTTTTCGAAAGGCAAATACAAGGTGCCCTCCACCTACACTAAGAAATTTATATGAGTGCCTTATTATATGAATAATTTGAGGAATGTTTTCCATTTTTTTTCATCCATTTTCATTTTCTTCTTATTTTAACAACTAGGTGTTCCCTTCTTCTTAAAGTCCCAACAATTGTAACATGGAAATAACAAAATACATAGAGCTATATCTTTCACAATTTCTTAAAAAAACATGTAGCTCATCAATCCAAGTCATCCAATCCAAGTCATCCAGATGAATGATAATACCCCAAGTATTTCCCTTCCAAGTCCCACCACCCTAAAGCTATCTCATTGTGATAAAATTGGGTGTGTATAGGGTGAAAATGTATGAGAAACTCCCACTCATATGCAATGTGATGAGTTTTTTTTATAAAAATCATGCGACACATTTTCATTCCATGAAAATATCTCCAATCATATTCCTCTTGCTCCTTTGTCTATTTCAAGGGAAAAGTCAATCAATTATTTGAAAATCATTTTCCCTAAGATTTAATTAAGTTTATGACTAACTCAAAATAGTTAAACTAAATTATTTATGAATCCAGCTTATGTCCTTAATCAAAGATTTTTTAAATAAGGCCCATAGGTTGAATTATTTATTTTCATATTTACCCATCCTTCTACCCACTAATCTATGTCCATGGGTCAAGGACCTTCCCAAACTTACAAAAACCTAAGGTGCATTCACACTTAATGTTAAGTCAGTGTTAAGTGAAAATCTAGGTAGCATCTTGGGTGGCACCCAATGTTAAATGGGTGATTGTTTAATATTAAATGAATGTTAACTTAAAAGAAAATCTTCATGGTAAATAGGTTTAGGTCCTAAATGACTAGCTTGGTGTTAGGGTACTTAATACAAGAGTCCTTAACACCAAGTGCAAATCCACCTTTAAAATATTGGTATGAGTATTGGTATTGAAGAACATACCAGTTGGGTCATGACATGAGGCCAATTATAACACAACTGCCCAAGAATATTGGGCAGATAGGAATTTTTATTCAATGTGAATCACCCATGTGAACTCCCCATGACTAGAGACCCCCATTGGAGACATGGGGTTCCATTTTGGAACATGCTTTGAGACTTTGGTGATTTCATTCTGTTGGGAAATGAGTACACAATAAAGTTATCCGTAGTAAAGTAAGAAAAACACAGCACCAGAACCCTGAGTTTGATCATACACAGGGTGAGATTCATAAAACACCTGCAAAAAAAAGTACATTAGCATTCAATGGGGGGATGAAAGTCAGAAAACCATCAATTTTGGTGGTAAACTGAGTTTCATCCTGTCTTTCCTTTTTCATGGGCGCCTCCACTCTTGCTACATATATCTTCAACGCTCCTAACTAGTAGGACTTGAAACAAAAATCCAATAAAAAGATTGATGGCCGAAACCATCCCATGGGAGACAAAAAGAGAAGGCCAAAGAAATTCATACTACACTGAATTCATGTACAACTACTATAATTTGTCTCGAAACCTCGTGCATTAAATGCTGAGTTTCATCATTTCATACTGAGATTTGATAAAATGTCTTTACTTTGCAGATATCACTGAAAGAGAGAGGATAGGGGATGAAAGGAGGCCCAAAGACAGGGTGAAGACAGAGTTACTGTACGGATAAAAGTTATCCCTAAAGTCATCCGTAGTTTCAACCTCTGTTTGATCCTATACTTGTCATCTCAAGCCCCAATCTAAAGCTATCCTCAAAGACATTCATACTGGGGACCAAATTTTAAATATATTTGGTGTTTTTTAAGTGACAAGCTCACTAAAAAAGCTTGTCAAGCTTCTTGTGGACTGGAAGTTAGAGAAGATCCTCACCCAGAGATGCTACTACACTGCTAGTTAGGTAGGAAGGACAAATGGGTGTTGCTTACTTGACTTGCTAATGCTATTTTTTTGGGGGCGGGGTAGGCCTGAGAACTAATAACTTACAATATTTTTCATCATCTCTTTTCAGAACATCAGTGTTTTGCACGTGATGGCCTTGCTCTCTCGGCTTGTAAATTTGATCCACTTGATGAGCCAACTGTTGTTTTTTGGAGTTATATAGCCAACCAACCAAGCCACTCCCCTTTCTTCCATTGATAACCCACATGATAAAAAATTTGAAAATTTTCTTATTCACTAAGAAAAAGAAAGAAATAAGCATCAGAACTGTGGACCATATAAAAAACTCTGACAAATGGGCCACATGAGAAAAAAAATTTTAAATTAAATTAAATTTTATACATATATATATATATATATATATATATATGCATGCCACCAACTAGCAAAACAATACTTGCTTATGCACCGTGGAAGAGAAAGATAATGATGTTTATGAGAAAATATATATTAATGATGTTTTCGAGGAAAAAAAAAATCGGTAGGAAGGTTTGGGTTACAAAACAAGAGGATGTAACTTTCTTTATTTCCTTTTTTTTGTGTCGAGTATGTTGCAGAAAGGATCCTTCTTCCCATTCGCTTGAAGTGCTATGTCCACTTGTGAAAATAAGTATGTCGAGTAGGTTTGCTTCAAGTGCTAAGTCGACTTGGGAAAATAACTATGTTGAGTAGGATTGGGAAGGGCAACAAGACTCTCATCCGTCATGGGCAACAATGAAAACAATCATAGTTGCAGTAGTAGAAGGGTTTATGGTAATATAGCATGAAAAGTATCTATGGACAAATCCATGGCAATGACAAGGAAGAGGAAAAAAAAACCCCTCAAAAATAATCAACCCCCTTTATGACATACCTACTCAAGGGCTAAAAACAATTCTTGCATACATGATACCTATATGATATATATATATAGAGATGGATGTATTGTACAAAGTCTTGGATGAACTAGTATCTTCATCATCATCACATATTTAAACTATAGAATGGCCAAATGTCTCTCATCAAATAATAGAGAATCCCATTTTCTCCATACCCAATAACATGAAAAATTGGAAACCAAAATTTGACACATCTTCCACTTAGACATAGAATTGGAGCTTGGATATACTATGATCCAAGTGAAGAAGGCCAACTAATCCTTACACCATTTGGTGTTGGAGGGAGTGTACTTCTCCACTATACCCATTGACAAAGTTTCAATTTAGCTCAATGTAGCATTGATAGGCGACCCGTTTCATTTCTTTACCACTCATCAATTCTTGAAACAATTTTCCGCTAAGTACATATTTCATCAATTTCTAGTTGCAAAAGTAGTAACACAAATTATGCAATCAAATGACATTTTCTTTTAATATTAAATACTTCCATACACTAGTGTGAAATGTCCATGTTTTCATCATTGTGTGAATACAATTGTTTTCAAAGTCCAAAATAGTTAAATAGCAAATGAAATGAGTGGGCCTATAATTAATCTTGAAATGAAGATCTTGACATTTTTTTTGTGATAATTCAGAATGATTGCATTTTAGGAACAGTTGGTGCCTAAACTTTTTCTTGAGTTCTTAAAAATGAAAACATGTACGTGGTTGAAAGATTGCCCACAAACTAAAAGGGACATGGCAAGTTTTGTTTGAAAGGTTTGTATGTTTAATTTTGATCACATGAGAGTTTGGATTCCATTGTAATGAAGATTGCATAATTGGAAACAAAGTCCAACAAAAAATGAGTATAAATCAATTTAAACTTTTTAATTTCAAAACTTGTGCGTGACTAAAGTTTTGAGAGTTTGGAGTGTGCCATTCAATGTTGTGCCAATTTATGGGACGATTGAATGCCATAGTTGCAAAACATTATATGATCAACAACTTTTAGTATTGAAATTTGTTATGTAATTCATTAGAAAGGAATTTCAAACTCTTGAAAATACCAAAGGCTTGCAAGGTGCAAAGTGAGAAAGTTTGAAGGTTCATGATTTCAATATTTTGAAAAGCAAAATCATCACCCTAATAATCACAAGGGTGCTTGTGATGAAAGTGGAAAATTCTTTTAACAAATTGAAGTCGATAAAGGGGAGACTTCCAAAAAAAAAGAAAAAAAAAAAGATGAACTAACTCAATGTTAACTAGATTCAAACAAAGAAACCTCAATTTGTTCAAGCCAAAAAGAGACTAAATTTCCCTTAAATTAAATCACTTGCTACAAATTGGAACAAGCCAAGGCATAATGCTAAGAAGTGTAGTTAAAGGGGTGCAATGGCCCGAGGGTGATTTAATTTGTCAAAAAACATCACAACTTGAAACTTCACAATGACCTAAATTCAAAGAATCCAAATGTAAGTAAGGGGCATGTTTAGATTATGTAGAAAGACTTGTTTGAGTGTGTTATAAGTAACCAAGACTTTGCATAAGTAGGCAATAATTACGTGGGACTGAGGAGGAGGAGATCATGCTTTGGTGTTCTCTGTTGTCGGATATTGGAAGCTCATGGGGCTTATGAGCTTGCGAGCCAGCTAACAACAATGAAATTATAATGTTGGGTTTTTTTCAAATGCCAGCTTTTTCTCCATCAACTTTCATGATGTTTTCAAACTGAAAAAGCCCGATGCTCCACAACTCAACAACACCTTTGGGGTGTGTGCTCCATTCCCCAAATTTCCACTCAAGTCAGCCAAAAGTAAACAAGTTCTTCAGCTCATGGCGCACTCCTTATTAAGGACTGCAAAAAACTTTAATTCTTGTTTCTGGCCCTACTTTGAAGTAAAGTTGTAGTAGGGCCCTCTCCCAAACTCGTATGATGCTCTTCCAATGTTAATCATAAATTAACAGTTTTTTGCAGAAAAAAACTTTAGATTCCACCAAGCACACTATAATGTCGCTTATGGTGTGCATGCGCACAGTAGTGTTTATATGATTACATTCACATTTCATCACACCACCCATCTTGATTCTTCACCTTTTTTTTTAATACTTTTTCAAAAGGTTTTATTAAGGTACTAATTGAGTGTGCTAAGTGTCACTCTCTCTTCTTTCCCCAGGTATACTAATTGCTTGCCCAAAGAACCAAAAACCTCCCTCCCAAAATGACATTGTCTTATGTGAAGTCTAAACTTTGGAGCCAAAAGTACATTTTTGCTATGACCCAATCAAGGGCAAAGTATTGTGATTGTGTGAGGGTAAACTGGCCAGTCATAGTACACTTCAAAACACAGAGGAACTTTGTGATCTGAGCAGACCTCGGTTGCCTCTGGGGTCCAAAGATGAGTTGTAAAGGAGCAGTAGGTGCACCTAGTGCGCTTTAGATCATTGGATTTGGATAAGAGATGCAAAAGATATGACCTCTGGAAGTTCTGGGTCTCATTGTCCCAAAAAAAAGAGTCACCCAACATTTTTTCTATCTATGTTCAAGCAATGGAAATCCTATTAACAAACATCTTTGCACTGACACATGTCACAAATCCACCCTATCACTAAAAATCTTGTGCTCAAATTAATCATGTTCGTTGAAAAAACTAAACATATTTATTCAAAGGTTGAGATCAAAACCCTAAAATCCGGCAAAACAATGTTTGGTTATCGAACTCTAAAGGTTTGTTAAACCCAAGGATAGCCACCACTTTCCAATGCGGCACCAACCCAAAAACCCCCTACCACCTCCCCCTTCTGTTTCCTTTCTGCGGGTGGGTTAGATTCTCGCAACTACATTGCCCATCGCCTCTTTAACCTTTCCTACCTCATTCGTCTCCTCTCCTCTTTGCGCATAGGTCGAATTCCTCTCGACTTGAGCCTTTCCTCCCCCATTTGTCTCCTTTCCTCTCTACAAACGGGTCAAGTTCCTCCCGACTCAAGCCTTTCCTCCACCATTCGTCTCCTCTCCTCTTTGCACATGCGTTGGGTTCCTCTTGACTCGATCCCGTGCGCGAATGTGCTACAAGTCCATGGTTCCCAATGTGAAGCTCTAACACCCACACACAAATGTCCTGCAAACATGGCAAGGCCCAGTTTCAAAGTTTGAAAAAAGCTTGAACCTCCCTAGTTTGAACTTCTTATTTGATATTACTGCAAGCAAAGGGAGTGCACAACTTGATGTTTCTTTCTTGCATTTTGATGTCCTTCTGTAGAAATGAGTGAGGTGGAGTGAAATGAAAGCAAATTATAGCAATAAACATTTTTGTCAAAACTTTTGCATTTTTAATCATGGATCAAGCAACATTAAATTGTTTCTTAGCTTGGATGGTGTGATTTCTGACAAGTAGTTTAGTGATGATCTTGGTTTTCACTTGTTACAAGTCTGGTTTTTCCCATTTCATTTGTTGTAGCTTGGTGCATTGCTTGAAGTAGGTTTTTTTACATTTTCCAAACTAGTGGCAGCTGAATTTCAGCCTGGCTTTCATTGATCTCAGTTGAAGTGTTACTCTTTAGCTCAAAGTTCATATTCACTAGCTGAAAATGTTTATTATCTATTGTAGTGTACTTGCATTTGGGTTGAACATGAGCATAGATGCAATGGAAAAGATACATCTCTATAATGGGGATTGTTGTGATGATTTGGATTGTACATAATGTTAATGGTCTAGCTTTCAAATAAGTGACTAGAGTGAGTTTCATGAATGTATAAACAAGTTTTTTTATTATTGAATCAAATTGTTGTGGCTATCAATGGTGCTACTTTGATTACTTCAATGTAAGAAAATGTATGTAAATTCATTTGACATTTTGGAATTATAGGATTGGAGATCCTTTAGTTTTGACATCATCAGAAAACGCATAGTTGTTGATCTAGTCTACTATTTCTATGGTGAAAGATTTGTAAAATAATCATTTCTATATGAAAAATTGCATGTAAATTTACATCACATCTAGAGTTACAAGATCATTGGAGATCTTTCAATCTTAACATCACCAAAAAACATTGTTCATCATCACTAATAGCTATTGCTCCTCTTAGTTTTTCTACCCTAGTAACAGTTACCCCTTCGAGTTGTTCCACCTTAATAAATGTTGTTCCTTCTTTTAGCTATTCCACCCCAACATTAACTACTTTTTTCAACATTTTATTCATCCTCCGCTACAACTATTCTGCTTCTTAGCTATTCCACCCTAATAGCTTAATTGTCCATTTGTGGTTGTTACAAGGATGTTACAATTTCTCTTCTAGTTCGCATTCAAACCAAGGCTCGCTATTGATCCTATTTCTACACTTGTGTTATTTCACCAATATTAACACCCTTGTATCCAAGAAGGTGAGCTTACAAACCTACTTTGAAATTATAATGAAATTTATTTATTCCTTCACTAACTGCTAAGGATGAACAAGCTACAATGAAATTAGCTTATTGTTGTTTTATAAGTTCTTTTTCAACTAATCTTTCAACTATAGTTAACACTATGAGTGTTTTTCTTGCTTGTTTTTCTTGTTTTTCTTTCTTTTTGCTTTCTCTAATATGCTCTACTACTTCCCTATCCAATCCCTTTTATTGCATAACTTCCAAATATTCGTCTAATGTTACAACATGGCTTTGAGAATAATCCATTTATGGTTATCTTCCATTGGTCCTTTTTGCAGACAAATGTGGCAATGACAGCAAACTATGACACCCTTGTGCCAATGCCACTTGAGTCGAACTTTCAAAAAATTTGAACTTTGTAGTTTCATCCAATGAAAGTTGTGCCAAATTTTCAACCATGTTCTTTGAGGGTGTTTCCATGGTATGATGTAGACACTTTGTGTCAAAACTAGAAGTACATATAAAGCTAAAAATAACAACACATAAAATTTCACTCATTTTGAATTCTTCTAGAAATCACATTAAATTGATTTGGGCTTTAAAAATAAAACCAATTATATAATCCATGAATATGAAATTGATTCATAATTTTTTCTTTATGTAAATGTATACCAATAATTTTATAAATGTTATTTAAAACACCCTATTTAATAGCAAAATACCATTTCTCATTAATTTTAAATTTCCACTTTATTTTTGTAGAATGATAAGACAACATTCAACCCAACTACATCTTTAATGGAAAAACATCTTACAATTTTAAAATATCATAATCATCAACATTACAATAAGATAATGTACTACCAAATATTTTTATGTCATTTAATATAAACTTCTTGAGTTTATGACAAATTGAATTTTTTGATGTGGAAGAGTATTCATTATGATGGTTTCTTTGTATGTGCAAAGTTTCATGGACAAATTCCCATTAAAAATTGTATTTTTTAATCCTTTTCTATATTGGAATGTTTGTGACACATTGTTGCAAATGAATAATGTACTCCAATTGATAATTGATTCTATTACATATGCATGGTTAGTGATTATAAACATTTTAGGCATGTTCACATAATACCTATGTTGATCTTCAAAAAGATTAGCAATTGGAACTTCTATTGTTCAACCTATGTTAATGAACTTGTTTGTAGTTGTATGTTTTATTTAATCTTGTTCACCATCCTTTTGCTTTGATTTTTCTTGTTCCCTAGCTTGATTCCACAATGAGTACAAAATACTAAGGCCAATTTTTGAATCCATAGCCCTAGGGTTAAATGGCCAAATCCTTATACCTTTGAACCCTAACACGATATTTTTCTTGTAAGTGTGTTAGGTCTAATGTTTTATTTATCCACCTTGCTAATGTTATCTTATTTAATTCTATGTAATTCCTCCTAACCATTATTATGTCTCTGAAAGTTATTTTGAAAGGTTTAAAACATGCCACATCCAAGGGTTGAAGTGCATGAGATGTATGCAAAGGTAGAGTAATCATATCCAACCCAAACTCTTGAACTTGTTCAATTACTTCAAGGGTGACATGGGATCCATGCCCATCCAAGATGAGCATATGCCTATTTGTTATGGATATTCCACTTGGTATAGACCTTTTGAAAAAAATGGAAACTCTTTGAAAAGGAAGGTTATCGCAACCCCACTTTGAGGGAATTGTGAAGTCGCCACTCACACTCCTGAAAATGGGACTTGGAAGTCCTTCGGGACTTTCGAAAATTCAGAATGCGATTGCAGGAACCAAAACACCTCGCATTGAGGCGTCCTTTATACCGTTGGAAAGGTCTTGAAGTGTAGATGTCTAAAATGGCCTCGCATGATCCATTTGGACATCTGCAGCACAAGTTATGGTCGAAAGAAAGGTTGGAAGTCAAACTGGCAATTTGACTCCTAACCACTAAAAGTCGGGAATCGGCCCGATGCCGGTGCGTGCAGGTGAAGTGCGACACACTGTTGGAACGCTCTCGAGGAGAGTTACAACTTTGGTTTAGACCTTGTCCCGATTCGAGTTTAGGGTGAGGAATTATGAGCTTCCAAAGTCCCGAGAGTCTAAACTAGGACAATTTCGGGACTCCACTTTTGGAGTCCCGGGAAAAAGAGCCATTTGGATGCAAGTCCCGTGGAGAGCTGCAGAGAATACTATATGGGGGAAGGTGATGGCTTCCCCCAAATCCGGGCCGTGGTGAGTCAAATGAGTCCAAGTTAACCCATGGCTTGTCCCAACACCAAAAAGGTGCATAATGAGTTCTAACCCATTTGTGGGTTGGATTTGGATGCAGGACCGTGTAATTGAGTAAGCTTGTCCCTCTTCCTAGTCTATCCTGGAGCTT
>Ga0209611_10013357_pt1 | contig 11288 bp, 7 predicted proteins | sample S1TSphgellanicum_3_FD_187693 | JGI IMG/M metagenome (GOLD analysis project Ga0209611, IMG submission 187693) | Host-associated microbial communities from peat moss isolated from Minnesota, USA - S1T2_Fc - Sphagnum magellanicum MG (SPAdes) (version 2) | ecosystem: Host-associated > Plants > Peat...
CAACCCAATTGCATTGGAAATTGTATCAACTTAAATTCAACCTCAATGCACACAAGCCCTCACATAAAAAAGGCTTCAAAACTCATCTCAAAGAAAAGAAAACAAGAAAAGACCTGCAACCTACCAAGTTGGATTTTCAAAATTCCAACCATTTACATGACATCTGGGCGCAATGCAAAGGGACAATCGACAATTAGTTACATGCTAGTCAAGTTGTTTGCTCAAAAAGTTGGTTTAAATCCTAGAGAAATGAAAATTAATTGTTTAATATTGGCATGAATTAATATCTCTTGTTTTAAGAACACTTGGAATTTTTTCTTGCTCCACAAGAATATATGATTTTTTCTTATTTGTCCAATGCTTTTAATTTTGGTGCAAATAAGGAAAACTTATTTTTTTGTTACACATTGCATCATATCATTATTACCCATTGGTCAAAACTCATTTGTATCAACATTATTTCAACATGTTATGTTATTGACATATGAGCATGTGTTATTTAATTAAGCTTCATGTGAATATGTTGACATTATTCAAAAGATTATTAACAAAGAAATAGATGCCAATGCAAAACATAAGAATAGGAAAATGCATGTGGAAACAACCATAATGGAATCATTTCAATACTATTCATGGTATTTAATTAATTATTTATTTTGTTTCATATATCATAATGTGTAAATTTGTGGTATTTTTTAAAATTATGTAAATATTATGTGAAAAGTTATATGTACAAAGGGTGGGAAGGAGCAAATGTTAAAGCACGTTATTAGTTTAATAATGATTCAATAAAAAATGTGTTTTCAATGTAAAATAAAAATGGAGGTTGATTATCAAATCAAAAATATTAAAATTTCTCGACTTACCAATTGCCTCCATCCCCAAAGCTCTTAACAAATGTAAGAGCAATCCAATAATGAAATAGGGTCATTTGTTCAAAATTTATTGGAATATTGAACAAGTGTCTTATCCCCATGCCCATGAACAATCATGTTGGTGAATGTCATTGGAAATTGACCAAGCCCAGCAACCATTTTGTTTTTTTCTTGGAACCTTGGTAATGAATCTTGCAATGATCGATTTTATTATGAATGATGCACAAGAACTCCTCCTTTGATTGAATGGATTTTGCTTTCCAACTAAGAAAAAATTACTTATATGACAATATCTTGTTTTGCCTTTTGAGTTTCAATTTGTGTTCCTTGTCATTAATTTTGTTTTTTCCAACTTTAGAATTCATTTTTTTCAATGACTCTTAAACTATGCATTTGGAAAAGGTTGAACCTTTTTTTTAGACATCCACATAAACATCCACATTGAGATGATGTTTCCTTTTAAATTAGCTCATAACATATTAAGAAATTCGATCAATATTTTAGTTCCTTGTTAATCTATAATCACAAACATATGATACTGAAAGTTGTTAGAACTAATTTTATGTAGCATCTCATATTTACATAATTGTTAATCAACAAGAAAAGTATACATATGTGTGAGATTTGGCATACCTCATTGTTCCATTCTCAAATATATTTCCATGTGTTTGGAATTAAAGGTGAATGTTTTGTCAACCATCTCCACTTCTTTTCATTTCATGTAACATTATATCAAGGCATTGCTCAATGAGTGATTGAACATTGTATTTCACTTGTTTAGTTGCACAATGTTGTTTCTTCATCCCAATGTTGCGTTGTGGTTTATGTTTATAACCACATTATTTTTCTTGCTTATATGACATGTAAATAAATTGTGCCAACCCAATGATAGTGTACTAAAAATTTCATCAATATCCTTTCCTTGTATTTTCATGAACTTTCATTTAATATTATTATTATTTCATGCAACATGTTTGGAACATCCAAGACATGGGATATTTTATTTCCAAATAACAAGTCCCAAAATTATTGTTTGATGATAGATGTTTTATGACAAGGAAAGTGTTAGTTTTAGTTTATACAACAACATATGCATGTGCTTGCATTATAGTTGGCTCATCATACAAAGGTTTTTCAATCTTTGAAACAAAACTATCCACATTTGAATCTTTAAGTATTCTTTTAACAATCGTGTATTAATTTTTTACTTACACCAATTTTTTTTCCTCATCATCTCCAACATGTGATGTTGATCATAAGAAAAAAACAATGACCAATGATAACATCCATAAAAAATTGTTTGAGTCAATGTTCATATATCCAAATGGACATAATTTGTGCTTTGTGATTTGGTAATTCCATATATTGTTACTTTGACATGATTTTCACTAAGATTTTCATTAATAGTAAGTTCCTTAATGTCACATGCAATCATCCACCTTTTAACAATTGTAATTCCATTGGATCAAAATGACACATTTCCTTCCACACCGCCTTTTCCTTCCAATTCCAAAAACCTTGGCATCTTTTAGGTGACTCTTTAACCTATGCAAATGAAATAATTCAATTTGCAAAGGACCATCCTTGTAACCAAAAAAATGATTTTGAATGTCATCATTAGTCTTGTTGAAAAGTGCATCCAATGATTCATCATTGTACATGTTAAATTTTGAACCCCATGCATCATGACATCCTTCATAACATGATTTGACATTAAACCTTGGACATTGGATTATCTAACATTAAGTAAAATGTCTTTTATTAGCCAAAAACTATCATGGCCTAGGATATTTTGGGATACTTTGGGCAATGTCATGTCCTGGGATACTTTTGGGATATTTTTAGCAATATCATGGCTTAGGATATTTTGGGATACTTGGGATACTTTTGGCAGTGTCAAATCCTAGGATATTTTGGGATACTTTTGGCAATATCATGGCCTAGGATATTTTGGGATACTTTTGGCAATATCATGGCCTAGGATATTTTGGGACTGGTATGGTTTAGGATTATAAAAGGAGATAGTCTGGGGAACAACCCTTCAGCAGATCAACACCAGTTGATGGATCAATAAAACTTGTCTTGTCTTGTAATTCTCCACTTGTTTGTAGTCGATCCATAACAAAAACCCCACATAATCCAAGGTCTCTAAAACATTGTGCAAAGGGATTAAAAAAAACAATTTAGCTTTTTCAAAGACCATAATAAGTTGAAAATATGTGATTTTCAAGTCCAAAAACACCAATATATTGATGTCAATTTTGCACCCTTGCAATGTCCAAGACCAATCCACATCCTTTAAGGTGCAAATATGTGTGTCCATATAATTAATTGTAAACATAGTGAATAGAAAAAAATTCCCATGTACATGAAATTGTAAGATTCTATATTCCTATCTCATTTGAACATCTAGCAAAAGTCATCAATTACAACTATAACATGTTTTTGGGTTTTATGTCTTTCCACCACACTTTGTGAGTACAATAAAAATCATATGATAGCTTGATACTCCACACGAATGAAATAGTGGGATTCACTTCACACGTTTGTTGTGAGGTGGAGACAATTGAATGACCATTTAATTTTCTTCACCTTGAAGCAAAAGGAATTAGGTCCAACCATTTGATTCAATTTGCATGTTTTTGTGAGGTGGAGGCAATTGGGCAAATGGCCCATTCTTTTCACCTTTGTTATGAGGCGAAGGAAATGAATAAAACTCAAATTCTAATAAATAAAATTTCTACACTTTCACGGATAAAACATCATGAAATTTCAATATGCCATAAAGATCATTATGAAATATTGGTTAAATTTTTATTTCATTCATGAAAGCTTATCTAATCTTCATTCTTAAAATTTTGTCTACATGTTATGTTAGTTCTTTGTGTTAGTCATGTTGGTTTAAAGATTCCATTCTTGTTTGATGCTTATATATATCATTACAGTTTTGTGGTTAGGGGTAAAAGTTAGTCATGTGAAAAAGGAACATGACATAATAGGTGGCATGAATTTTGCTAATCACAAATTGTCATTAGATTGGATTGTAGTCCTACCTAATCCCATGTTTTCATATTACAAATCATGGAAGATATTTGGATAATTTTCATGGATGAAATAAAATTTGATGGATGATCTTCATTTCATTATTAAAATTCATCAAATTTTATCCATGAATGTTCATCCATAAGACCAATTACTACATTATTTTACCAAGTTCACTTTAATTTGTTCCCAATTCCATCACTGTAAGAATTCATTGCTTATTCGATGAGGAAAATTAGTAAAAAACCACACTGACCAAATAGTCATTTTGGTCAAATCATGTTGAACATATCCATTTTGACCATGTGTCAAATAATAAATATAACATGTTTTTTCCAAATCATCTTATAAATCTAACTTTTGATATGCATTTTTTTTTTCAATTTTTTATACCTACCTACCACTTACCAACCACCTTCCCACCTATTATTGATTAAACATTTTTTTCAAAATTCATCAATCTTTCATTTTTTGTCATTTCCATGTCATATAACTAACTTGATCGTCATTGTTGTTTTGAAATTATAACATTTTTACCTTTAGACCATAGACATCAATTTGTTGTTTTGCACCATCAATTTCAACATATCCATATCTAAAGAAGATGCATGGCTTGTGCATGAGCATAAAACCTGAGCTTGGAACTTAAAGATTAATGTGATTTTAATTCGTCTACATGGATAAATATATTCATAGATGAATGATTTCATATGGATGAATGTCATTTTTGCATGGATGAATTTCATTTATGATTTGGATTAAATAAATAAATCATTGGATGAAATTCATTCATGGTTTAAATTTTAATTAATTAAAATTTATTTATATCAATTCTCATTTGTTGTCTAAATATCAATATTTCAAACTTCAATGTCATTTAATAATGATGGATAATGAAATTGTTATAGTAGGGGAAAATATGATGATGAAATTTTTTTTTAAAATTAAAATTTGTTTAAAAAATCAGTTTTGTCAACAATGTTAAACAATTTAAAAAATATTGTCATGGGATGAATGTAACCCCCCTTGCATTGTTTTCAACAATATTATGTATGAATTTTGTGAAAAATTAAGGCACCTTGAAAATAAATAATTAGTAAAAAAAACCCCATTGTCATCTATGATAGAAGGTTGTTTAAAAAAAGTTAATTAAGATGCTTAAGATTAAATTTTAGTTTATTTCAAAAACCCATTGTCATCAATGACATTAAGTAATTTAAAGATATTTAAAGCATTCAAAATTCATCATTGTTAACAACATTAGTTAGATTTGAAGAAAGGATGAAATAGGTTTGAAGGAAGTTTTGGCACCTTTGGAAATGGAAAAGGAAAAACCCACTGTTATCAATGACATTTGGTTAGTTTGCCTAACAATAATAATAAATAAATAAATAAATAAACAACCATGGGGTGAATGTTAACATAATAATAGTAATATAATTAAAACATATTGAAAATAATGACATTTAAAATCATAACCATCAAATACATTTATAATGAAAGTTACATTATATTATTCAACAAATGATATATCATATAGAATTAGATTGAGTTTCATCAAGTTTTGATTTATTAAAACTGTGGGAAAAAAAATTTAATCAATAATCGCTTTATGATAAAATCAAACATTCATCCATAATTTTGATGGAAGATTTATTTATTAAAAACATGTAAATTCAATTTTTTTTCATTCATACATTGGATGAATGAAAAAACCATGCATCTATAATGAAGATGAATGCTTACATTCATCCCCATGTTTGCTACTAGGTCTATTTATATAACATTCATTTTGTAGTTAAATTCTTGGGTTTTATTTGCATTTGTTTAAGGGAAAAGACAATTTACCATCCCAAGTTCCAACTCTAAGTTTTAAGTTAAGGCTTTAAGCTCATGTGACAACTTGCTTCCATGAAACACTTAAAACTCCATGAAAAACATGGGAAAAAGTTGGGTTGTTGAGCTTTGGGGGTGCTAGTTGCTCATTTTGAACCATAAACCACATGGGCTAAAATGAAATAACACCCACTAACACACCATCCATTAGATGTCCACTATGATTCAATTATGATGAACCTCAATTGAATCCATATTTTGATCTCACCTTGGTCACCCATTATCCCCTTGTAATTTGTCCATGCATTCCAAAACTATCCATACATCCATCGAGTATCATTTGTGAATTTTCAATGAATGAATATTGCATGAACTTCCATTCATAAGTTTTCATGAAGGAAATTTCAAGGATGAATGATAAATTTCGATGGAAAATGAAATTCACTTGATGAAATAAAGTTCAGATCCATGAAATGCCATTAAAAGTTTTATGTCATCCATGAAATACAACTCATTCACAATTTGATTTCATTTATCCTAATTCCATGGATGAAAATTTATGAAATATGGTTTGTGAATTTGTATTAGATCAATAATAAAATTTTAATAGATAAAACACAAGATGAAATATAATTGAACATGAGATATTTTCTAACAATTTATTTAATTCCTAAAAGTTTATGTGGTTTATGTCAACATCACTGAAAACATGTTTGTTGGGTTTTTTTAATTGTGAAGCAAAGGTTGCCTTTAGTGCATTTTTTTTTTCACACAACCTTGTTTTTCAAAAAGATTACATTGCAAATAAGCCAGTTTTTAAAAAGTCATTAAAATGGTCATATGGAAAATGATTATAATAATAAGAAGGCCATTACTTAATGGTGACCAAAAACAATTGACATTGCTTCATGTGAATTAAATCATCATCATTGTTCAATGGTGATCAAAAGTAACACTCACCATTAAGATAACAACCAAAGTGATATCCATTACATTGGATGGTGATCAAAAGTCATCTTCACCATTTGATGGCACCAAAAACATATTTACCATCAAATTGCTCAAAATTTATCTCCAAAATCATGGTGACCAATTTTGGTAAGTTGTCTTAAAATTGACATAAAATTTCAGGGATGATTTTTGATAAAATTAATGAATGATCCTTCATGGATGGTATAAAATTTTGGATGAAGTTTATATCATCATAGATATAATCATATGCTTGGGGAAACCAGTATATATATAGTGCAAAACACTTAAGATAAAAAGCTATTTTCTGGTCTGCTATAAAATAATGTTATATTTTAACTATGTTTTCATAAAGAATTATAAACACCCTATTTGCATATAAATAAGTTATAAATTATATTGTTTACAATAATTTGGACCCTGTATTTTTTTGCACACTCATTTGGAATAAAATAGAAGTGACCTCCCCATGCTCCTACGATTATGGTCATAGTGATTTAGGCATGACACAATTCTTTTATTAATATTAACATTGCAATGCCAAGTAAGTGGACTATGATGAAAGGTACGTAGAATGTATATGTAATAAAAACCATTTATTTATTTTGTTAAAAGAATTTGGTGTTGTTATTGATATGAAAAGGCCTTAGAAGAACAACAAAAGGGCAAAAAAAAATTTGGCCTGAAAATTTACAATCTTGTGGTCAAAAGTGGTTCAAACAAGAGGTAATATTTTGATTAAAAAAGAAAAAAAATGCAATGGTTATAGGTGGAACATATATCAAAAGGTAGGATGGCCATATACATATATATTTGAAAGGTATATTTTTAAAATGCTAATGGCAATGACATTGCCATCCATTAGTAAGCAAAACAAATTTGGGGCATGATTTTTCTTTTTTAAATAATTTTTTTTCATGTTGCTAGCTGCCTTAAGAGGCTCCATATTCTTCTATTTATAATTTTATGTTTACTCAGTTTTCATGCTAAACTTTGCAATACCAATGATGATGATTCATTTTCCATTCAACATAATTCAATTCAATCAATTCTGATTGGAATTGAAATTGAGTTCAATTGGACTATCATTTTAGTTACAATTCAACTTGTTTTACCAACTATAAAACTAAGGACATTTTTAGGTACACTTTAAAAACTTACTTTAGTCAAGAGATTATGATGAGAATCATGATGCAATGGGGTGATAGTTTTCGTAGGGCCAAGTGAGGCACAAATTGAATGCAATTCACCATCGAAATCAAGCAATAGTCCAAGATCACATTGTTTGATTAAAGCTCAAGGTCGTCAAAGAAGGACCAAAAGAGCTGGGTTTCTGGTTTCTGTGGATCCAATGCCAAAAAGGGTGGGAGAGTTCTTTATGCATCACTAAACTTCACAACTTGATGTGATTATCAACCAAGGGAGCAAAGGTGCATACCCAATTCCTGTCACCACCTGTGTTCAACATTCTTTCTTGATGAGGAGTGGGAGCTGGATACAAAGAAAAACAGGTCAGATAGATTGAGAGCACAGGTTTATCAGGTGTGTACAATGGTGGTCATGTGCATGAGAGGAAGCTGAGAAAGTCACCATTTAGACGTTGCTATCTCTGTAGTTTTGGGTATACACAAACATCCACAAGATCAGCTGATTCCCAAGATTGATTGTTTTAAGCTTAAGCATGAACTTACTGTGCTTCCATGAACAGTAAACTCCACCTTGTCTAGCTTGTACTTGTGGAGAAAGCAGTCAGTCTTTTGCGTTTTTTGCATTCCACAAACTCTGCAGGATTTCTCTTACTACACATACCATTCATTTAAATGTCAATTATCAAACTCTTTCTTGCACTGTTTATCCTCTTCTAAGCTGTGCTTGAATCATGATTGTCCTCTCTTCCATTGGAAATCGCCTGCAAAAAACATTAGGAAATTTCACAAAATGATCCAAAAATGTATCTGGAGGCTTGGGCTAAAGGATCATTTTGTGAAAATTTACCAGGCTCAAATCTCGTGGCAAACTTCACATTATGTTCTCAGAAACTTATTTACAACTTATTGCTTTTTGTAAGCTGCATGGGGGGATATGCCTTTAAGGGAGAGACTACAGAATGATGCAGTTTTCATTTGGTCCCACCTTTTGAGGAATGTTCACCAGGTGTTGGGAACTTGATTATTTTGGGGGGGAATATAATTTCGTATTTTAGTTCTGTTCCAGGACTCAACTTCTCATAAGGGATAGACCTGTCATTGGGTTAATTATAAACTGCTTGAAGAGAAATAGTTAATGAGAAATTACTTCAATATTTTTCTTGAACTAAAATACATTTTCTTTAATTTCTTTTATATTGAATTTAGTTTGTATCAAAATTTCACATTATGACTTATGGAATTGATTGACTTTCACATTGGGCAGCTCTGTGTTGGGTCACCCCCCCATATACTTATATACATAGATAGAAAAACTCAAAAGTACAACCAGAATAATATTGCTACAACCTTGATAATCCTACTTTAGAAACCTACAGTGGGTATGCTATTCACTATAGTTTAGTCTTATTTTGAATTTCTCTAGTAGAAAAACCAATACCTAACTGTGCTTCTTTTCTGATTCTATATACATATTACACTAGTAAGTCTACATCTATGTATTAGTACAACATGGGTTTGTTCTTCATGTGGATGAATATATATTTTCGTTTGGATTCATTTACGGTACCAAGATGCAATGCAAAAGTTGGACTGTACTTCAGTACAGGGGCGGCTTCAACACGTCTGCCAAACTGGTAATTAATTAATTTCAAAGATTTCATGTTAAAAATACAACATTCCTGCATATTCCAAAAAACTCTTGTTGAACTCTCTCCAAGCATCCTCCATGCTCCCACACTTTGCATACATGTTAACTAAGCTACTCCCAACAAAGACATCAGATTCCTAACCGCTTTGAATGATGTCCTGATGAACACATCTAGCCTCTTCAATTGCAACCATGCTGGCACATGCTTTCAGCACCCCCACAAAAGTAACAGAGTCTGGTTGCACACCTTCTTGTTGCATTTGTTGAAATAGTCCAAGTGCCTTCTTCCCTTGCCCACATTTCACATGTCCGAATATCATGGTCCTCCCAGTGAGCACATTTTTGAGGTGGCATCTTGTTGAACACTCTCCAAGCATCCTCAATGCTCCCACATTTTGCATACATGTCCACTAAGCTACTCCCCACAAAGACATCAAACTCACAACCAGTGTGAATGAGCTGTTTATGAACAAGCCTGCCATCTTCAAATGTTCGTAAAGCAGCACATGCCTTAATCACTTGAATAAAAGTGAATTTGTTAGGACTCACTCCTTGTTGTCGCATTTGTTGGAAAAGCTACATCACTGTCTCCAGTTGCCCATCCTTCACATGTTTTGTAAGCTTCCGATTGCATGCAAATACGTTGAATTGCACTATACCTGGTGCCTTTGCAGCTATCTCTGCCGCCACCCATGGTGAGTTTCATCAGTCCTCTGCCCAAAGTGCTTCCCATGTGTTCTTGTGTTTGAAATCTGGATACCTTTCATTTGTTGACAACCAGAAATCCAGATCAAGCTGATCACCATGTATTCTCCACATCCCGGGAATAAATGATATCATAAGAAAAGAGAAAGCTGCACTGACCTTCTCTGTCAGCATATTGCATTGACCTACTTTCTCCAGCCTACAACTACTACTCCACAAGTGCAAAAGACCTGAAAAGAAATTCTGCACAGTTTAGACCAGGGCAGGATAACAACAACCAACAGAGAGAAAAAATATTGACACCAACAAGAGGTATGGCTCCATTGACATGTGAACTCTGACAGGTTTGATGTTCAATTACCTTCTCTGATCTGTGATCCCAACATTGCGAAGGATCCCTGAAGAACTCTTGCCACAGTTTCTGTGTGACCTTCAGGGACTGGAGAAAAACTTCCTGTCAAATGGTGAACTCTGATCACATAGAAGCCAGGATGAGGTATTGCATTTTGCACAGATTGTATCCAGCCTCTGGATTTGACTGGGACGACATCACTGTGATCAAATCAGGTCAAGATTTTTCAAGAAACAAAACAGACGTATTGTTAGAAGAAGGCAGTACATAGAGAGGAACAACACAGGAAAGCTTACATTTGCCGTGATCTTTGAGTGCCGCCTTTGTTTCTATTCGGGGCATTCTGGAATGAAGAGCGGTGTACTGCGTAAGCTGTTGATGCGTAAAGGGGAATTGCCGGTGCAAACTGGCACGTAGCAACAAGATCCTCCTCGTCCACCTCTCAATGTGGTGATGGATCTGCTCTTTTGTGGTCTAGAACAGTCTGAGACCTTGCACTTGCTGCACCGATGATGAAGAAGAATTTTTCGCTTGGCAGAAACCTTTGGCAATTGCTGTCACTCCTCACAATCCAAGAGCATCCCAAGTAGACCCAAATGCAATTCCCTCTCGAGCGTTCGAAGTCGACCCAAATGGAATCTGTATTCCACACCACCACTTGCGCACTCCTTGGTAAGACAATTCCAGCAGCGAACGATGGCCTGCTGCCCCCC
>Ga0209611_10013358_pt1 | contig 11288 bp, 7 predicted proteins | sample S1TSphgellanicum_3_FD_187693 | JGI IMG/M metagenome (GOLD analysis project Ga0209611, IMG submission 187693) | Host-associated microbial communities from peat moss isolated from Minnesota, USA - S1T2_Fc - Sphagnum magellanicum MG (SPAdes) (version 2) | ecosystem: Host-associated > Plants > Peat...
AACCCACACATTAATTAATTAAATATATCATTATTTCATATATTGTAAATTAAGTTTTACATAGAATTTATAGAATTACATTGACCAAACATACATAATATTAAGTACTTATATTTTGAAATCAATTAAAACCTTTATTCCTAAACCTTAAACCCCAATTTTAAAAATCTAAAGTTCTTATTGAATGATTTTTTTTTTGTTCTTAAAAAGGAGGAAATTGGGTCATTATTGAAGCCACATATTCAAACAAAAATAAATGAAACACAAACATAATTTACATCTTTGGGAATTTTTTAATTTTCAAAAGAAAATTCAAAACATCATAAACAAATTACACTATACATAACAATGGGTTTATATATATTAAAATTACATTTAATATAATTTTATCTTATTTTGAATAAATATTATAATATTATAATAATTACTAATTATATATTGGGTTAGGTTATGTAATAATTAACCTACTAGCCTATTATTTATGCCATGTTAGGTTGTCTAGTTTGGTTAATGTCAACACTTCAATTAATCAAACAATCTTGGCTTTGAGCTTTTATTGTAGCTCGCAATTCATTTTTTGTTTACACCTACATCCACATGGTACGAAAAATGTTCATCTTAACAAATATCTAATGTGCCTCTCTAATCATCATATGATTTTCATGTTCACAAAAAATCAATAAAAAATCACAAAATCACAATTTTTTTATAATTATAACTAAAACATGTCTATTATTATGGCCATTGATGAGGTTACTTTAATTTTGTTATTGCAAAATTCACAAGGGATATGGTGTGATAATATCTTAATTTTGAGCCAATTGATTAAACAAATGAAGCCCCTATCACAACAACATCCATAATTTTGTCCTTAGATATTGTCAAGGTTTTTCCTCAAAGGGTTGATTCCTTCCATGACCAATGATGAAGACAAGTTTTTCCCAACAAATTTTTTAAAAGGATTCATGGGTTAACTGGTCACTTGAAACAAATTATATGTTGCATGCATGCTTGAAATGATTCAAGTGATCAAAATTCAAAAAACCCTAAGGGATGCAAAAAACCTAAGGAAAGATGATGGGTGTCTTAAAATGGAGTGGAGGACTAAAAAAGAAGTGTGTGCATGGATGGGTTTTCATTGTTTTCTTTTAACGATGATTTTTTGTTGGCTTGGGAATTTGAATTGTCACTACAAAATGAGGAGGAAACTTTGGAACACTACAGAAATTGATTACATTACAACAAAAGGTGTCTTTGTACACTAAGTGATTTCATTAGATTTTGAGTGAATTCACTAATCTTAGTAAACAAGGACTAGTTGGAAAGTAATGAATTCATTGGTCTAGTGAATGGGGACTAGTGAATTGCACTCACATTTTGTAGTAGTGTTGGTTTTTTTTGTCAGGTTTTTTTTTGTATTATTTTTCCTTTTTTTCATTTGACAATGATGTTGTTAAATTTTTCAAAGAAGATTTAGAAGGAAAAAGAACAATATTATGTGTTGCTTGAATTTCAAGCATCACATTACTAATTTTTGTAACCATTATTGTTGTTGTAGAACAGTTGAGTTGTTGTTGTTGTTGTGACTACTTTGGAAACAAATTGAAGAATAAATACGTAGGAAAAATGTCGACAACCAATATGTCATACCTTTGGGCATGTAATTAATGTACCACATCCTTGAATGCACCACCTTGCAAGGGCAATATCACATACATTTTTGTGGGTGGTGGATTATCCATGGCCCACAATAACATGTTAGCATGATTCATCACCTTCACATTGTTAGTACTCCCATTCTCATTATACCTTGCATACAATCCACCATAAGCAAAATGAACAAGACATAGAAATAATAGTTTAACATAACACCATCACACATGATTACTCAAGTACTTCCATGAAGCTTCCAAGGCATGGTTGACTTCAAGCCAGAGCTTCAAACTTGGTTGATTTGAATCAATCGGGTTAGTTGGCAATGGATTTGTTCAAAGAGAAAAGTTACAGATGGAGTTTCAAACTTGGGTTGATTTTATGGAACTTTGAATTAATTTGATTTGTTCATGAGTTGGATTTGCAATTTATAGTTTCATAGAGATCTTGAAAAAATAAGACATGGGCACCAATTTGCAGAGAACTTGAGAGGAAGAGTTTTTGAACAAGAAGATATATGGGAACCCATTTGCATAGACATTGATAAGAAGTTTCTTGAACAAAGATAAGGTGGGTATCCATTTGTAAAAAAATTGAGAAAAAAGTTTCATGATAAATCAAATTATTGGGTGTAACACACAAGTTGTAAATCCTATCAAGCAAGATCAGTTGGTGGAAAAGGATTGCCTATTCTTGAATTTACTAGAACCTTTCTACCCATCAAGTTGACAATGTTAATAACTTATTTTTTGGAATTTTTAAATTTTCATTAAAAATAAAGTTCATAAAAAAAATTTGCACTATACATAACCATGGGTTTATATATGTATAATTTTACTTTAATATATATATTTTAATCAATTTTTATCTTATTTTAAATAAATATGAAGATACTATATGTATTAAAATGAATCAACAACATAATTCCATGATTTAATTAATTATATAATGTTACTCAATATGGTACAAATAAAAATATGTTTAAACTAATATTATATATCATAAAAAATAAAATTTACATAAGGACTTATGTTATATATTTATGAAATATAAAATATTACTAACTTACTTAATAATTATTTTAGCCTAGAAATTATTTATTATATGTCAAAAAAAATTTAAATAAATTTTCAATCATATATAGGATTAATATATGGGAGATATCATTTATTATTATTATGTGAACCATTAAAAAGGTAAGAAATCATGTGCTTAATTTTTTTTTAAATTAAAATTAAAATATTATATATATATATATATAATGAGTTTAAAACTTTAAGAAGGAAAAAATTTTAAATGTATATCATTGAATAAATGTTAAACATGAACTTTAATTTTTAGCTTTTGATTTTGACAAACTATGAATTTCTACATTAAATAATAAATTTTACATTAAACCTTAAACCTATGTACCATCAAAGTGATCAATTTCACTTTATGTTCATTTTTATAAATGTTAAATCATATTGAAAGGTGAACAAATAATTTTGAAAACATGAATTTCATGATGTATTGGCAAGGAATCAAAGATTTAAAAAATATTATTATGCTTCATGGTTAATGGATTATCACAATATGATACAAATATCACATTTAAATTCCATAATTTTTAAAATTCCATAACTTTGTTCAAATGACCTTCTACCATTAATGTGACCAACTTTGTAATACCTTCATTTACTTGAATCAATATGTATGGCATGATATATTGAACATGGAATTTTTTTAAAAAAAAATGTCCTTGTTTCATGGTTTAGGATATTATCGCAATATGAAGCGAGTATTGGTTTCCTTATAGGTTTTGGTATGGTAATGCAGTACCCCTCCAAGTTTCAAAAGATATGTTATAGAACCCAAAGGATTTCTAGGATACCCTACAAGGGGTATTACATGTGCATTGAATATTCTTAGCCATTAATAGTACCCTTTTGATGGTTTAGACCAAAATAATTTAACCCATGGTGTTCATTGAATGCCCCAAATAGGGTATTGCTTTACTTGTAGATTTTGGTAGGGTTATGAAATACCCCTCCAAGTTTCAAAATATATGTTATGAAGCCCAATGTATTTTTGGGATAGCTTGAGAAGGGTATTGTAAGTGTATTGAGTAGTTTTGGCCATGAGCAATATCCTTCCAATAACTTAAACCCATGCGCACACCCATGGTGTTTAATTATAAAATACCTTAATGAGGGTATTGGTTTCCTTGTAAGTTTTGGTGTGGTTATGCAATATCCTTCCAAGTTTCAAAGGATATGTTATAGAACCCAAAGGATTTATGGGATACCTTACAAGGGGCATTGCATGTGCATTGAATATTCCTTGCCATAAGCAATACCCTTTGATAGCCTAGACCAAAATAATTTAGCCCATGGTGTTTATTGAATGCCCGAAACGAAGTGTTGCTTTGCTTTTAAGTTTTGGTAGGGTTATGAAATACCCTTCCAAGTTCCAAAAGATATGTTATGGAACCCAATGTGTGTTTAATTATCAAATACAACTAATGAAAGTATTGGTTTCCTTATTGGTTTTCATAGGGTTACGCAATACCCTTTCACGTGTCAAAAAATATGTTATGGAGTCCACTGTATTTTTGGGATACCCTAAGAAGGGTATTACATGCTTAGCGAATCTTTTTGAGTATGAACAATACCCCTCTAATAGCTTGGACCAAAATAATTCAGCCTGTGGTGTTATAGTGTAACCCAATGAGAGTATTGTGTTCCTTCTAGATTTTGTTAAGGTTATGCAATACCTCTCCAAGTTTCAAAAGATATGATATGGAGCCCAAACTATTTCAAGGTTACCCAAAATGGGGTATTACATGTTCATTGAGTATTTCGTTTTATGAACTTGAATACAACATATATTAAATATGTTTAAATTGAAATGGAGCTCCGTATTGCTTTGATTATCCACTTGGTTTGCAATACCCCCATGGAAAACACTCTCTAAGTAGAATTTGCAATACCCTTATATATTAACAGTGTCAGGGATGAAGTTGAACAGCTTGGGGGATCAAAGAGTACAGCAAGTAGTTGTACCTGCACAATGCCATAGCTATCATGGACTGGCTGCCACAACACAGCTACCGGGACTGCTTCTTGCAGCTCCACAAAGTGCACAAGTTGAAGTCCAGAACAGGCTCTGTCATGGGTTTGCTTATTGTGGAAGGCCTCAACGTCTCCAGCAGCTGCTTATGGGTTTGTATGCTCCAGGGAAGTTGCAAGGGGCTGATTAAGCACCAGCCAGGTGTGATCATGAGTGTGCACCCATTGATGAAGCACATACCATTGAGGGTTCTGAGAGTGAGGGGCTGTCTCCACAAGATTCCCTTCACTATTGTCATTACAGGCCATAGCATTAGATGATGACAGAGATTTCAGATCCTAAAACATTATCAACGAAAAGTTTAGGGTTGAGCAACAGACTTTTTAGTTGGGTCATCTCTAAATGCTTTTTAGGTTGACTCCATTTAAGTATGGAGAAGTTCTTAAAATATGGAGATCATATATGAATCCCTCTCACCTCTGTCGAATTCCTCATTTCCTGTTTCTAGTTGCAATGACAGAAGATGTCCTTTGAGGGTACATGTGCATGCAGGTCCTGGAACTATAGCAGAAGCAATGATTTGTGGGCTACCAATGCATCTTCTTGACTTGATTGCAGGCCAAGTTCGTCCCTAATCCCTCTTTGGCTGTCAGAATTTTAGAACCATGCCCAGTTGAGAGATTTGATGGTTTCAGAGTGCATTTGTTGTTGTTTCAGACTTGCCTACAAGTTGTCAATGGGCCTCCCTCCCTATGTTGTCAATGCAGGAAGTTGGAAATGTCTCCTTTGTGGTGGAGCATGGTGTGGGCACCTTCTGCGATGAGCACTTCAAGAGATTGCCAAGATCATTGCAGACTGGTTTGGTTCCAAAGCTGACGAGCTCATCAAGATTGCACAAAATGCACATAAGCGCACAACCTGATGTGGTTTTTAAAACAGTGCAATGCCTGGATGATCTGGTACACAATAAGAAATGCTCTCTTGGACACCAAACTTTTGCTTATTGTGGCCTGATCTAAAGCAGCAGCATCCCCATTTGTTCATAGCAATTGCCAGTGTGACCATGTGTCTGCTGTTGGAGCTGCATTTTTCTCTATTTTCACATTTCATTTGGATTTCTTTTAGAAACATTGATGAGTGAGGATTTGGATTCTTTAAAAAGCATCTGTGTAGGTCTGGAATCCAACTTCTTTCAATGATGAAAATCATTGTAAGATGAAACAGTGATGCTCAGAGTAACAATCAGGAAGCACCCATTCTATGAATCAAGTCAAGGGAGGCTCTGCTACTGCGAATCTAGTTGTTGTTTTGGGGTACCACTATACATGATTACATCAACCTCTTGCTGAAAAATTCAAGGATTGTGTACTGCATTTTTTGTGTAGATAATTGATGAAATTGATGAATACCTCATAACTTGAGCTATCAACTTTTGCTGCAATCTATAAACTCCGAGCCTGGTGGATCTGTCATGCAGTTTGAGCTGGGAGTGGGTCAACATAGAGAGCAATTTGTGCCATTCCTTTACGGAGCTTTTAACCGTAAGTCCACTCTTATCTTAAGGATCTTTCTTCAATTTGCAATTGTGTACCATACCTGATGCTAACAATGTTTGTTGTAATTACTAATAAAAGGGTCAGGCAGCCCTAATTTGAATATTCCAGAATTTTTGACAGTTAAGCATACAAGGTGCACAATATTGTTTTGTATTGCAATCTAGTGGCCAGTACAGTCATTATGTTGTAATGGGCCAAGAGTTCAATTCCCTAGAATTCTTGCAACCACCTTGAGTCAAAGATAATTCTCAATTCTCTTTTTGTGATGTTCCCATATTTTAATATGGTGTGCCAAACATTTGCTAGGATTTTCCTCGTTGTGTTTGTCTTGGAGCTTTCTTCCAAGCATTTGTTTCAGAATGGAATTGGTACCACATGAAAAATTGGATGCCAATTACATCTTTAGGCCACCCTAGAAGCTATAACCAAAACCTTAACAAGATTGTTTCAACCTTTCACTACCAAGCCTTGTTTAGCTGCATTCAATTGAAAATTGTGGGTTTTGAAGCATTAGATTGTGAAGTTAAAAATAATAATATCCATTGCTTTTAAATATTTTAAAATATGGTTTTAGATATGTACCTTTAGCAATTGCAATTTTATTTATAAGACATCTTACATGCTACAAACATCATTTTTTATGCTAAACTATATCACGTTACACTTGTAATGTAATTGAGATTATATTAAAATTTCTCAAGGTTTTGGCAAAATGTTAATTATAATAAGTTTGTAATTAGCAATGCATACATATACTCCCATTGGCCTAAGTGTGAACTCATTCCTAAATTAATTTCTTGTTCCAAAATTAGTTTTGGTGATTTAGTAATTGACAAAACAAATCAGGAGTCCAATAATGAGATTTTGTTGGGATGTTTCAAGTGATCTTTTTAGGTTCCACCATCTATTCAAATCATCAATCAATATTGTACCCTTGGCCTATGGAAACTTCCTTGAGGTTTTTCTTCATCCATCAAGGCCATTTTCAATGCCCATAAAGTTAACTTCAAATAGGTACTTGTTCATTTTTTCCTTTTACCCTTCACTTGTGTATCATTGGCCCAAGTGAATGAATAGGACTATAATTGTTCTAAGTGGAAACAAGACCTCGAAGATAGAGCCCTTGTGAAAAGTCTATTTCAAATTCTTAATGAATTTTCAATAATGAAACTCACTCAAAGTTCATTATCTTCTCACTTGAGGTCTAAAAATTACTAAATCATCTTTAAAAAAATTATGCTTCAAGGACTTTCCAAGAATACTAAAAAAATGCCTTGGATTTTGTAAAAAAAAATTAATTTTGATTTTTTCAACAATACTAAACAAGTACCTTGGTTTTTGTAAAAAGGTTAATTTTGATTTTCTTGAATTTTTAAACAAAAAGTCAATATTCCTTAACTCTTGCCTCATAGGTTGAAACATTAAGAAATTCACCCTATTCATCGAGGGCTTTCCAATGGTACCAAATGTGTGACAAGGAGCATCATGGTTTGGGAAATTTGAACATGACAAACAAAATCATTTGACAATCATCTTTATGCATAATTTATGTGGAAATGTTGGGCATTCATGGAGACCAATTGTAACATGTTGACAATTGATAATTAGAAGGAAGAAAATTTATTGTGAAAAGATTTTGGGGTGGAATGATTTTTGGAAATAATTAAATCATTCAATTCTTTAACTCTTATTGACAATATAGATTTTTTAAAAAAGGTTACAAAGAAAAGGAAAGAAAAGTAACTCAAATCCAAGATGGATGGAACTATTCAGACATAATAATGAACCTTAATCATAAAATGATTTGAATTGACGATAACAGGTCTATATGGATAATCCAATGTTAGTGATATTTTCCATAGTTAAAAGTTTGAAAATTAAGTTGTTGGTTGTGCCCAAATAGCATTTTGAATACATTAGAAAAATATTCAAGAGGTTCCATTTATGCATTTTTTTCTCTACTTTCATGATTATATATGTATATATAATAAGAATTTATGATTTAAGATCATAAATTGAATATGTGGTATAGGATGTGAATTATGGGCATGGGGTAATCATGTAGATTTTGAATTTAAAAACTAAAAATAATTTAAATGCATCATATATTTGGGTTAATTCTAAAAATTGATCATTAATAGTTGAGGTGATGATTTAATATAGTAGGTGAGTCATATTGAGGAATTTTAAAAATCAATCATTAATGTTTTATTTGATTTTAATACTTTAAGCGAATTGTCCTTGATGAGTTGTAAAATTATAACTATTAATTTATGGGAATATGATTCACATTTCATAAATCATGAAATGATTTTGTGTATCACATCAAATAAATGAACCTAAATGAATCACAACTTTCAAATCATATTGATTTCAAATTAAACTTATAGCACCACTTCCATTTTCAAAGTCTCAAAATTGTAAATCGTTTATTATCCTCAAGAAATTCATTATTATCAAAACATCATTTTTTGCTAAAAAAATTATTTTTTATTTTTCAAATATATAATTTTAAAAATTTCATCAAATCATCAAAGGTATTGTACTTATTTGGAGGTTTGCATGAAAATTTGCATCTTATGAGGTGCATTGTGGTCTTCAATATTATATAATTTAATAAACCCCCACTACTACAAAAGGTGACTTTATATTTTTATTAACTCAATCTAATACATGGCTTTTAAAATGAATTAAGTCATCATACTTTTATTCCATATTGAGTGAAACTTAAATTGGTACATAATCCTTGTGCCCATCTATAATTAATTTATTTAAACTAATGTTACTTTTGGTTTAATTAGTATTATTATGTCAAATTTGGGTTGCATTGGTTGTTTGTATTATGTATTTAATTAATATTTGGTAGAATTTGTTTTTAATACCTTTAAGAATTGAATGTTTTAAAGCAAATGTTCATCAAAAGTGACAAAAACTCTTGAAAGAAATTGATCACATATAGGTGAAGGTAGTGAAAAAAAATTAACATTGTTGTAATATTGTTATCAATTCAAATCAACAACATTAGGATTGTTGGAAGCCCAATTAATTTTAACATTGGTTAATCATAATTAGTTCTACCCAAGAGTAAAAGGTAACCATTGATTTTAGTTCGAAAGTCAATAACATTAAATGTGAGGTTATATTTTTCATCCACATAACACAATTTGTAATTTACAATTTGGCCAACTAAAAATTAGCAAATTTGATATGTTAGGTTTACTACAAAAGGTGATGGGTGCATGATTTGGAGGTTTAACCTTTCCATTGTGAACTAAGGCATGGTGTTTAAATCACTACCACCATTTACCAAAACATTATGGATAATTTTATCCATGATGTACACCTCAATTTCAATAGGACCTACATACAAGGGAGTATCAACCTTGATTCCGACAATAATTTCAACTTTCTTAGACTTATTTATAATTATAGCCCCATCATTAAATTCCTTCCTAAGATAAAGAGGCACTTGGATAAGTTATGCAAATGACATATTAATTTTAATATTGCACAAATCAACCCGAAGGTCATATAGTTCAACTAGCTTGTGGCTTCGAATTTGATTGGCCTTTGAAAGATGTGTAGGTGCATTATGAGGTTCACCATCCTTCACAAATTAAAAGACATCATCACCTTATGGTTCTAAAGGTGAGGATTCGTACCCTTGGTTTTAGTCCTTTTTAACATTTTTTAAAAAATTGTTTTAAGCATTTCATCAAATTCTGAAAAATGAAAAAAATCTTGAGATGGGGGTTTTGATGATTCCAATATTGTGGGTATGGTTGCAGACTTTGCCCTTGTTATGTTTGCTAAACTTGAAGCCATTAAAGATGGTTTGCCCCTATCCATTGTGAATTTTGAAACTTGGACCAAATTAAATTGTTAAAAGGTATATTCCATTATCATTTACATTGAAGGTCCAGCTTGATTAAGATTCACAAACCTAACATTTTGAGTATTGCTTTTAGTGAGGTTGAATTTGCCTTGTATTATGGTCTTTTAAAAAAAATTAAGGTGGAGTAGGTTAATGTCACCTTGTTTAGTTTAGATAACTCTTGAGGGATGATGAGGTTTTTTATTATTTTGACGATCGTAAAACAAATTTGGAGGACTAGGTTCTATAGAAAGTAAGTTAAGCTTGACACCTTACACATTGCATAATTACCTTGGAAAAAGGTTTAATGGTATGATCTTGTTTGGATTCTGATAATAGTTGATTAAATGATTATTGTTGCAATTAAAACATTTAACTCCCAACTCCACATAACAAATGTTAAGTGCATGCCTACCCCCATAAATGCAACAAGCGAATTTTTTTTGCCTCACTTACTTATTACCTTGAAGTGTGTTCATTGTTTGGTCCATATGATGAAATAATCTATAAAAAGCAATAGGGTTTTGCCCTTCCATCATACAAAACTAGGCCCTGTGGCCAACTTATTTGCATGTAGTGCATCACAATCCTAAAAAATGTTTATCAAATTCATGTGGTGGTAGTCTAAAATTAAGATTTTGATATTTAATCAAATTAAAACATTTATTCACTCATGACTTGCAAGGCCTTCATGATTTCACCTTCATTTATTTCCCTTAATTAATATCAAAAATTTTCAAAATGTACATCAATCAAAGGTGAATTATTAGCATTGGGCACTAGTGGCGACAATATTACCAAGGGCATTGATTAAGACCGTTTGGATTGCAAGTCCTATGATCAAAAATTTAGGATGATATTCAATAAATCTATGATATAATGGAATGAAATTAAGAATTGAGTTTTCTTCATGTTGTCACATGCATTCATTTTTAAAATTGATCATCTCTACTTTCATTAATGTTATAATAACATCATTCAAGGTAGTAGGTCATTTATTATCTTGGATTGTAGAATGTTTGTTAAACTTTTGGATGAAATAATGTTTAATTGTGTCATTAATGAACATTTGACTCACAAACTTGGTGTAAACCACCTTGAACCATCAACATAAAAGATGATATCTTTATTAACAACTTGTATAATGTTTGACA
>Ga0209611_10013359_pt1 | contig 11286 bp, 9 predicted proteins | sample S1TSphgellanicum_3_FD_187693 | JGI IMG/M metagenome (GOLD analysis project Ga0209611, IMG submission 187693) | Host-associated microbial communities from peat moss isolated from Minnesota, USA - S1T2_Fc - Sphagnum magellanicum MG (SPAdes) (version 2) | ecosystem: Host-associated > Plants > Peat...
TTGTTTGACATCCACTAAATTCCCCCAAAGAAGAACTATCCATCCATTTTTGGGGAAGAAAATTAAAGTTTGTGAAGTGATAGCTTTTGATCTCATTATGATTGATACGAAATTGTCAAAAACATCAAATCTTCTAAACCTTGTAGACGAAAAACCCCATGAACCAAAAGGAGTTCCCCATACCTCTTTAGAAAGCCAAGAGGTATGGGGGAAACAAGTGCAACCTTTAATTAACTTTCATTAAAAATAGAATTTTTAGGCATCTTCAAAACAAATCAAGGATGATTTTGAGGACACCCTGCATTTCAATTTGCACCAAGAGGAGTTGTTTCTACAATAGGAAGTAGCACTAAACTTTTACTCACAATGTACATTTCTTTCCAAGACTGAAAAAAAAGAAGTTTGTTACAATTGTTTCTTCCAAGGTTATGGATAATACTTAGAGCTTGGTATTTGGTGAACTCAACTTTGAACCCTACTTGAGTGGAGGTAGCAACACCCACTCATCATTTTCAGGGATTGTTATTCTTTCCACTATATCAAGCAATTCTAGGTCATGACAAATTAGAACCTTTAGATTTAGGTTTAGATTTGGTATGTTGATTTAGATGTGATGCTATTGGAGGCTTGTTGTGTGTTTCAATTCTTTTTGTTGGAAGCATTTATACTTGTTTATTGTTTGCTCAATTTTATATTCATGACACATTTGCAAGTTTGTCTTTTCTTGCTTAAGGTGGTAGGAGGAAGAAGGAAGTGATAAGGGACTGAAAAGGAGCTTGGGGATGGATGATGATGGGGAAATTAGGGAGCACAACAACAAAGTGGAGATTAATTGCATCATTTGTTGATGTTCATAGTTCTTGGTTGTTATGGCAATTGGTCACCAATTTTTGACTAAAGACCAAGTAATAACAACTCATATTGAAAGTGGGCACATTGACATTCATCTACGTGGCCTTCACCACCCACCTCTTCAATGTGTTGCATTACAAGGACATCATCCACAAATTTGATGCTACACTGCAAAATTTGTTGCGGATTTGTGTTTGCACACTATGCATGGACTCTATAATTGAATTTCTATCATTTGATGATGTTTGTGAAAATGTTATGGTAATGGGTCACTATTCCTCTAAATGTTGTTATTACTTTGAAAATGAATGCCAATGTCACTTTTGTTCAAACCACTTTTTTGTTTTGTCTATGTTTTTTCTAGGGTTTTTGACTTTTAACTCTCTTATTTTATTATAGATTGTCTTTTAGTTTTATGAAGGTTGATGTAAATTGTGAGCATGGAAACGTTTCAATACTTACAGAAATATTTGCTTGTTTTTTTTTCCCAACATGTGGTCTTTTCCTCTTAAAACTCAATCAAATTCTGAAACCATGAAACTATTTTGTGTGGTCCACCTTACCTTTTTCATTTTCCTTTCTTTTATTATTGGTCACATTTGATTTGATTAGTGATTGATTTCAAAGTTATTCCTTTTGTTAATTAGTTTGCTCTACATTTGGTCATGTTTATAAAATTAGATTTAATTATTTTAATTTAACCTCAAGTTATTTTTCTCATCATCCAACGTTCTTGTTTTTTTTTTTTTTTATTTTTTTTTTTTTTTTTTTTTTTTTTTTTTTTTTTTTTAATTGTTTTTTTTTTCATTTGACTTCATAATATCTTTGATTCTTAATTACATCAAGTTTTTTCTTTTCAAAATTATGAAGCAAGTGGATAATTGACAATCTTTCACAAGAGGATATAACCAAATTTGGTGAAAGAGTTAAAGGAGTTGGGAAAGTAAAAAAATTTGGCTTCATAAATTGGCAACATTATTTCCAAAAACATTTATAATTGAAAAATTAAATGTTCATTTTGCATGAATGGACATGGATGTGAGTGAACATAAATGTGAATGGACACAAGCATTGCCAAGCATTAGAACATTGTTTTTGTCTGCAAATTGACGATTGCCAACTTTTTCACAACATTTGCAAAAAGACAATAGTAAAGATGAAGAAAAAATTCTAAGATGGAATATGCATTATGAGTGGCATGTTTATACCATTCAATTTTGCAAATCATCTAAATTTGTATTATTCTTTGGATTGTAGATATCTTGGTAATATTCTTTTTGATAAACATTATCCTCAATGTTTGGTCCAATTACGAGTTTATTATTTCGAACTAATATATGGCTTAAAATAATTGGATCACAAAAATTTGAAGTTATACAATTTGTAATATGCTAGAGAATGATGCAAAGAATATGCAATAATATCTTGTACAAATTATTTTATTATCTACATTACAAATATTAAGTCATGGTAATGTTTTTTCTAATGAACATTTTCCTTGATGTGTGTTTGATGTAGAGATGTAAATTGATTGGAATTATAGAGTGTATTAGTGGTCATCAAATGTCATAGGACTTATGTGGTATCTACAAACTAAACAAGATTATTGGCCATAAATGTAAAGGTTTTATATATAACTTGTAATATTATGTTGAAGAGAATGTTTGAAAGGAGTGTAGGAGTATGTAATATCCTACAAAAAATATTATCTGGATTATAAACATTAGGTCTTGTTAATATTCTTTCTAATGAACATGTCAAAATTGATTAGAATTGTAGGTTATAGTGGTTATCAAATGTTGTACAACTTATGCAATATCCATAAACTTAAGATAATTGGCCAAAAATTTGAAGGTTTTATATACAATTTGTAATGAGTTGGAAAAAATGTTGGGAGAGCAATGCAAGGAGTCTATAATATCCTGCAAATAATATTATCTAAAATGCAAATGTCATGTGTCCTTGTATATTATTTTTGATGAACATTCTCCTTGATGTGTGTTTGGTGAAAACATGTAAATTGATTGGAATTACAAGTAATAGTGGCCATCACATGTTGTACTTTTGTAGTATCCATAGATTTAGGATGACTAGCTAGAAATCTAACTTGGTTTTATATACAATTTGGGTCCATTCACAACTAAGGTACCAAAAAGGAGTGTTTAATTGAAAAAGGACTACAAAGGAAAACTTTGGATTTTTGTTTATTTTATGTTATTATAATTGTAATAGATTGTTATATGCCAATAGATAAAATGATGTTTTCTTAAATTAATAAAAAAAAATTTAATAATTTGGATACTATGTAAATGTCATTTTGAGTCTTGTAAACTAAAGTAATCAAGTATCTAAAATACATTTTTTTAAAAAGTAATCAAACAAAATACATAAAGTCATACAATTGAGATCAAATTTCTTGTACAACAAAAACATGCCCCCTTCTATAAAAGTGCATGTTCATTGGATGAAGTTGATGAAAAACCAAATCATACAAAAATTTCAAAATGTTAAAATTTTGAAGGAAAGGGTTGTAAGGTAAAGGATTCATTTTTTCAATTATTAGATAAAAAAATAATTTCAATGGGTTCAAAGTGTCTAGCTTTAGATGCAAGTCACATGTGCAAAAAATTATTTTGCCAAAAAACATGTTTAGTTGTCTATTGAAACTCATTTTGGGATTTTCTAAGATTTTTTGCATTTTTGGCATTAAACTAAAATATTCATACACAATTATGTATGAATGTGAAAAATCACCATTAACACATGAATAATCTTATATTGGATTATTCAATTTTTATCACTTAAGTTTGTTTTGTGTAAATCTTATTTGTAAAAAGTAGTTTTAAAAAATATTTAAATCCTTTTGTCCTTTTTTGGTACCCCAACCGTAAATGGACCTATTTGTAATTTACCAAAGAGTGTTGGAGAGCAATGCAAGAATAATGTTACTACATATAAAATAATGTGTACATGTTTGTGGTTTATCTCATTGTGTAAGTGTTGACAAAAATTTGTCCTTGATGTCAAGATTTTGTGAGGCTTGTGGCAAAGGTTCATGTTGATATAAGCAAAGTTTTGTGCACACTATGGAGTGCCAGGTTGCATTGAACATCCCTAATCTTGCCCCTTGTGGGGATGCCCCAAATTATCATAGAAATGATATGAAATATGCATGTTTGCCAAGCAATATTGTTTGTGTACCACATGTTGTGGCTAATCCACAAGCAAAAATTGCATGTTCATCAATGGTTGTTTTTATACCACAAATTGTGGTTGATTGACAAGAGCATTAGCTTGAGCGTGCGCTTGATTTGGGACCTCCACCCACATATAATCAAATTTTCAAGAAGCCCCTTACTAAAATAGTGGAAGGTGAATGTTAAGCGGTGAAATTATGGCCCCTAATCATTATTGTCCTCTAGGGGGTAGGACTAGGAAGTAGGGCTAACACCTTGTTATTCCACAAACAAAAGACTACCCTCACTAACTTACTTTACTACAACTACTCAAGTAGTAAATAAGATGTCATACAAGTGAAAATGGGGAAAGTAAGGGTCTATTGTCTAAAACTAAACTTACACTCATCTTAGTTTTTTAATCCAAGGAGTAGAGGGTAAAATGTAGAAAAGGCAAGGTAAGAAAGACATAAAACCTAAGAGTAATTACTGTCCTTGGGTCTATAATACCTTCAACATCCCCATATATTACCTAAGGGGTCTATAAACCCTTTTAATGTTGTTGTCCCTCCCTTCCCCATGCCTACAAGTTCTCTAGTGGCTCTACCTACCACTTGCAGCCCTTGAATTCCCCCCTCTACACTCTATCATCTACAACTAGTTGTCGTCCTTTTGTAGCTATTGCCCTTTGCCTACCATAATGCCTTCCAACCTATAGAAGGTAACCTACTGGTAATTATCTTTTATTTCCACCACCACAAACTAGCTACTACCCTCCTATGGTAGTTAGTAGCTTAGGGCTCTAAAAACTACTTAGTGGTCAACCTTTTATTCTTTGTCTTACAAAAAATGCAAAAATATTAGTTCAATGAAGCATTCTACTTTTATCACCTAAACAATTTTACCTTTCACACTTAATAGAACATGAACACAAGATAAGAAACTTGAATCCTTCAACCATCTTCCATTAAAATCACACACAAAGTACATATTTCTTTCTCCATTCCTCTCTTCCACTCTCCAAATGAAAATCCTACATCTCCCAAAAGTCTTGAATGAATCCCAAATCCCCCCAACCTTTCTCCTAGTCCCCCTTCCCCACATACCACACAAGGCCCACATTCACCCCTAGAAAATAGGGCCTTTATCCTAATCTTTTCCTAGAAATCTCTTAGATGATTGGGTGGACTATCCCCAACCATTCACTAACCAGAACTATTTAATCCCATTAGCTTCATCGCTTGAGTAAAGGACGGTAAATCTACTATTAGTAATTAATAGTCATTAGGAGGACTATGGAACTAATTAATTTAGGAATTTCTACCCATTATAGTGAACTGTATGGCAAGTCTTACTTGTAGAAATATTATCCTCTTCAAGGGTAGGTGTATAATTTGAGCATGCAATGTTTTAGAAGTTGGTTCAATGACAAGCAAAATGAATAAGTAAAGTAATTCTTTGATATTAATATGCAGCACCAAGTTGCTTCTATGTATAAGAAGTAAAGTGATTCATTAATGACCATGAAGGTCAGCTAGTAGGGTTTATTTTCCAACATACATGGATTTTCATCCACACACAGATGTTAGTGGATGAATTATATGAAAAGTGGGTGAATGCATGTTATGGTCTACACAAAAAACTATCATAGTTTGATAGTTTTTAGTACCTATCTAAGTTTCATGCATCATGGTAGAAATTTGAAAAGTAATTTTCACTAATTTTTTGTAATAAATGATGGTTTATGTCTCAATTTAACATTATAAAATGAAATCAATGCACAGATGATTAATATAATAGTCTAACAAAGTATTATTTTGATTTGAAAAGCCCTATCACATTTTTGCAATTCCAACAAAAGGACTAATAGGTATTACATTTAATGATAAATTTTCCATGAAATTTTACACATACATAAAAGAAACCATAAAGAATAATCTTTCCCATCAAAGTTTTCAATTTTTATTAAGGTTGTGGAATTTAAATAAGATGATTTTAAAATGTTCATTAATATATTATGGTATGATAATGTTGATGATTATGATTTTTTTAAGTTGAAAAATGTTTCTCCATTAAAGATTTACTTGGGCTAAATGTTTTTTTAATCATTTGACAAAAGTAAAATGACATTTTGATTTTTTTTTAAATGAAAAACTATTATCAAATAAAGGTTTTAAAAAATTATTATTAAATTATTGGTGTACATTTACACAAATGTACAATTATGTCTCAATTTCATATTCAAAATTCTTATGACTTCCTTCAATATTGAAGCCCAAATCATTTATATGTGATCTTTAAAATAATTCAAAACAAGTGAAATTTTACATGTTACTTTTGATACTATATGTTGTTTCAAATTTCCCTCAAATTATTTACACCCAAATTCAAAGAGATTAATCATGCAAAGGGGTAAAAACACAATCAAAGGAGCCACCAAAATGAGTGGACACTCCTTAAAATTACATTTTAATATGTTTGAAAGATCACACTTGGGAAAGTTGAAACATAATAATTTGGATTGTCATAAAAGTTTTTGGAATATTTTCCATTAATTGCAAAGTTTATATGCTCAAAGATTAACACAAATGAAAAATGTTTTAGTATGTTGAAAGCACTCAAACCTTGAGAATGGACAATCCTTATTTTTTTCTTAAGTTTTTTTTCTAATGTGCACCATTCCTCTTGAAAATTGGAGAGGATTTGAACATTGATGATTAGAAAGGCAAAAGGACTTGAACTAATGAAATATTATTTTTATAATTGATTTGAACACACTTGGTTCAAACGTGTTTTTGACCTTTATGGTTGAAAATGTGGCTTCAACAAAAATTGTGCATATTTATGTGATAGTATTTATGTGATAGTATTTATGTGATAGAGGGCATGAATGCATGATATATATGGTATAAAATCAATTTGTAGTCAAAATGTATTTACATCTAGCATGTAATGTTAAATTGGGTATCCAAAACACAAAATTTTAAGTTATAAACCAACACAAAAATGACATGTGTCATGTGCATTCTTTGGAAAAAGACTTTACCTTGGCACCCCTGGCTCCCTTGACCATGTTTTCACCCTAATGGCATGAAAGGTAAAAAATCAGTTGCTACTAAAGTTGATAATGATGTTGACACAAAAGTTGTGAAGCTTGAAGCTTTAGAAGAGTTTAATTTTTTACTTCAAATATTACACCCATCAAACTGATGGTGTTGTATATATGTTGACATGAAAACCTCCTTAGAATGCCTTCATAAATGGCCACCAAAGATTTTGAATATGCCAATACATCAATTAACTTGTTATATGTTCATCCTTAAATTTGTATATGAAGATTTGGCTTGAGTGGTTACATCAACATTGACATTATTCATGACATGTGCAGGAGGCCCAAAAACATTTGGGTTTGATGTTCCCAAATTGTGGATGCGATGATATGGTTGTAGAGGAAATTTTTAAGGAACTTGATCTCAAGGAGGCCATAAATAACAGTTCAATGAAACTAATGGGAGTTGCTAAACCATTTCAAAAAAAAATTAAACCACCCCCCAAGAAGGTAAACCAATGGTAGTTAAACCATAACAACATGATGTTGACCATGTTATTGTATCTAGGTCTTTTGAAAGGTTAGAAGTTGGTGTGAAAGTTATTTATTATGGAGGTATAAATGCATGATAATTGGCCACATTTCTTATTGTGGAAAATGTAGGTCGAGTATTACAATGTATAGCAACACACCTTGTTCTATAAAACACATAATTTTTAAATTTTTAACATACAATTAATGAGACTATTAAGTTGACAATCAATAGACAATGGGCTTCAATGTTTGAACTCTTTGAATGGTGACAAGTACAAAAGAAAATCATATTGCCTATAAAGGAAACCTTCCAACCCATAGTTTCAATGAATTTGATCTTGAATCCATGACCAACAATTCAATGAAACTAGTGGAAGTTCTTGAGCCATTTCAAAAAGGTTCAAAACCACCATGCCAAAGAAAGTAAGTTCCAATGTTAGTTAGACCACAACAACATGATTATGACCATGTTATTGTGTCTAGGTCTTTCAAGGGGTTGGAAGTTGGTGTGTATAACATGCTTATAAAATGTTTGATAATTTTCGTCTGTTGATGTGGACATGAATGTAGGCCAAGTTCTACAATGCATAACAACACACCTTGCTCTATAAAACAAATAAATGTTTTTTTATAAACATACAATTTTGATGAGATAGATGCTCATAGACTATCAAATGATAATTAGTAAATAGTAGACTTCACTATTTGAACTTCTTGACTAGTGGCCACAGGTTAAAAAGAAAGTCATAAAGCCTGAAAGGAAACTTTCCAACCCATAATCCTCAAGGAACTTGATCTTGAATCCATGAGAAATAGTTTGATGAAACTGGCACAAAATTTGTTGAACCATTTCAAAAAGTTTCAAAACCATCCCTAAAGAGGGTAAATTCTAATGGTAGTTAGACCACATCAACATGATGTTGACCATGTTATTGTATCTAGGTCTTTTGAGGGGTTGGAAACCAGTGTAAAAGCTATTTATGACATGATAGTATAAATGTTTGATAATTATTGTTTGTTGTTGCAGAAAATGTACGCCAAGTTTTGCAATGCATAGCAACACACCTTGCTTTATAAGACACATAATTTTTTTGATATTAACATACTTGGATGAGATAGATGTTTGTGTAGGCTAGCAAGTTGATAATTAATAGATAGTAGACTTCAATGCTTGAATTTCTTGAATGGTGGCAAGTACAAAAGAAAAGCATAGAGCATGTAAAGGAGACCTTCCAACCCATATATAATTCCCAAGGACCTAAACTTGGTAATTAAAAGTGGGGAAGTACAAGCACCAATTCACATTTTTTCCACCACGTGATGATAGAGGTACTTATTTCTACAACTACAATAAGACCATCATTTCATTAAAAATGAAATTGTAGTTGGACCACAACAATAAGATGTTGGTGTTATTGTATTATATGAACCCAATAACAAGGAAATCAAAGGTTTTTTGACTCCATGCAATTGGTAAGTTTTAGAACTATGTGTAATATAATAGCATGTGCCAATAATGTAAAAGAGAATCAAAAATTGAAATTGCACGCATGATCTTCATATTAATTATGTATTGCTAACTATTTGGCTAGCTTAAAAACAATACATACTTATTAACTGTAGTCAAAAATTATAATAGTCATTACAACAAGCTCAAGGTTCAAAACAACAAAAAAATCTCCTTTGAACTAACTAGAAATTTAGAAGTACATCTCAATTAATTTGTGCAACTTTTCAATTTGCTATTTGATTAAGTTTAAGGCTCTATTGTATATTATTTTAATTTTAAATAATTAAATTTCTTTGGTTAAAGTTGATGACAAATTATAAAGACTAGTGGGTGGTTATGAAGTTATCATTAGTAACATAATGTCTTGGGTTTATGTATAGGAGCCAACACTAAAAAGGCATCCAAAGTTGCCAACATGATTTGTCACAAGTCCAAACATTATTCTAAACTATAAGGGATTTTCAAAAGACAAAATTGGAATTCAAAGTTTGATTTGTACATTTTGAGGTTCACTATTGAATAACAAATAATATAACTTTGGAATAATTCAAACTAAGGTTCAAACTAGTGGTGGCATAGGTTAGTGGCAATTGTGCATTTTTTTGGCCTTTTCAAATTAGAAGTCTAGTTTGGCCACACTAAATTCTTGGATGATCATTTGCATTTCATCTACTAATCATTTGTTTCATGAGCCCACATTACGTTGTCAAAATCCAAGTTGATAATTTTTTATTTATTAAATTATGATTGTACATTATTGCAGCATGCTTGGATCATTTTGTGTGGGTTGTGGGGATAATACCTTTTAATGTGCAAGAAAAAATTAGTTGTGAAGACTCAAAATCAAATTGTTGTTATCCAAGGAAAATGTAATTGTATCATGGTATGACATGTACATAGCTAGCCTATAATGCAATAATTTCTTGCATTGTAGTGGGTGTAGGTTAATGTAACTTGATTTGAACCTATATTTGTCACACATCAATTTTTTCCCCTTCAATTTTCACTAGGCAAGATCCTTTAATTAATAAGTATCTCAAGAAAATATGTTTTGCAAGTGTATTGAAGTAATAATGTGGATGCCATCAGCATGTTCAATATGATTAGAATTGAAACCCAGTTTATTTACTATTGATTTTTTTAACATTTTAGTTTTTTGCTTAGGATCCAACCTTTTTTGTTATTTTTTTGCCTAAAATTTTGAATAGAAATTGAAGTTATGAAGTTATGAAATTATGTACTTGTTCACATGATTCAAAGTTGGGTAGGTGGTGAATTTTGCAAGAAGTCACAACCATTCATGACAAAAGTGAAGGTCTTATTTTTTTTAATGACATTTGTAAAGCCATGGTGGCATCTTTGGAATGCATAAAAAAAATCTTATTTCACAAGGAAATTATTATTATATTTGTTACAACTGAAAAAAATGACAATGGGTGGAGGAATTTTAAAGTTGTTAAATGACTAACATCATCCTGATTGATTTATTGTTTTGCACACTAGCCAACACAAGTTGATTTAAGGATCAAAGTGGTTTGGAAAAGATGTGGACAAATACATCTAAAGTTCACATATTTTTCCCCCTTGCATGTTTCTTTCATTTGATATTGCACGTCTTCACAAGTAATGTACATCAACAATAACAAGGCAAAGGGTGAACAACATTGGCAAGGTGACTAATAACAATACCTAGTACACTTGTACACTTGAAATTGTTGCTAGTGTTTATTTTACAACTTGGTTGATCATTATTATTCATGTATGTTGACATGTTGTCAAAGATTTAACAAAGGTTATGGAGTTGGAACTTGGATAAGTTGACTTACTCCATGAAAACGGTTGATCAATGTCATTAAGAACAATGAGTTTATGACACAATTTGTCTCATGCTCTTGCACCTTTATCAAAAGTGAACCTAGGTTCAATGAATTTTGCAAATCTCCTAGAATCATAGTCAAAGGGACTACCCACATTGCAATTGGGATTTGTGTTGGGTCATGTGGGGCCATGGTGTTTTGGATGTTTGATTTGACTTTCAATTTTTTATGTTGTAGGTATAGTTGATTACAAGTTCAAGGACTTCGTAGTGACCATCAACGATTTGCAAGGATGTTTAGCTTTAAAATCTAATTAAATTTAAAATCAATTATTGAAAGTATCACTCA
>Ga0209611_10013360_pt1 | contig 11286 bp, 11 predicted proteins | sample S1TSphgellanicum_3_FD_187693 | JGI IMG/M metagenome (GOLD analysis project Ga0209611, IMG submission 187693) | Host-associated microbial communities from peat moss isolated from Minnesota, USA - S1T2_Fc - Sphagnum magellanicum MG (SPAdes) (version 2) | ecosystem: Host-associated > Plants > Peat...
CTTACTTATTTATGTAAGTAAGAGCATTTCCAGAGTCCATACCAAGCATTAAAATGACCTGTACACTATATTTTGCATGGCAGTCAAACAGTGCCAGACTCCCAGTTCTGGGCTTGTAAATATGGCCACGATACATCATTCAAGACGCCCAGTAAAAAGAAATGACTGTTTCTGATTGGTCGATCATAATGATTAGCCCAAGTGATGGCATTTAAATGGTCTTGCATCTTATATTGTTTACATTTTTGATGTTTATGGTAGGGATGGGCTGAATAAATAAACATTGTATGTTATAGACACTAATAGAGGCATAAATGGGGGTTGTGTGTGCATGTTCTAGATAATACCTCTAAATCTGTCAAGACTCGCTACGATGATTCAGCCTTTTTTTTGCTGACTCTGTATAGCCAAAATGCTATATTAAGAATTTAAAATGCTAAAATCATGTGCTTTTTGGGATAGCCAGAATTCGACCAAATTTTGAGAAAACTTGCCATTTTTTTTTTAATAGCTCACATAGGTAGCCAAAAATATAGAAGGATTTTTTTGAGATTTTACTTCCTTATTTAGCTTGTAACCAAATTTGGCTAAATCTTCCTGTGGATCATCACCACTTTGGCTATAACATGAAATTGCCAAAAACAAAAACACTACTACTATGATCATCAATAGGTAGCTGCAAGTATACAGCTATCTGTTCCGGGTACTGTACTCTCAAGTATTTTTCTTTTCGTAAAGTGTGTGAGGCCATATATTGTGATGATAAATTATATGATTAGATGCATGATTAACAAAGCATGCTAGCCCATATGTTGTGATGATAATTGTATAATCAGATGCAGGATTAACAGTGGAAATGGGTATGTAAAAAAAAAGACCTACCAGAAAATTTGTTGTATATGTATTTTAGAAGTAACCTTACAAGAGCAAATTTGAAACTCCAAAGAAAACTCCAACATCTTCTTCATCAGCCATGACATGAAACACGAACTAAGAAGTCAGATGTCAGAAACATGAACTAAACATACCTTCTCTTTTCTCAATGCTTAAAGCACAAAATTGGAGGCAGTTCAGATTTTGCATTTGTTCCCTCTTTTTTTTGCATGAATGTAAAACAAGGGGTGCATCGCGCTGTGGCCTTGCCACTTACATTCAAAAGTATCTTAAGGCAAAAGAAGAATTATGGAAACTCAAATATTTCACTATGCAAAAATATAATCTTCAAAAAATCCTCTAAAACAAACCAAAATCATTCAAGATATTATAACTCTAGAACTAATCTCAAGTTTCAACATAAGCCAAAATATCATCTTTCAAAAATCCTCATATAAAAATAGACCTATTACCTAGGGGCCAAATTCCCTTAAGCTACTATACTCTATAAGGAACCTAAACACAATATCATTGCCTTGGTAGGCAAGGCCAACAAATAACAAACCAACAAATAACTATGGTCTTTCAGTCCAGTCAGTGAGTTTCCTATTATAATCGCAGTAGTATTCAATGGTCAGTTGGGATGGCCAGTTTTGACAAGCAAGTGTTGAAATCAATTAATTTTAACCTACAAAGTCATTTTGACACTTGAAGTTTTCAAGTTCGGTACTTGCGGTCTGAAATATTTCAACTCTTGTTTTTAACCTTATGTCTTTTGTCCATTGTTTTTTCTATAATCCGTCTCCATTGCTTTTTAGTGAGATATTGTTTTCTCCTATGAATTGTGGACCATAGCAGAGGAGTGATGTTCTGTGCATGCGTAGGGCAAGAAATGAAACAATTTGTATTGTGAACTTGCTAGATGATTTGAACATGTTTTATAGAATGTAATTAGGCAACATGAATCAGTTTTCACATTTTCATTGCATTAATTTGAAACTTTTAGAATATTCATCTATGTGAATTATAAATTTTTATATAATTTAGCAAAATTCCCATGAAATTTTGAGAATTCTCTTCATCTGAATTTTAATTACATTTTGCCAAATTTGACAAGGACATAGGGTAGTTTGCAATTTGAAACCTTGCAATTGGGTATGTTCTATGTATCACAATTCATGCCTTGCCATAGCTGAGGCCAAAAATGATAAAGAACAAAAATAAGCATAGAAATTCTTGGTAGCCAATGAGGTGAGCCAGCATGCACCCAAGGGGCCTATTTATTTTCTTTTGGGATGATAGGGGGTTGTTGTTTTTTTAGGATTTTTGTTGTTCCCAATTTATTCCAATCAAGTTCCCACTATGTTCTTGAAAGGATCCCCAAGTTTGCAAATCATTCCCCAACATATTCCCAATAGCACCTCATTTTATCACATATTTTTTGCCTTAAGTTCTACTCTTGTAATGTATATAAGCAACCCAAAAGGAGGAGACTACAATCTATTTATTTTGGGATTTTCCCAAGCTTGCAATAGTATTAGTATGGGATGTAAGCAAGTTAAATAGGAATTTTACTAGGTTCTGAATGAAATTGGATAATTTTATTATTAAAAAATTAATGAATTCATTATGTCCCCTAATCAACATGAATTGGTTGCTATGGGCATATTGAGTTACCCATGTTTTAATAGTGAATTCATCATATTTTTACAATATTTTAAATTAATAATATTTTTTTCTAATATATTATTAATATTTTTTTCAAATTGTAATCAACATATGGACTATATACCATTGTTGATATCAAATTTTGAATTTTGGTCTTCTATTACACATTGCATTGTCATTGCCATCCAAATACCATTTTGCATTGTAATATAAGGTGTAAAATTTTGAATACAGCAAATTGTTTAACAAATCAAATTTTAATGGATACACATATCTATAGTTCAAATGAAGCAAAGGAAAATTCATTCTTGAAATTTTTTCAAAGGTCTATACATATAGGTAATGAACAAACATACAAAATTTCAAACTATTTTATGGAAAACACATTTGAATTTCATTATGTAATAACAACTCACCAAAAACAATTCATGAAAAAATATGATTTGACAAGTTGCAACATTTGTTTATGCAAAGGGGTCTTAAATAATTATTTGAATAATACAAAAAATTGACCTTAGTGAATTATGATAATGAATTTCTTGTAGTCGTACAGGCGAACATGAATAATTCAAGTTTCACTCAAAATGAATTGGTGCAAGAGTATGGTGACCCAATTCACTTTAGGAACCCCCCTAGATAGTCAGGTTAATGAAGTGCACCCACATTTCCTAGTATATTTGGTTATTGTTTGAATATGATGGGTTAATCAATGATGCCCATCGCAAAAGAAAAAAAAATGAACTTGAGGGTCGCCACAATTAATTAATATAAGTCACACTATACCACCCTATTTACGGCATCTCTATCCATACATAACCCTCTATTGGGGCCACATCCAACATACGCTGCAAGGATTTTGTTTTTCAAGTTTGTGATGTAGCCATAGTGGCCATCATCTTCAAGAGGGATTAGCCAAATTCTCCACAAAAAACAAAGAAACTACTGATAGTGTGTATGCATGCCATTTCACTTCTTAGCAAGGCAGCTTTTTAAGCTTCAGCTTGGGTACAACAACTACTTTTGGGTATAGTTGCTTCAATCACATTTTAACTTCAAGTTTGTGTAAAGAAAGTGCCAAAGCACAAGGAATCTTTCCTTCACCCTATGTCCACTTCAAATCTTCTCTCTCTCTCTCTCATTCCTCCATGAGAATTAGATTAATGGCACTGGGACATCTGTTAGACAAGCAAAATACAATAGAGAAGAAAGAAGTTCAAAGTTCTGCTAATTTCTTGGGTGGGGAATGGAAGGGGTTTAGGGTTAAGGGTTAATTCACTTGTTAGGGTTTACCACAGAAACTGTCCAACAATAACTTGGGCTGTTAACCAAGGAAGCAGAATTGGGGAGGGAGGCACCAAAAGTGTGTGTGTTTTTTTGTGTTCTCCAATGCAGCAATAAAATAAGATCTTGTTTGTCTCTCTTCAGCCTTTTGGCTCACTTTCTGGCACTCTTCAGTACCAGGCTAGGTACTCATCCCAAGAGCTCAATAACTTCCTTCCCAAGGGTGGTAAGGGGGGGGGGGAGCTTGGAAACCTCACCCCTTAGACCTAGACCTAGGTTTCCAGTTTTCCACACAGCCTTCTTTGAAGACTGAAAATTCTAAGGACCCAGTGGAAGACCCAATTTGAGAATTGAGCATAAGCCAATAATGAGAGAGAGATGATGGTGGGTTACTACAAGGATGTTGGAATATTATTAATTTATGTAACAGTTATTATTCACCAGAGCATTAAATTGTGGCTCACCTGACATTGTGTGTTTAACCATGGTTCATGAAACCCCCCCCCCTCCCAAAACCCCTTCATATCTGTAAGAAAGCTCACACCCTCCTTGCAGAAAGGGAATATGTAATGTTCCAAGCAGCAGTGGAGGAAATAAGTAGAGTACCTTGGGAAGAGATGGAGTGGAGGCTCTGGCTCACTCTCTCACTCTCACTCTCTTGAAAGTTGTTCATGGATTTTGGGTCCCAATGTCATTAGCATTTTCTGGCTCCAGGTGTGATGTAATAGATAAGCTTTGTGCTCAGCAGCTGGAAGTAGGCAGGCAGGCAGGCAGGCAGGCTGCTGGTAACTAATTCTGTGCTAGCTTCAAATTCTAGGGTTGAATTCAACACCCAACAACAAACCCCCCAAATAAAAAATTAAAAAAATTTAATATAAAATATTAAGCTTGTGCTCATCAAATCCACATTGTGTGTTATGCACAATCCATAACACAATTCAAACTCTCGGAAGGCGAAAGGATGGGAAATTAATTAACTTTGGCCGACCTGTCCTGTGCAAAAATGGGTTCTAGTGTAATGGAGAGGACACAAGAAGGTCTAAACAATGTGGTGAAGAAGACCAAACCAACCAAGCAACCAACTAACCAAGGCATACTAAATACTTTGAGGCTTTTTAATTGTGGAACATGGGGTTAGTAATGAAGCTCATTTGAAACTTTTGTAGTACTTGTGTTAAGAGTTTGAAAGGTGATCTTTCAGAACATGACAGAAAATAATAGTTCCCCCCCCCCCTCCTCCCCATTAGGTGAATTAGCTCCTCCGATGCTCCACCCCCCAAAAAAACACCATTGAAAGCTGTGAAAGGATTTTTTTGGGTTGATGTCAGATTTTGTTGTAGAATATGTCAAGCATTCATAAGAAGATGTTGTAATAACTTGGAACTAGTTCTTGGACCACTACTATTGACCGGTTTTATCCATTGACCATTGATTTTGTTGCATGACTAGTATGAATGAATCCCGCATTTACCCATTGATTTTACCCACAGAAGCAAGGTGGTCATGGATTTTGACCGCCTTGCAATTTGGCATCCGCTTCCTTCCAGGCCTAATTACCAGCGTTGGTGGTCGGTCCTTTGATTTTTTTTTAAAGAACTGTCGGGGTTCTGTGTATTTGAAAAAATTCAGACTCACAGAAGCGGTTGGATCTGGGTATTTGAAAGGCATTGAAAATCAAAGAACCGTCGGTTCTGTTGGCTTACCTAAAGAACCCCCGGTTCTTTCCTTTTTTGACTTTTTAATTTGCTTTCCGGGGTTGATTTCAGGTGTGAGGGTTTCACGAAGTGGGAACTACTGATGGTGTACATACGTACCTATATATCCGGTTTGAAAACCAGCAAAGAATTGATGCTGCCTGAAAGAACCGCGGAACGCTGCTTATCTGGGGATGAAATGGCACTCCACACCACACACATATGACATTAATATAGCACCATGGCGACCACAGAATGAATACCACATTTTTGCCCTCTAAATGTAACCACAACTGCGTGCATCTGTTGCCGTTATGAATTGGGTCTTTAACAATGAATTTCTGGGCTCCGATTTGATAGCAATAGCTGAATGAGGAGGTGTGACAACTACTTGAGAATGGAGTTACTGCCAAAAGCATGTTTGCATAAGCATGTTTGGGACTTGTAAGGAATCAATGGTTAGATTTTTGACATCTCTTTTCTGGCCATCCTCTTGGAACATTCGGATATCATGCCCATACTTAACACAACCTATGAAAATTTCTCTAGTGTATTTGGAGGCAAGCACTCTTGTAGAGCAGAAATTTTCATCCACAAGAAAGAGGCAGGTGTTTTGAAAAGCAAAATGTCGACTTGTACAAAGTGCACTGGCCATTTCAACAAGTAGGAGTGAGCATCTCAGATTTTGACGCACTTCCTCTCCTTTTCTTTTTTTCCATTTTCCAGTGATACCCATTGGGTATCACATGAAAAAAAAGAAAATTTTTGGATTTTTTTATGTAATGTAAGCATGAGGCAACGGGCACTCTGGAAGTAAACACATCTTGGCTCACAGCTCAGCCAAAGTGCTTGATTTGGGAACACCTTGATCTCAAGAATTACCCTACACAGAACATATTATATCCTACTTGTAACATGATTAGGATTTAGAATTCAATTTTTTGTAAATTCTAACCTCTATAATAAAGATCTGGAAACATTAAAAAATGACAAAAGAAAAGAATAAAAACTTGCCCATTCCATGATTAATTTAAAATCTTTTTGCTCAATAAGGCCCTTGTGGAAAATAAACCACCCCTTGTGGGCATTCCATTTTTTGAAACACCTCACAATTTTCTTTCTTTCTTTCTTTACCAAGATACCCACCAAGTATTCATCAGGTATCAATGGGAAAAAAAATAAAAAATAAAAGTTCGATGTAGGTCTTAATGCTCAATAAGGCCCTTGGCCATAACCTTTACTAGGACTAAACCCACATTGGACTGCACTTCATGTGAGCCCTTTATTCTAGTAAAGCCCATGACGTCAAGCTTTTCCCCTACACCATCAACTAGGCCCACATTGAAGAAACTCCAAGAGCCACAAAATTGTGTGAGTGCATTCCCAACCCACCCAAAATAAGCCTTGGGTGAACCAATACCTACATTGATACTATGATAAAAATTAAATACCCCAAAAAAATTGGGTTGCTTCTAAACATTATAACTATTATATGTGGACAACAGATTCGACACTATAAAGCCAATTTCTTTTTTCTTTTATTCAAGTGGGCAGTTTTGGCTAATGAACACCAAAGTTTTTTGAAATTCAACATTGCTTGGGCCATGCACACTCTATCATTGGCACACCAAAGTTCTCTCTTCTTGAGTTGTGGCCATTCTAAAGCACGTGTGCTTCATGAACACCTCTACATGCAAAAGCAAAGATACAATGGTAGAAAGATGCAAAGAGAGTAAGAGAGAAAGGCAAAGAAAATGAGAGGTAGAAAAAGTGGGAGAAAGAAGCATAATTAATAGCAAAGAAAGAGGGAAGAAAAAAAAGAGAAAGAGGCAAAGAGAGGGAGAGAGAAAGACAGATTGGACAAGAGAGAAAACAAATCAAAGCACTAGATTTCGACTACATAAGTGAGACTTCAGGCCTTTACTCTTCAATGATTTTGTAGTTTGCCCAAACAACAACGTGAAAATGATTTTTTTTTCCCCTTGTTTTGCATTGTTGTCGGTCTTTAGATTTGTGCCTTGCTATCTTCAGGTTGTACAATTGTTGTGGTTTTTTTAAGGTTTGTTAAAAACCTTGAATCCTTGTTAATTCATTTCAAATTTGTTCTCATGATTATGAAAGAACTTTGTTTGACAAGATTTTAATCCTATGAGTGAAAAAGAAAGACATGCACAATTTGAATGGCTCTTTCAAAGCTTTGAAATGCAAGCATTTTTTTTAACATCTATTCTTGCTCATGTTTTGAATCATGTTCTATGACCAATACTGAGACTTCAAAAGGTGGTACCTCAAGCTACACTCTTCAATCTACCAATATTTACAACATTTGGTCCTCCACCACATGTTCCTTCTTGTAAACTTTAAAATAGGTATTAAGAAGGAGATGGATGAAAGATATATTGGCAAGAAGAGAGGACCATATGTGAATTGATTTGTTAAGGATAAATGACCTTTGAGAGATCATTGTGTTTAACAACATTGCAATTTAGCTATAGGATTGCACTATTTGAATTTGGCCTATGGGTATTTCATATTGAATTAATTTCAAATCATGTTATGGTTGTAGTCATGCTTGTTAAGTGTAGTTTCCTTATAGTGATTGTTTCGTGGTACCAAGTAAGGGTTTTTTTTCCCCTTTTCCTCTTTTGTTCACTAATTCTGATCTCATATAACCCTTGCACATTGTGATGGTTGTGTAGAAAGTTAGGTCATATGCAAGCCCTTTTGATAGACTTACTCATGTCAATCTATACACCTAGTTTATGACATATGGGAGTTGATTCAAGTCAATTATGTTCTTCATGTCCAAAGAAACCATCGATTCAAACCAACAACTACACATGAAAAACTATTTGCATCAAGACCTAATTTGGTACATGATGTATGTGAATCACTTTTAGTAATGTCAAAAGTAAGATAGTCTTTAAATGTTAGGATTATGCAACCCATTTATTATGGGCTTCATTTTGGTTTGTTCATTGAAGCTTTTGGATAAGTTCAAGGGGTCAATAAAATGGACATAGGGTTTCCGGGAAGAACAATTACATTGGAACTATTACAATGCAACAATAGCTTATGGGAAGCTTCCATTGGATTGGGAGAATTCAATTATTTAACAAAAATATATGATATTCTTGCAAGCTTAGTTGTGAATATTTGATTAGACAAGTAAAATACATTTTGCTTCTAAATTGTGAAGAGTAACTTATCTACTCAATGGTACATGATGTTCAAACTATAATTTGAAACATGAATGATTCATTTCAATACCATAATAGATATTACTTACCATATATTTTGAAATTCAAACATTTCATAAATCTTGTGCATGCATTCACCTTATTCCAATGGGACAAAAACATACAAGGGAAAATAAAGGCTCAAAGTATACAAAAGTGATTGGATTGGAGGACAAGCAATAGGTGAAATGTTACCTATTATCTACATCTAACAATACATTCATTAGAACAAAAAGAGTCCTTTTCAACTTGGGTTTAGTGATTTGGGTTTTACAACTTTAATTTTGGTTACATAGTCATTTTCAAATTTACAAACCAAGTTGCTAAACCAAGTCATTTCACCCAATTGAAAAAGACATTTTTTTGTGGTAATGATTGTTCCATTTTCAAGTTATTTTCATTCATAAAATAAATTGTTTCTTGCCCAAATTTGAAGTTGGAAGAAAACGCTTAAATCATGGATTTCATTTCACGATGACACAAAACTATTAGTCATATTTGAAGACATGCCAACAAATTGTACATCACATTCTTGTTCCACACTTTGTGCATGTTGTTTAAAATTTTTCATTTCCAAAAAGGTGGAGAATGATTTGGTTAATTGATTGTTGGTCCATGCCTAAACCCAAGAATTTTTTCTTCTAGATGAAAAATGAATCCATAGATTTGTGTTTTGTTTTTGGTGACTAATTGCATGTTAAAGTTACAACCTACAAATGTCATTTTGCAAATACCTTTGAAGTGTCGCTTTGCAAATTATTTCAAACCACAATTGGCAACATCCATACATGAACAAGTGGAAAACAAGGACTTTGATACTCATTTTGAACTTCAAATAAATATATTATGTGAAAAATTGTGTAGTTAATAATTATTAAAAACTTGGAAAACTCGTTAAAGTTCTCAAAGCCAAACAATAATGAAAGGTTAAAGTAAATGTGGGTTGCTTAGGGCATTTGACAAAGAATTATAGGTTAAGTTCTGGAATTAAATATTATTTTTTCTTTATTAACAAGCATAGATGGTATGATTGAGGATGGTGATGAAAAAGACATAGATTTAAAACATTTTTTTTGTATATGATGAAATCCTTGATATGATGTTCAAGTGTATTGGGAGGGATTAAATTATAGTATAATTTTTTTAAACTATCAAGTATTGTAAAATCTGAATTTTAAAAGAGAAATATATTGTTGAATATTTAAATTTTCAAAAAAAAAATTGGCATGAAAATTATAGAGGTTTGTGGGAATTTGTGGAATTTGTTTTTCAAATTTTGGACATAGTTCAGATTTTGTTTAATTATTTATGAAATTTCCTTTAGTGTAAAGTATGTGCTATCATTAGATCAAATCAAGGTTGCTCAATCCAAAGTCCAAATGTAACATTTCTCAAGTTAGATACAACCACATAAAGTGGTCTAACAAATGCCTTAGAATATTTGTGAAGAAAAATGAGAGATAATAGACAATAAAAATATATAGTTTACACCTATTGCTTAAGAGTGAGAAGGATAATAGACATAAAGTTCATCGCTTCCAAAGAAATAGGCATAAAGTTCGTCCCATTTTAAAAAGAACATTGGGAATAAAAGCTTTCTTGTCTTACGCCTTGTGATTTACATTGTCATAACCATAGCCTTGGGCATCATAATCAAAACTAGGATAAGACAAATGCGATGAAATCAAGAACAAACCAAGAACAAGTTAAAGCAAGGGAGACATCCAAACACACTTTTCTTTTAAGAGGGAAATGTGCAAGTCTGCAAGAAGTCCTCAAGACTTCCCAATGTATTTCCACTTTTGAAATCTTGAGGTGTATTGTAACTTTGGATCAAGGTTTGAAGGATCAAACTTTACCCAAATTGGGCTTTCTCTTGACCATTGGAAAGGTCTCAATGAAAACTATTAAATTATGGAGTCGCATGCTTAAAAACATCTTTTGAAGATGTTATGATGCTTCAAAGATTTAAGACATTATGTGTCATTGTTTTAGGAATTTATTTGGGGCTACCAAAAGAAATTAACATTTTAATGTAATACTCATGGAGAATTATAAAATGGTGCCTTCTTCCATGTCCTAGCCATGTGAATCTAAGGTGAGTGCAAAGCAAGTCCAGTACTAAATTTAGTTCCATATGAAGTAATCACTTGCATCTTTTGGCTTGTGTAGGTGATTGGATGGAGAGGTGCTTGTGAATGTCATTTCTTCCTAATTCAATCCTTGATTTCTTACACACCCCTCTTGTTTCATTGTGTGGAACTAGGGAATGTATCCCATGTTTTTCTTTCTTTCCCTTATCGTCACTTCAAAAAATTACCACCAATACCTTGAGACAAACTTAGAAACACATTAGACATATGTTTAAGTTCAAAATATTGTTCACCTCATGCAAAAAACACTGGGTGGATTTTTTTACTGTAGTTGGAGGGCACCTTACACAACAAATTTCTTGTTTGTGAAGGGTGGGCATTTGGAGAAACATCATGCACATTCTTGTGAGCTTTTCATTTTAAAAAATACTTGCTATT
>Ga0209611_10013362_pt1 | contig 11285 bp, 9 predicted proteins | sample S1TSphgellanicum_3_FD_187693 | JGI IMG/M metagenome (GOLD analysis project Ga0209611, IMG submission 187693) | Host-associated microbial communities from peat moss isolated from Minnesota, USA - S1T2_Fc - Sphagnum magellanicum MG (SPAdes) (version 2) | ecosystem: Host-associated > Plants > Peat...
CGCCAGATTTTGAAGATTTTTTTTTTTTTCAAATCGCAAGATTTTTATGATAAGTTCCAGCAGGTAGCTAAGAATAGAGAAGGATTTTGGTTTTTTTGTACTTTCATATCTAGTATGTAGCCAAATTTGGCTAAATTATTTTATGGATATCATCATCACCTTGGCTTATCACAAAATCCTTTAAAAAACCCCTGCTATGATTTGCTGTCATTTGCATGCGTCGTGTACCCCTCAGTGTTGGATGGGTATCAAAAATGTTCTAGAGTATCAACCGGTTATCACCCCGGTTATTCTTATTTGCAACCCTCAGGGTGTCACTTTCAATGACACCCGCCTGAAACCATGAAGAGCGGTTTTCACTTGTATTAGAACCGGATGAATGAGAATTGGATCGAGGAAAAAAAAAATTAGCACTGAGACTCGGGTGCGGTAAAACCCCGTACCCGGGTCGGGTTCTCAAAGTACAGTGTACAAGGTTTAAATGCACAACCATTAAACAAGGTTGTGCATTTAATGCAAAACCATTAAACAAGGTCGTGCATTTAATGCACAAGTTCAATCTAATTATAGTAGTTGTACTGATAGGAGCAGTGAAAATATATGTAGCAGCATTGGAGGCGCTCAGGAGGCGCTCAGGAGGCGCTCGGGAAAAGGAAAAGACAGGATGAAACTCAGTTTTGTGAGTTTCACCCCCCCCACCCCTTTAATGCTAATGTACTTTTTTTGGTAAGTTTTTAAAAAATCTCACCCCATTATGACCAAACTCAGGGTTCAGGTGCTGGATTTTTTAATTTTCAAGAAAAATAATAAAATCAATAGTTTGTTTGTAATTTTGGTTTTATTTTTTATTTGAAAAAGATAACCAGTTGATGAGAACCGCCAAATCATAATTGGCTGTTTTCAAATTTATGAGAACAGGCATCATGAGAATCGATTAAATTTTTTTAATAAAAATATTGATACCGTGACCTGGTGTATAAGTTTTTAAAACAAAATTAAAAAGTGAGAATCGAAACCTGTTGTAGTCTATTTCGTGAAAACCAGATCCAACGAGTATAAAAAAATATGATACCCACCCAACACTGGTGTACACACACACACACACACACACACAAATTCAAGGAACCTTTTTTTAAGTGCCTTTCCCCATTGAAAGGGTTCATAGGATTATTGTCCTTTGAGTTTGAAGGACAAATTATTTTTTGCAATGAGTTAGAAGCATTAAATGATTTAGACTACCTCTGAAGGACAAGAAGGGCTTCAATTTTGAGCTTCCCAACTCTGCAAAACTATGGCTGCAAACTTAAGTCTCAATTTCATGAGCTCTGATACTTAATAAAATACGCTGGTACAAGTTAAAGCACACTTTGTCTCCATTCTCTAGGAATCAACCAAGTTTCTTTTAAGAAAATTTTAGTGTATCTTAAGTGGCAATCATCCATAATAGGAAGATGTAAAAAAAATGATGATTCATCGTTCATAGATTTTAGCCAAATCTGGGTATAAATTAGATATGAAATAAAAATCTTTAATCAACATTCTATATTTATGCCTACACATACACTGAAAACCAAATATTAAAAAATTGAAATTTTTTACTAATTCTTTTTCTCACTTCCTGGTGATTGAAAACCCTCGCTCCAAAATCACTTCATTTAAAAAATAATTTAATGTTACATTTTGGTGAAAAGAAAAAGGGCTAACTACTCACCCAAAATTGTTAGGTTGCATGCTATATATACACGGAAGTCAAAGGACTTGCTTTGCTGTGGACCTACCACAACAATAAATCACATGGGTCAGTACATGGTGGGGGCATTGCATGGCACTTGCACATGGGTTGTTAAGTCACACTTGCACAGGCATAGATATCTAGCTATCTATCGATCTCTACACAAAATGGGCAACTGCATGCAAAGACCAACTTTACTTACATAAGGAAGGATCAGACTTTTTGCTTGCTGCTATATATGTCAATGGCATGTGTATAGTGAGAGAGAGAGAGAGAGATAGAGAGAGAGAGAAAAATAGGCACAGAAACAGCAGCAATGGTCCTGGGCCCTCTCTAAAAGATGATGGAGGGTAGTGTCTAGTCTGGAAGGAGCTGACTCCCCCCCCCCCCTTTTTGAACCTGATGTTTTCCTCTGGCATTGATTGAGCTGGAACTGAAACTTGGTTGTTGATGATTACCTACCCTAATAAGATCTAACTACATTTCACTAGAATTAACTGTTCTAAAGATCAAACCTGTACTAAGCAGGTCAAATAGTTCTGTTATAAAACAAGTAGATTGAAACTGTAGCTTATGATGGGTTTGGATTTATGAGGATTGTTTTCAGTGTTGGGTGGTTCTCACTTTTCAAAAAAGAGAACTCTTAGAGTAAATATTCAGAATTGCCCTGGTTCTTTAAAAAGAAATCTCAGATTTGGAGAATAGGCTTGGCATTTAGACAAAAAAACCAAAAAAAAATCTCCCATTGGTACTGCTTTCTTCTTTCGGTGACTTTTCATGAAGTGGCAATTTTTTTTCAAAATGGCAGAAAAAGTTTTTTTGGGGTTCTAGATGCCAACATTTGAAAAAAGAAATTCAAATACTAAAAGTCAAAAAAATTATTTAATAGAAAAGGAGGGTCAAACCAATTAAACCTTGTGATAGAACCATGTGCCTTTGTGCATGGCTAAGATTTGTTTGTTAACAAATGCACCAAACAAAACTCGTTTGGTAGGGAGTTTAGTGCACTGTTGGGTGGGTATGTAAGTTGTCCAAGGATATCAACTCGGGCGTAGATCTGAGTATGACGAGCCTTAACCAGCAGGGATCAGTTTCAGAAAAAATGGACGAAGCCCTACCTAGGCAAGCTTTAGGTTTGTCATACACAACCAAAGCTTGTACCTGGATGGGTCTTTGTTGCTTGAAGTTTGTCAGATGTCCGTGCCCCGTGGGCCTCCCACTAGCATTACATAGACAAAGTGTTAAAAGTAGGGTGCTAGAAATTTAGGGTTTAGGATTTAACAAAGAGAACACTCAATTGTGCCATCAGTATCAAGCATTCTTTTCCTTTTTGGTCATGCCAAAAATGTTTATGTTTTCATGATGGATTGTTAACATGAAAGGATGATTTAACAATATGGAAGCATTGTCATTGTTGTCCATTGCACATTGATGAAAACTACAAAAAGGCATATTTCAATTTCGCTCAAGAAGCAATAAGCATTTCAATCTTGCTTTTTATTTTGTGTTTTTTGTGTTTTGGTACAATGCTTCATCTCTATTCTCTATGTTGTGCCTTTTGTGTTTGGATGTTTGGATATATTTGCTATTGGTTGCACTTCAATCTTTGGACCTCTTTCTTATTTTCAATGCATTTTAGTGTTTGGTTTTTGTTGGTGTATTTAGTAATTTTGGTGCACAATGCTTTTGACATTTGGTCCCCTAGCCTAACTACTTTTGGTGCATAATGATTTCCTGGCACTTTGACCTAACTATTGTGTCTTAGAGGTTATCAATTATGCCCAAGTTTTCTACACATCCAAGTTGTTGTGGTTTAGGTTTGTGGTGTTTGCTGTTGTATTTAGTGCTTTTGGTGCACAATGTTTCTTAGTGTTTCAAAGGTTTTTAATTACACCCAAGTTTTCTACACATTTAGGTTGTTGTACTTTAGGTCTCCAACATTTTAGTGTTTAATGTTTATTGGTGCATTCAATGCTTTTGGTGTAGAATGTTTTTTCAATGTTTTAATGTAATTACTATGTTTTAAAGGTTTTCAATTGCACCCAAGTTGTTGTGGTTTAAGTATCTAGCATTTCAATGTTTAATGTTTGTTAATACATATTTAGTGTTTTTGGTGCATAGTGCTTTCAATGCTCCAACCTAACTATTTTTGGTGCACAATGGTTTCTTGATGCTTTAACATAACTATCGTGTCTTAGAGGTTTTTGCTTGCACCCAAGTTTTCTACACATCCAAGTTGTTGTGCTTTGGGTCTTGAGTCTTGGAGTTTGGTGGTTTATTTGGTTTTTGGGTAGAATGGTGAATGATGGGCATGATGGCAGTTTGTGGGTAACTAAATTGCAAAGGTCAAGTACATTTGTAGTCAACTATGAACATCTTGGAGATTTTTGAGTCGAAAGTGTTAATGGTGTAGGTGGAGGGAACTTGCCCAATGACACAATAATTGGAGAGATGGTTGAATTTATTGAGCTTTTGCAAACAAAAATTACCTTGCGACAATAACAACTGATTCAAATGTTGAAGTGTAACAAAAAGTTTTGGCATCCATTCAATAGAACTACAAGTACATGGGCATTTTTCAAATTGAATGATTCTTCTATTTCTATATATTTAGTTAAGTTTCAAAAGATGTGATATGTTGTTTGTCATAATGTGCAATAGGAAAAGGATGGAAACAATTCCGCATGCATTTAGCAGGGTTTGCTCTTGCTTTTGTATAGTAAGGAGCATGGCACAACTATAATGAATTAGCATGTATCCTCAAAGCATTTTATTACGTTGAATATTTACAAAAAATAAATAAATTGTTGTTGATGATTTGTTTATTCATGCCCAATAGTTAGTAGCCAAGAAGTGAAAAAAACCACATCAATTTTAACTGCTAATTATTTTGCTTCTAGAATCCTTTACAAAAAATCAAACTTTGCTCAAGAACATTGTACATCACTAAAGGTTATCGACCATTGAGTTCCAATGAAAACATTTGGCTATGGAGGTTAATCCTTCACCAATGTGGTTGGGTTGTTTTTCCCAAATAGGCGATAGTTCATGAATGAGGTAATCCCTAATATGGTCAACAAGACCATGGATTGCCATGTTTTTCTTGCCCTTGTTGAAGTTATTATCGTGATAGCCACATTCAATTTGTGGATGTCATGTGAAGGATTTGATACTTTTGCATTAGTGGTGAATTACATCAATAGCAAGTGTGAACCATGCCATATCACGATAGGCATATTTGAGGTTCATGAAACATCCATAGTTGCCATGGTTTTACAATTGAAAGATTTACTTACTCATTTTGATTTGTGTGACAAGGTAATCACGTATACAAAAGACGAAGGTGCTATTTAAACACCTTCACTAATGCCTTGACAAACATTGTTTCATGTGTTTGATTGTTGTTGGCAAAGCCATATGTTGCCAGTTGTTATGGGCATGCAATGTCAAAATGTTGTTAGTATGCTAATTATGATTTGAAAGTGTCTATTGGAATAAAGGAGGTTTCCATCAAGGATGCACAATCTTCCTGCAAAAGATTATAACTTGAATTTTAAAAAGTGTAAAGGGTCAACATGAGTGGGTTAAAGCTTGTAAAGACGTTGGTTTGTGGCCTCACAAATTGAAGACACCTATGAAGACCATATTTGCATCCAAAATCATCATGTTCAAGTGATGTTTAGAATTCAAAAATGCAATTAACCTTTGTTACTCATGACAACAATTGCATTGCATAACAAGATTTTAAACCCCTAAACATGGGTTGTGGCAGAACAAGTTAGTTGCACTCTTATTCCTATTGTCACACAATGTTTTAAACCAATATCAAAGGTATTGGTTGATGTTTAATGCACTTGTTGCATCCATTTCAATGTGTTGTATAATGTATGAGAACACTCTTCAAGTCCAAGATCCAATGTAGGTATGTCAATTGAAAACTTCATGTACAATTTCAATTTTTAGGTTAGTTTCAATTTTGTGATATTAAAGTAGGTTTATTTATGTTGATTTATGGTGCTTGTAAGTTGGGGATTTTGATTCCCAACTACAAGCTCTTGGCCATTCTATGAGATCTAAAGTGATTAAAGTGTTGCAACCTTTTTTAGCATTCACATCTTTGTTTTAGCCCCAAAATGCACATAACATGTTGGTCCTTATGTTGGACCCTCATTTCAAAAACTTGTAAATCATAGTAGACTTTGTGGGCCTTGAATCAATTGTGGAAATTGTAGTTGAATATGATCACCTTGTTATGTTACTTCTTTTATTGATTGTGTATAATAGATTGACACCAATCCCATAGAATTGAAGTTGCAAGTCATGTTTTATTGGCTTTAGGTGTCTTTGGATCCCTAATTCAACATAAGAAACTACCATGGGGCTTTTTAGAACAAAGTTGTCAATTTTTCAACATAGCCCAATACCATTAGAAGTTTTCAACCCATTGAAATGGTGGGCAAAACATGATAAGCAATTTCTTTATCTTGGATTACTTGCACATCAAGTTATGGGGATTGTGGGCTCACAAATTAAAATTGAATGAATCTTCAACATGGCTGGGGTCATCATAGGTTTGAAGCGATGTCAACTTGGTATTGATAATTTGGACAAGATTGTGCGGATTACGAAAAATTGGCATGAGGACCCAAGATCAAGTTACACTACTAGTGAGGAGTTCAAAACAATTGAAGAGTATCTAAATGTTGAAAACAAACTATGTGAAAAAAATGAAAAATTGACTACAGATTTTGATCTTTTTGAGGTGTGAGTTGGATTGACCTTGGAACATCTAGTTGAAGTTGACAACTATGAAGGTCAAACAAGAAGAATTTATTTCGTACCTTTTGATGTTATTTGTTGCCTTACTTTTGATTTATTGAATGCACTAATTAGTTTGTTGAAAGCATGTGTTTTATAGACTTGGTGTTCCCAAGAAACCCACAACAAACTATATAATGCCTCTATGATGAAATGGGAGATTCGAAAGTGAAATAATTTTGGATTTTCCAAAGCTTCACATTTTTTATTGATGCACTCTTCCTTATGTTCTATTTAGCTAGGTGGTACAACTTCATCATTGAGGTGTGATGTTATGCCAATATTAAAACATTTGTAAATTGTGCTTTGGGTATGTATCTTGTGGTTTTGATTACAGTTGCACTCCTTTTTATGTTTTGTTCATGTGTTGTAGTTAGGCTACTACCATTATCAAAGTAATTAGGTCATTGTGTTTTGGGTATGTATGATTTTGTTTCCCTAATGTCTTCATTTGATTAGTGTTTTTTTGTCTTTTGTTCTTATAACATCAATATTTAAAGAATCAAAGGTGTGTCTTTTTCTATGTTTAAGTTTTTGTATAAGCTTAAATGTTTTAAATTAATTTAAGCCAATAGAATCAAAAGGTGTTATTGTTTTGGCCAAGGAAAAGTGAGTGTTAATCCCAAATCTAATACTGCATTTTACACCAATCTTCACAATGGTGCATGTGGTGGAGCAAATCAAACAATGGAGTTTTGATGGTTCTTCATAATCTAAAGGCTAGCTACATTAGTTGTGATTATTTAGTCATCAATAACATAGGCACTTTTCAATTGGTGTAGTTTAGAATTTAGAACATTTTTCTATGTTGGGTGGGGCAATATTACACCTTTTCTTGCTTCATCTTACTTTGCTAGCATGTGGATAATGGCAATTTTGCACATTCTTTGTATTTGAATGTGTTTTTGGATGGAAAATTGTTTTTTGGAATTTTTTTTTGTCATGTTCATGCTTGGGCCCTTATTTGTTGGGCATTTGACTTACCCAAAATTGTTATGCATGCCCTTAGGTGAAAAAAGAAAATCAATCTATGTCCATGCCTCAAGGGCCTATGTTTATTAAAAATTTAAACAAGCCCAAGCCCTCCATGTTTTACACATGTATAAATTTTTTAATGCCCTATCCATATGGTATCTCTAAAAGTATATACCCATCCAACACCAATTTTGTGTCTTCTATATATCTAATCAGCCATGATGTGTTTTTATGACCCATATCATAGTTGTTCAATTTACTTAACCACATTTTTGTGTCATTTTCAACACATCCACCGCCATATTTGGCCTTTCTATGTAAAGCAAATAAAATCAACTCATGATAAACCCTCCATAAACCCCTTATATATGTTTGCCAATTCATGTTCATATATATCCATTTCATTTTATAATAAGTTTCTGTTGATTCCATGTTATGTAAAATTTTTAAATCCAGATTGACAACATTATTTTTCATATGCTATAATAAGCATGTAAAATATATAACAACTATAATTGGTTTGTTATGGTGTTTTTAATAATGCACCACAATTTTTTTGATATTGAAAATCATAATTTTGTGGTACTTGCATGATAATCAATAGGTGGATGGTAAATTTGTAAACCAAATATCAACAATGCCATGTCAATGCCTACATGATTAGATATGAAACTAAGTTTTGATATTGAAATTATCCTTAAAGTCCTTCTCACTTTCCTCTTCAATTCAAGCTTGAGTTTGAAATCCTATCCTTACTTTTTGTTACCCTTAAAGTCCTCCAAATTGAAGATTGACCCCTTAGCTAAAGATTAGTCCTTTCCATTCAATTACATTGGTTATTTTTCAAGGTTATGAGAACAAGGGTTAGTGGGAAACTTTTTCTTACAAGGGTCAAATCATGGGCATGGACACTTAATTTAGGATTAAAAAGAGCTTGAAATTTTTAGGGTTAAGGTTTGCACTAGCCTTTTGTCATTAAAGTTTCAATTTAAGGTTAGGGTTTAGAATAGGGTTTTTTAGCTTCGGGTTTAGGCATAGTTTAGGGTTAGGGTTTGGACCTATAATTTTGGAAGTTTAGAATTTTAGGGTTAGGGGATTTTAGGGTTAAGGTTTGAACCAACATTTTTGGTGTTGGATGTTTTAGGGTTAAGGTTTGGACCTATGATTTTGGAAGATTAAAGTTTAAAAGGTTAGGGTTTGGACCAATACTTTTGGGATTTTGGATGGTTTAGGATTAACGGCTTTAAGGTTAGGGTTTGATTTGTAATTTTGAGGATTATTTTTTTTAGGGTTAAGGTTTGGACCAACAATTTTGGGTGTTTGGATGTTTAAGGTTAAAGTTTGGACCAACATTTTTGGGAACTTGGATGTTTTAGGATTTAAGCTTTTAGGGTTAAGGTTTGAACCTATGGTTTTGGAAGATTAAATTTTTTCAAGTTAAGATTTGGACGAGGGGTTAGGTTTGATTTTTTTGAAGGGTTAAAACTTGGACCAAAGCCCTCTAAACCCCATTGGCATGCCAAACTCACCAAACCCCACTAACATGCAAACCTTCCAAACCCCATTCACACACCAAACCTTTTAAACCATTGAAACCCCCAAACCCCATTGGCATGCCAAACCCTCCAAATCCCATGAAAAAGTCAAACCCTAGAAACCCCACAACTCCTTTCATGTGCCAAACCCTCCAAACCCTCCAAACCCCCCAAGCCAAATTCACACCCTAAACCTTCCAAACCCCAATTGTGTGTGAAACCCCTAAAACCCAATTCACACACCAAACCTTTAAAATCCAACTTGTGTTCGAAACCCCACTTGGGCACCCAAACTCATCATATTTGCCCAAACTCCAAAACTAAGTTCGCACACCATAACTATGAACCCTAGATTGCATGTTCCAAACCATACAACCTACTCCCTTAAACCTAGTCATAAAATTTGAGAATTGAGATTAATTTAATTCAAAATAACCTATATCTTATATGGTTAATGCTAGGGGAAACTATTATATAATGGGATTATTCCCACGTTTTTTGTTCTTTTTCCATTTTTCACTTGAGACTCGTGGCTTCATCTTGAAGCTTGAGCTCTTTTGGTTCAATTGGGTCTTATCAAGGTTCTCTTGGATCTCTTAGTTCAAATGGTTCACTTGGTGAGAATGGGATGGAGAATTATAACTATTATAACTTTCCAAGTGGTGATGTGGAAACATTTGATGAAATGGATAGGGAGAACATGATGGTTTATGTAATTGTAATTGTTGTTGTGAACTTGTTGGACATGTTCAATGCCAATGAACTTGAGAAGGGTAGAAGCCAATCGATGGACTCAAATGTGTGTGTGGGGGGATGTGTTGGCCACAATGCGCACCACACCAAGCTTGTTCAAAACTCTTACCAATTTCACATTGGGGGAGCTTGAGGAGTTAACAACTCTTATGATCTTGACCATTATTAATCATGCATGATCTATAGGTGCAATTTTTTTTTCCAATGATTTGCATTAGAATTTTGGTAGATGTTAGGTCAATTTCAATAATTAGTCCAAATTGCACAAGAACCACACCTTTCTACAACTTAGGTTTGCCTATAAAAACATAAAACTTTCTAGGTGAAGTTCACGTTGTTTTTAGCCCCATGTTTAAGTTGACACCTGAGTATTTATTTTAATTTCATTTTATACATGAAACATGGCAACGTCACAATGTATGATGCATTCATGTGGAATTAGTCTAAAAACACACTTTATGACAATGCCATTTTCATTGTTTCATGCATTAATGAGGCAATTGGAGATGAGATTTGATGGCCAATTGTCCAAGAGAAAGTTGCATTGGCAAGTAGGATTCTGCATTCCCCCAATTGCATTGGATTCATTAATCTAGCACATTCATCAAGATTTGGAAGCCATGGCAAAATGAAGCGCATAAGACTTGGTTTAATCTATGCAAGAAAATGTATTTGATGAATAACACTGTTATTGGTGATCATCGAGGCCTTTTCATTTGCATAGATGTCGGCTATTTAGGTTCATACCATTATGTCATTATCTTGTGCACCTTAGATCTGCACAAAAATTGGTGTCATTTTTATGTGCATGAGGTTGAATACTTCGAGTGTTTATTGGGATATTTAGGATATATGTGGGAAGTGATGTTCATAATGCATCAACTTAGTGGGCATGAGCTAGGGCTTGATGTAGAAATGCAATGATAACATATAACAAAATGCATGTAAGATTAAGATTGTAGGTGAAGGGCATTGGGGGATTGAAAATGACACCAATGGAAAAGGTTAATGAAAAAAATTGATTCCACAAAACCCAAGTACAACCCATTGCTCAAAGTTGTAGCTCTTCTAACCAACTTTTTACATAGGCATCACATGGACTTGATAAACGAAGTCATCAACAAGCACATGCCCATTATTATGAAGGATTTTCACAATGTTTTTGCATATTATGGTAGGTCAAAACCTAAAGAAATCAAATGCCAAAGAAATTACATTTAATTTTTTTATATGATGTGATGTTAGAATATATTTGTGCCAAAAAAATATACGTCACAATGTACTAAAAAATGCAAATATATTCAAGAAATGATTGAAATGATTTTTAATCTTTAAGAAATTTGTAGCATCTACGAAACATTGTGATTCCATATGATTTGAATAAGTTTGGAAACCATGTGGAAAGTTTGATAATTATCATATCACAAATGGGTGTTTTTTAAGGTGATGACCATGAATATGTGCTAAATTAA
>Ga0209611_10013364_pt1 | contig 11284 bp, 4 predicted proteins | sample S1TSphgellanicum_3_FD_187693 | JGI IMG/M metagenome (GOLD analysis project Ga0209611, IMG submission 187693) | Host-associated microbial communities from peat moss isolated from Minnesota, USA - S1T2_Fc - Sphagnum magellanicum MG (SPAdes) (version 2) | ecosystem: Host-associated > Plants > Peat...
GAGTTTGTGCTCATGAACAGTTATGGAGGAAGTGAAGATCTATTGCTGGGGGAGCTACAATTTGCTTTCATTGCCTTTCTGGTCAGTGTAAACTCTCCACTTGTATAGGAACAGTGTTGAAGTAATTGACCAGAAAATTATTATAAGCTGAGCAGGATCATGCCATAACTTGCTTCTCGACTTTGGCATGGCAATGTCATTTCCCCCTATAATGTCAGTGGTGAAAAGTGTGGTCCCTGTCTTTCTATTTCTTTGTGCTGTTTGGAAGCTTCGTGAAAATCCAATTAAACTGAGACTTTTTTGTGCAGCCAGTTCCCAATTCCCCTTCCTTAACTTACTGATAATTGTTAGTGGCTCAGTTCTCTGTACAAAGCTATACTGCCTTGCAGTCATTGATCTTTGGGTGTCAAAGCTCAGAAAGGCTCATGTCCCTTGTGTTGGTAGTTAGATCCTCAATGAATTTACAGGAGTAGTTGATGTGATAAAACTCCTTAAATCTTTCAAGATCAGAGGTTGATAAAAGCTTCTCTCTTGCTGCAGTTGTTTGGATTTTCAACTCTATATACTAAGATTGACCTGGCAGATCTAAAAGCTCATACAAAAGTTCTGATTTATTAAGTGTTCATATGCCTCATGGTCATTCGAATATCTCTATTACTACTCAGTTGGGTGCTACCACTAGTCAGTTTGACAGGTTCTCGAGGCTTTTGTAGTTCTAAAGATTTTTTTGTTTCTCAGTTGGTCAACGTAATTGTCCTTTTGAAGAATGAAGGCTACCCTCCTAAAGATTCTGTTAAAAGACAACTAGAGGGTTACTCAATAGAGAGAAATTACAGTTTGGAATTTCAGTGTTTGCAGTCTTCTGAACCATTTTGTATAGAGTCTTGTAAGTGGGGAGTTTTTTGAAGCCCACATGGTCTTGTTAGTTTTGTTGTCTGTTTTTGTGTGTCTGTTTTGTTTCCTCTCTTCTTTTCTATCTTTGTTTCCCCTTCTGTGTTCTTTTTGTTGTTTGTTGGTAGCCACTATCATGTCCGAGTCCTTCTGTGGCTTCTGGACTTGCTACAGAAACTTGGATATACAGGTTAGTGGGTTACACTGGCCTATACCCACTATAGGGACTATAGGGAGCTGATGAAGTCATCAGTGGGGAAGTAGTGATAGATAAATCGCAATCATACTTGTTACTGTTGATGGTCCCTGAACAAGCGAGAGGCTGTCATTGTTGTTCATACTGTGCATAAAAAAAATTTGTCTCTCATCTGCCCTTTTTCTTATTGGCAAAACTTCCTCAAAAAGAAAAACTAGAATTTACAAATTCAAAAAAAAATAATAGTGATTTTGGAGGCTTTCAATCCTCAAAAGTGAGGAAAAAATTAGTAAAAATCATCAGATTTTTATATTTTGTTTTCAGTATGTAGACAAAAATATTTTAAAATAATTAAATAATCTGTACTCCACATTTGGTTTATAGCCAGATTTAACTAAATCTTCCTAGGGGTGATAGATAACCACTTTTAAAACATTTTCCTATGGATGATTGGCACTTTGGCTACAAACAATTCTTTTTTCAAAAACTACTGGACCTCTAGACTCTCACAGAGATAAGATTTGGTTTCTCAAACTTTGTGGCAGAGTGACCCTTCTTCAAAATTGTTCTAAACACACATCTTCAGACATGTATCAATGCAAAAGCAATTCCTGCAATAATTTGTCATTCCCCATAAGCTGATGATGGGTCAGGCTATCCTGGTGACTAATTGTTCCTGGGTTAGTTGTTTTTTTTGTATTGAGAAAGGCCAAGCCATGGCATTCCCAAAATAAAGGGGCCTAGGATGAGGCAGTACCCAAGTCCAAGTACAGCCTTGCATCGTGGGAATGTTGCTTCATCCACAAGCTTTGCCCATGGGAAGGCATGGGCTGCAGGCTATTGTGAACCTAAATAACCCTAAAGAGCAGATAGAGGAACACCTAAACCCTAAATTGAGGAACATAGGACCCTACACCTAAAACCCTAAATTGAGGAACGTAAGACCTACACCTAAACCCTAAATTGAGGAACATAAGACCTTACACCTAAACCCTAAATTGAGGAACATAAGACCTTACACCTAAACCCTAAATTGAGGAACCTTATGTGTGCGGTGCCTCCTCTCCTTCTCAAACAAAATCACTTCGGTTTAGAATTCTACCAGATCTTTAGGCCTGGTAATGAACTCAAAGAGCAGGCAGTTCTGGGAATTTTGGTCCAGACTGCGCTCTGTTCCCACCTCAGGCTGGGCCCTCTTTTCTGAGAATGGTGTGCATTCTGGGTCCTTACCTTACAGGTAGATCACCAGGTGTAGGAGTGGGGAAGGTTCTTACAGCTACTCCTTAGGAGTGAGGTGGAGTCGTTCCGGATTTGCAGCTAACTAGTGTCAAGGGACCAAGGATGTGGAAATCTTTGCTTTGGCACTCTCTCTTTATTAAGAAATCTAGAGGCCATTGACATGATGGGGGCACAAGCTCTAAAATGTTGATGTCTCTGGTAGTAGTAATTTACCTTAAGGCCATGATAAAAAAAACTCGCTATTTGGGAGTCTGGTTGAAGTCTGAATTGCTGTTGTGGTGTGCTGCAGGCTGCCAGAAAAGGACTGTGAAGGCTTGCTATCCTCAAAACTGTTCAAAGTGATGGTAAGATCGGAGGTTAGAGATCAATGCAATATAATTCTATGATCTATCATACGATTGAAGCTGCAAATAGGCACATTAAGCTCTGGGGTGGCAGATTATGTCATTTTCTTGACCACATAAGTATGTGACATAATCTTTCCAATGATGATCATATGTGTGTAATAGTGACCAAAATGTGTCTGTTGAACATAATGTATTTGGTCAGATCAGAGGTTAGAGATCAATGCAATAACAATTCTATGATCTATCATGCAATTCAAGCTGCAAAATATGCACATTAAGCTCTTGGCTAGCAAATTATGTAATTCTCTTGACCACATAAGTATGTGACATAATCTTTCTGATGATGATCATATATGCGTAATAGTGACCAAAATGTGTCTCTAGTTGAACATAATTGTTTTTCTAGATCATTGCATCTGCCATTCCAAACCTTAATGTCATGGATTGGCCTCAACCTTGCCCATTATATTGGGTGCAGCAACTCATGGGCTTGCTTGTGCTCAACATAATGGACATGAGCTTGACCATTCCATAGGACATAATGTGAGCTAGCACCCAAAGTGGCAAGTCTGAGGGCCTCTCTCCATTATGCCACTGGGATCACAGATTCTGCCCCCATAGTAGTTTTTCATTACATTTGTTCTATCTAGTGGTGCTCACACTCACCTCACAGCTTTACGCATCAAGCATTGCCCAAATGCAGAGCTAGTGTGTGTTCAAGATGTGAGTCATGTGGTCCATCTCTCATTTTTTTATGGAAACATGTGTTCTTTGTAAGTTCTCTAGAAAGTTCCCTACATATAAAATGTTCCTAATGTTCCTAACAGTCGTTAAAACTTACATATTTCCAGCCCAGATGCAACTCTGAAAAGGAAAGTGTCTGTCCATGCAGCAAGAATAGGGCTCCATTTCCATGCCTTTCCATTAGGGATCAGGGGATCACAGCATATTGCCTAATGGAAAGAGACCCTTACATATGCATCTCAGTTATGTAAGGTTCCAAGCTTTTATGCATCCTAGTTATATAAGGTTCCAAGCTGCTCTGGGCCAAGTATGGTTCCCCTTTGACTTAGGTTTCATTGTTCATCTCAGAATATGTAAGGGCTTGGTTCAATTTCAAAATCCACTTCCTCACACATCCAGCTAGGGCACCTCCATCACTAGCTGATTTGTGGCAGAGGATGCCCTTTTAGCATTAGATCTTCTACTTCAGTACTACTGTTTTGATTGTTTTGGTTTTCCTCTCATGTGTTTAGATTTGCTTCGACATTCCTTGTACTTATTGTGGATAGATTTCCATCCTTGATCGATCACAATTTGTAGTGTGTATCTCTCACATGACACTAGTGGACTTCATGAAGCATACTCTAGTACAACCAATATACAGATCTAGTTAGTCAATACCTCAATTAGCTAGGCCGTAATTCATGTACGCCTGCTGTAAAGAGATCACTTGACGTGTCGTGTGTTGCAGCTTGGTTCCCTTTGCATGCGTACGATTCTCGTTTGTTTGTTCTCGCATCATCATGTGCTTTAAGATGGGTTTGTTCTTTGCATGCATTACTGACTTTACTATTCTTGCAACCAGAATTTGCGTCATGCAACTCTCACATCATAAATACAGTACTGGGATCTCTCAACAGTGGATTCATTCTTTGGCTATATTTAATAAGATTAAAACAACCCACATGGAGCTTGACTGCATGAGCAATAAAAAACAAACAAAGTGCACAAGTACAAGTGCGCTAGAAAGCTGTCTGTAAATAGCAGTTGCACATTAGAGTTATCCGTAAAGTAACCCCCTCTTCACCCTGTCTTCGGGCCTGCTTTCACCCCCTATCCCCTCTTTCACTGGTATCGGCAAAGTAAACACGTTTCGATAAATCTCAGTATGAAATTCTGCAACTGAGTATGAGATGCGGATACTCAGCAGTTAATGCACAAGGTTTGAGACTAATTGTAGTAGTTGCACAGTTAGGAGCAGTGAAAATATATGTAGCAGCAGTGGAGGCGCTGAGGAAAAAGGAAAGACAGGATGAAACTCAGTTTACCACCCAAATTGGTGGTTTTTTGAGTTTCATCCCCCCTTGAATGCTAATGTTCTTTTTTGCAGGTTTGTTTTTAATCTCGCCTTGTGCAATTAGGATTAAAACTCTTGAGAAACCAAACTCAGGGTTTCTGGTGCTGTGTTTTTCTTACTTTACAGATAACTCTATTGATGGTTCATTCACTCTCAAGATTATTAGAATACAAATTCAGATCACCAAAATCCAGCAACAAAGGTTGGCATGAAAAAACAAATCTTCAAGCCTACACAGAACCCCTCCTATTCACCTCTCCTATGAATATCAGATGAGGTGCCTCCCAAGTCCAATTTTTTGTTTTGCAATGAGCCAATTTGGTTGACCCATCACTCAAACCAAAAAAAAAAAACTATGGAGGCTCCCCAAAATAGAAATTCTACTGCTAAAATTGGCTGCCACTATTTTTGGCCTTGAAGAATAGCCCTGCCTAAGAACACCCTAAACTGGAGGTACTTATTCTGTTTCATATTAATTAGTTGGGGGTGCCTCAGAAGTCCAACTCTTTTTTTGCAATGAGCCAATTTGATTGGTCGATCACAACAAAAAAAAATTGAAACTATGGAGGTTTCCCAAAATAGAAGATTCTATGGAGATGGGATGCCTCCCCCTTCGGCCCACCTACATTGGTGAGAAGGGGAGGACTTTGGGCAAAACATATGGGATTAAAGCAAGGTGCTATTGGGAACACACTTGGGGAACACATTGGGAACATGATTGGAATCCATTTGGAACTTGAAGAGAACATGTTGGGAACAAAGGAAAAATGAAAAAAAACCTCCCCCCCCCAACCCAAAACTTAAAAGAAAAAAGACCAAGGCACTTTGAGTGCATGCTGAGCCTTCCCATTGGCTGCATGAAATTTCTGTTTCCAAAACTGTTTGTCACCATTTTTGGCCTGGGCTAATACCCCCATTCACCTCTCCTATTCATTAGATGAGGTGCCCCCAAGTTTAACTTTGTGTTTTGCAATGAGCCAATTTGATTGACCCATCACTCCAAAAAAAAAAAAAAAAACTATGGAGGCTCCCCAAAATAGAAATAAACTATTCCAAAAATTGGCTGCCTCTATTTTTGGCCTAGACGAAGAGCCCTTCCTAAGAACACCCTACCTATATTGCTGAACATTGAACAAATTAATCCCTTTTTTGGCATTTTCATTGATCCTCTAAATTTTTCACAAACCTACTAAACCGAATTACTTATTGAATTGTTAGTTCACTCAAGATAATTGAGGAAAAAAATTCAGACCACCAAATCCAGCAATGTCATTTGGCCATAGCATTTTTTGTGCACACCTATAGACAAGCCTCTTCAACACCCTCTCTATATTAATACACTAATAATACCATAACCCTTTTCTGTATACATACATGGTTAAAAACATCCCATGATTAGTGCATGTTCAATTTTATTTTATTTTTAAAATTGTGTAATTTTGGAAATGTGTTTATAGGATTGTGGAAGAAGAAAAAGGAAGGGAGAGGAGCTTGCTGGGTGGGTTGGTAAGGACATAGGAGGACCCAACCCACACCCATAGGTTAAAAAATTTCCAAAAACTTAGAAAGAAAAAGTTTAATTCTAACACCAATAATGGTATAATGCCCTCTAATTAATTTGCATGAAGTTTAATGCTTTTTTTCTTTTTGAAGCCCAACCTAAAGCAAACCCCTTGAACAAGCTGTTGTCACCCCCCAAGCCAAGCTCTTTTTGGCACAAGGATGGCAGGCAATTGACCCCCACACCACACATCACTGGGTTTGAACCCAAGACCTTCAATGGTTCTATGCTCCCAAGGAAGGCTTTACTATAGAGCCATCACCCCAAGAGTTGAAATTAGTGTTTCAAATATGATTAAATTGATGTTTGGACCAGCACTTGTTGTGCAATTCTTGATTTTGAAAGAAACCTTCAGTTTTGGTCTTTAAATACATACATTTGGTTTGAGAGAGCCTTCAATTTGTGGTTTTGAGAATGGTTTTTTGAAAAATTTTAAATCTCTGATTTCGCAGATTTTCCAAAACATTTGGAGCTAGTTTAGGACCAGGTTTGGTTCCAACTACATTGCACAACTAAAATTAAAATTTATTTACAATACTACTTGTGTTCAAGTAGTGCACAATGCTCAAGAAAAAATATTGTGTATTAATTGTTATGTGCAACCAATTAAAACTAATAATTTATTTAAGAAGCAAGGTTTCATGTTGCCCTTTTAACAACCTTGCACTCATAAACTTAAAGGACCTAGACTTGTATTAAAAAAGGATTTGGTTTTGGTTTTAATTTTAGAAAGAGATTGATTGCATGATCCCAATCCAAATCCGGTTTCAAACCATTGACCCAAAAACCCTAGAACGTAAGTTATAACTTTAACGTGCTTAATATTTTGAATGTGTCAACACTAGTTTGGACCAATGTTGGCTAGTTTTAGGGCCAATTTAAGAATTGTTTAAGAATTGTTTTTTGAAACATTTGTTCATGTAGATACCATTTTTGTAAGTTTTTTGAGATCTTGAAATGAGGCTATGGAGATCAAATAAAGCTTGAAGAAGAAGTCCTTCAAAATCACATGTGTTTTTGAAGAAGGTAAAATATATTTCTTATCTATTTTATTTTAATTTACTCCATGTGAAAGAAATAGACATGGTTATAGAAAGCTAGTGAAGGTTCTTTGATCAATTGATGTGTGCTCACATGTGTATGTGTTTCATCAATCTAATTGTTTTGTCAAATTATTAACTAGTGAGAATCTTAAATATGATATTATGAGTTCAAGAGTTGATATGGTAGATGAGATTTCCCATTTGGTGACTCTTAGTTGCTTTTGTTTTTGTCCCTTTTCTACTTGCAATGTTTTCAACAAAATCAACTTGTTAGGGCTTCAAATTCATTTGATTATGTTTTGATTGATGTTCTAGAAAAATTTAATTCAACTTTACTACTATAAAAAGTAGCTATTATGCTCCATTTTTTCAAATGTAGATACTAAAGTTCTATTTTTTCTTCCCAACTTTTGATTTTTAATATCTAAAATAAGAATCTTATGTTGGATTTCATGGTACTTGGAAATCCTTTTTGTACAATGTGTATGAACATGATTGAGCATCAAGACGACATAATGATGAATAATTACACTCCCCTAATTCTAATCATAATTACATAATGATTACTTGCTTAACCAATTCCTGATTTTTATTTTTATTTTTTGTTGCTTCATCTTATTAATGATTTTGATCAATTGTTTTGATAGGAAAAGATTTTTTTGAAGAAATTTGGAGTGGCCAATTGGCCTCCATTTTAAACTATAATGTTGCTTTTAGTCGAAACTTTACATTGTATCACTATTACAAATCATGTCTTATCCACATATTTTTATGATTGGATTTTAGTATTAAAAAACATTGGGACAAGGTGACACTATGGTAAAAAATGATCAATTGTTTACAATAAGCAAAATAAACATTTATTAGTAATTAATCAAATTGAACATGCTAGAATGCTTAGTTGTGTCCATTGCACCATATCTACTTTGATTAGCAAGTAATCATTCTCTCATTATTTTTTGATTGAAAACTAGCAAATGCTAGTTGATTTGACTAATAAGTAGCATAAATGGGATTTTTAATTAATTATGGGAGGTAGCTATGAATAGCTAACCTACTTAACCAAGCCTAGCTTAGCCTATCTACCTACCCACATAGTCTAATCACTTTATAGGTTGTTCATAGAGGTATTGAAACTTATAAAGTGACTAGCCTTGGTAAGTTAAGTAAGTAGGGCAAATAGGCTAGGTAAATAGGTTAAATAGGGTCCCCTCGTGAGAAGTTAAACCCTTCACCTCCATGAAGAGAAACTAAATCCTTAATTGATGCACCTCACCATTTAACAAAGTGTTAACTTTTGTTAACTTATTATTATAAACATGTTTAATTCACATTTTTTACATTAAGCTTATGTAAGTAGGTAATAAGTAGATAGGTTGTAATTTGGTAGATATTTGTTAGCATTTTGATACACCTACCTACTTATAACCTACAACCTACCTATCCATTTATTAATTACATACGTGACAATGAGGTTGACCTAAAGGGGACCACACACCTACATTCCTAGGCACATCATTTATTTCTTAAGTAGTATTAGAAATTACTTAAATCTAGCAAATGTCACATGTTACAAGCCACATTGCATTCAGAATTACTCAAATTAGTCATTGCATTGCATGCGCCTACACCATATAAGCACCACACATGCTATGTGTTAATGTTCAATTTGACTAACAAAGAAAGTCAACTTAGTCATATTGACACATTACTTGGGATGGGGTGGGGTGATGGCAAAAATTTACCTTCTTAAATCATTTTGAACAAGTAAGTTTAATCATGTTTGTCATCTTGCTCACAATGCTAGGGCATAAAAAACATGTTTGTATTCATGTTGTATAGATTCTTGGTTGTTAGGACTAGTGTCTACAACACTAATAGAGTGCATTGTTGAGGTTGCAATTTTTGTCAAAATAAAGGTTCTTTAAGATTTTTTCTAACTAAAACAAGGTTTCTATCAAGTTTACATTGTGAATTGTGGCAACATTTTTTTGTTTTTGAGGTAGTAATTGTGAGTGTTTTTTCAAATTAAGTGCATGTGGTAGTGTAGAAATACACAAACAAAATTGTGTCTTCCAAAACATGGTTGGCAACCAAGCTCCACAACAAAAACATTGGTACATTGACCTTTTTGCACAATGGTTCAACTTAGGACAATTTAAAACTTATCTTGGGATCAAAGGCTAATTCAAGTGGGTGCAATTGCCTTAACATCACACAAAGTTTAGAATTCACCTTGTATTGAACATTTACTAAAAGAAAATTTGTCTAGTCCAACTTTATCTTTGCAACTAATGTGTGACCAGTGTCCAAATTAACTCATTTGCGATTACATTTATAATGGTCTTATGTGTCACCATACTTACAAATGATAATAATTGCATATATTATGTCATGACAAATCCATATTTCAATCATATAGCCAACTTCAATTTGTGATTAAAATAAGTTTACATGAAAATATTTATGAAAAGTGAGCATAGGTCATGCATTATTGGTGGTTGTACATCGATGGTTGACAACCGCATTGTTCTTGCAATTATATTTGTGACTATACATGAATGATTACATGACACATTGTCACAAACTTTGTGTCTCATGATTTGATAATGTAAATTGTGTGAAAAGTATTCTACATAAGTTCTTAGTTTTCACATACAAATGCCTAGTGTTTAAAACATGTATGAAGCATGTATAAGTAAGATGAAAGGTTTTCACTTGTTTTCATGTTGGATTTTTTTCACTGTACCATGTACAAAAACTACGAACTTATGAAGAATGAATTTTCACCAAATTTCCATTACCAAATCATTGGATGTAAAGTTTGTGATGGTGACATCTTTATTATTGTAATTGTTTATCAAAACATACAAACATTTATTACTTGGTGGGTAGGCTAGGATAGGTTATTATTACATATTAGGTATGTTAAGTAGGTTAAGTAAGGTTATTAACATCAACCTTCTAAAGGTGTGTTAGTTTCAACATTGATTTAACGCATCACATCAATTTGAGTATTAATTTTTTTGCATGGGTAATATCATTACAAGAAATCACAACTTTTTTGATTGGGAATTTCAATAAAAAAAACTCCCCATATATGGTTTTTTTCCTCCTTGTCCAACTTGACTGAAATGCCATTTTGGACAAGTTTTGGACTTGACCACTTTTGATTAGGTCTTTTTGGTTGGTTATTTTTATTGAATTTTTTTACTAGATTCTTTTTACTAAACCATTGTGACAATAATGTAATTTGGGAAATAACCAAAATTCTATATTTTAAAAATTAAAACTTAAAATTATTATGAAAATATTAATTAATTATTACATACCCTACCTTACCCACCTTCTTACTTACCTAATTAATAAAATTAATAATTAATGCAAAAAAAATTTACATATCAACCCTATGTCCTATGCTTAAGCTAGGACACCTAGTTTAACCACCTAGGTTAAATCAAGCCACTTAGGCTAGGCAAAGCCCCCTAGGCTAAGTGGTCTAATAAGGTTTGCAACCTAAACTACCTAATTAGGTCACCTAAGTAACCAAGGTAGCCTAGGTTGCAAGTGTAGGGACTTGAACTCCTCACCTCTACATTGAAGAATAAAGTTTTTAACCATTGCACCACCACCCCATAGGGTGATTTTCTTGGACAACATATTGTAATTAACATGATTTTGAACCAACACATTGGAATGTACAGTAGTCTCCCGTTTAAGTACGCAACTTGAACTTCGGAATTTTGTGCGTACTTTACCGGTAGGTGCGTACTTTAAACGCTCCATTCCCAAGTGCGTATTGTAATTAGTCTTGAACTTTGTGCATTAAATGCTGGGTTTCAGCATTTCATACTGAGATTTAATAAAATGTCTTTATTTGGCGGATACCACTGAAAGAGGGGTAGGGGTGAAAGGAGGCCAGGGTGA
>Ga0209611_10013365_pt1 | contig 11284 bp, 6 predicted proteins | sample S1TSphgellanicum_3_FD_187693 | JGI IMG/M metagenome (GOLD analysis project Ga0209611, IMG submission 187693) | Host-associated microbial communities from peat moss isolated from Minnesota, USA - S1T2_Fc - Sphagnum magellanicum MG (SPAdes) (version 2) | ecosystem: Host-associated > Plants > Peat...
GGGGGGGGGGGGGGGGGGGGGGGGGGGGGTAGTGTGCCTTGATTAAAACTTTGTTGTTGCACGTCAATGGGGTTGGAAGATTTGATGGTATATGATTGTTTTTGTAGTTAGTTTGAATGAAGCAACAATTAATACATGATGGTTATTGATTAAAATAATTATAATGCAACATTTGTGCACCATGTTTTTGTAATTCAATGCTTTAGTGTCTATCCAAAGAAAAATGCATTTTCATTTTGCAATGCAACTTGATCAAATTTTTGAGGAATTAGAAGGAGGAGTGAAAATTCAACAAGAATACCACCTCCAATGTTTAGTAGAATAATATTGTGTGTAGGATTGAAATTTAGTTTTCCCAATTCAATGGGTCGTTGGATTTGACGATGTAAAGTTGTGTATATAGTTATATTGAGTGAGTGATAGTTAATGTTGAAATTTTTTCACGTATAGGGTTGCAACATAACAGTTGTGCACTTTGTTCCAATATAACTTTGTTTGAACATGCTTTGAAAAAAAATCAATATAAAGGTGAAATAAAAATTTGTGCAAGATTGAATAATAATTTCCCAAGGTCAAAGGAGGTGTTGGATTTAATTGGCTAAAGTTTTTTTGTAGTAATCATGATTGAATGATAATCGATGTGTAAGTTCTATTCATAAAAGTTGTTCCAACACAACACATTTAGAAAATATGTGATTGGGTTAAGTCTATTTGGGAGTGTTTATTAGGGACCATTGTTAAAGCCACGACTACACCAATCTTTCCAAGGCTCAAAACAACATATCTAGATTGAATGATTTCAAAAATTATCATCCTCATCTTGTGCACTTTTAAATTAATCCAATGATGGCTTGCAAATTAATTATTTCAATGAATGTGAAGCTGATTATTTTCTACATTTTTTTTGGGACACGTAAAATTCATATTGAAAATGTAACTCTTAATAAACAAACATTTTTTTTATTATTACATTTGGTCAATGTAAAATTCATAAATGTCTCTTACACAAGTAAGTTGAGAGACCGAATTAGATCAAGATGTTTTAACATAATTTGTCACAACCACCAAATGATAGATTTACTTAGACAATTAAATTAATAGAAGATCATTCAGATTAATGATAGACTTTGTAACTATTCAACAACTTTTTTTTAAAAAACGATTTTGAATTTTGAGTACATGAGCCCAATGATGATTTAAATTAAAAAGTTCACTTCAACAAAAGGTATCCCTCTACACCAAATGATTTCACTAGATTTTTGAGTGAATTCACTAGTTATAATGAATAGGGACAAGTGAAAAAGTAGTGAATTCACTAGTCTAGTGAATGGGGACTAGTGAACCGCACCCACATTTTGTGATAGTGTTTGTAATTCTAACCATCCTATCTTTGTTATCTTTGTTCACAATTGCACTTTCCACAATTATAAGATGAAATTAAAATCCAAGTGTAAAAACAAGGAGTGCAAATAGAGAATAGAAATGACTCCTTTGGTAGAATGTTAGTTTAGCTTTCTCTATTATTTGTATATGCCATATGTAGTTCCAATATTATATATAGGACATGTACATAAGATGTTGATGCAAGAAAATGTTTATAGAACTAAAAAATTATTTGTTGGTGACAATGCAAAACTATGGCTATGGGTGAGAATATACAAGCGACAATGCGACATAAATGTTGAGTTTTTCATAACATGATGAAAAGCAAGTACTTGTGGGAGAGGTATGCCCCTAATAGAGGATAGGTGATGTGGTTAGAGATGATTACAACCCATAAAGGAATTTTAAATGTATGAAAGCCCCATATTGTTATTAATGAACTTATGAAAGAGTGTATTGAAAGTCATGAAGTATAATTCATCAAATTGTACCAAATTTCCATCAACACATTCCAAACACTTAGCATAGAATAATTGAACGAAGTGGTTTTCTATATTTTTTATGTTGATTTCCTAACCTACAATGTTGTAAGGTTATAACTAATGTTGTACATGGTATCTCTAACCACATTTTTTCATGATGCATGTTGAAGGATTTGATTATAGAAATTTATAAGCATTTGGGAGGGAATTTATAATGGACTCTTGATTGGAGATATTAGTTTCCAAACAAGTCAAAAAATGGAAGAGAGACCAACCTTCTTTTATTTGTAAGTGATCAAACATATATTGATTACGAGTGTATTGGTGTTGAAATTTTACTTGGTGTAAAGACAATGGAAGTTTATCTACCACATAATCCTATCAAAGGCCTATGAAAGGTACTTAAAGAAACACATGACCCACACAACTAACAATTCATTCTTCAAAATTGTTAACAATATGTTTGAATTCTTTGAAGAACTTAGCAAACTATTGGCATTTCAAATTGTCAAATAAAGTAAAGTTTGTATGTCTAGTTGTAAGATGCAATGGACAACTTTAGGACAAGACTAAGGAATGATTAATGGAAATTGCAATTTTTCAAAAGACACATGCCATTTTATGCTTTAACGAAGTTTCCTTTTGGAGGGAAATCTAGTTTAAAGTTATGATTGTAATAAACCCTCCCTTCATGGTCAAGGCAATTGATAGAAATGTGATTAAAAAAGCAACAAAAATTCCTCTTGATAATAATTAAGTTGCCAACACGATGTTATTGGGGTTATTATGCATGAATAATTTTTAAAAAAATCCTTGTTGTCAATTTCAATCTACTACCAATCAAGATGTTCTTGATTGTTACCATGGATAACTTGATGGAAAGGTGGTGGGCCTATTTGCAAATGAATGGTTTAAGATCAATGGTATTTGCAAATCTTTTTCATCCTACTTCCATTATTTCTAACTCGTATTATAATATCAATATGTAAATTATCTAGCCATGGCATAAGTAACATAACATCACAAACTTGCCAACCTTCATAAGTTCATACAAATTATATGCAAAATCTAGATTTCATAGGTTTATAAGAAAATCACATGAATTCCATCTTATGGCTAATATGAAAAATATTTGTACTTATTCAATATACTAAATATTCAAATGAATGAGACATTTTTTTAATGACATATGTCAATGTGAATGTTTAATACACAAAAATATATAGTTTTATGCAATATGACATCATGATAATTGCATATGTTTAGTTAAAATGTAAATCATACATACTTCACATCAAAATAAAAAAGACACATCATTTGTATAGAAGTAACATATATATTATTGTGCCATTTTTAACCTTTGAAGCCCACTAATTTACATGGACATATTAATTTACAATTTTTGTACAAATTTTATTGAAATTTTGTGATATTGGATATTTGTAATGAAGTGATAATGGTTTTCCAAGGTACATTTAAAGACATCAAAAGCATTGACATTTATATATGTGCATGTTTTGAATTGGTTGAAAATGGATTCAACTAAATAACATTCAAACTTCCATTGAAATAAACACATTGAAGGCTCTCGTTGAAACATTTTCAACCACTAGAAGAAAATTGTCATTTTGCAATTGTCGTATGTAACTAATTTTTTAGTTGCATACGACATGTGCAATTGCTAGACCGTATAGTTTCACAAAACAAGTTGCACATGACTAGAAGTTACATATGATAATATGTATGCGGATAATATATACAATATGAATTTATACTTTATACATTTACATTATTTTATAAGGGTTGCCCATGGTGACACGTGTTCATTTGTGAAGTTCAATTATATGGTGACATGTGGCATTTAAACATTATTTCAATATTCATCATTATTAATAAATTAGTAATATTTCGGCCATCCAATAAAATGTGAATCAGATTTTGACATGTGACCATTTGTGAAGGCCAATTATGTGGTGACACATGACAATTTTTTAAAGCCCATTGACTATTTATTTATTAGTTAATTCGGTAGGTAGGTCACAGGTAGATAAGTAGGTAAGTTGTAGGTAGATATATAGGTAGGTTGTAAGTAGGTAGGGAGGTAGGTTTAAAATAATCCAATTTTATTTTTTGGGTTTATCCTTTAGGGTTGAACCTTTTTCATTAACCCATCCCAAATGGCATTTGGTACTTGGTTTGCAAACAAATCAAATGCACTTATTCATATAGTGTGCACATTTGGAATCCATGGAAAAAAATATGGGATAAAAAATTCAATTGCAAGTGCAACCAATGTAGTTGCAACTTAAATGCAAACAGCCATATTAACCCATTTTACCTACTAGATAAATTAATTATATTATAGGTATTAAAATTTAATAGGTAATAATAACATAATATAATGATAACATTTTAATAGTTATGATTGCTTATAGTAATCAATGATTAGTAGTATTAGATTATTATTACTTATTTTAATAAATAAATAAATAAGGTTAGTAACAAGCCAAGGCTAGGGTATTTATAGGCAAACTAATGTAGCTTATTAAACATAAATATATTTCCATAATTCATATTATAGTTAAAACTAAAATTATAATTATTGAAAGAATAAAATTATATTATTAACAACTAAGGATGATGATGATGATGATAATTCAATAGTAATATTAAAATAGTAATTATTGAATAATAATAATGATGATGAATAATAAAGTCAAGTCATTATTAAGTAATATTATTAGTAATTATAAGTATAGTTATAATAGTCTTTTAATCATTATACGCGATTACATATAATAATTTTTTTGGGCTAAATTAATTTTGATTAAATTAACCACATGGCTAAATAAATTGTGAGTAAATACATTTTGGCTGAAATAATTTTAGCTAAATTAATAATGACTGAACTAATTACAAGACTAAATTAATGATGGATAAACTATTTTTTCTAAAATAATTAAGAAGTTGAATAAAAAATGGTAAATTAATTTAGGGTCAACTAATGATAGTTAAATTAACTACAAGGTTAAATTACTAATTAATTTAGCCATGTTTAATTTAGTCATGCTAGTTTAACCATTATTAATTTAATTTGGCCTCCTAACTAATTTATTTTAAAGCTAATTTAGCCATAGTTAATTTAGCCAATGTTAGTTTAGACAATGTTGGTTTAGCCAAATTTAATTAGCCTCATAATTAATTTCGCACCATAATTAGTTTAGCCAAAGTTAGTTTAATTTCATAGTTAGTTTAACCAAAATCAATTTAGTCTCAAAGTTATTTTAACCAAAATTAATTTAATCTCATAGTTAGTTTAACCTTGATTAATGTGAGTTTAGCCTAGGTTTAGCCAATGTTTTGCCTTGGGTAGCATTAATTAATATGAGTTTAGCTTTAGTACTAAAACTATAAAATTACTGTACATAGCCTAGGTAGATGTATTTAATATATTAATGTAGGTATGTATTACCTTGGGTCATGATTTTTATGACACGTCATGCATGTTAGTTGCACACACAACCAATGTAGTTGCAAACGACACCTAATTACACGTAGTTGCATAATGATTGGTTGCAAACGACATGATTTCTACTAATGAACAATCTGGACTAATAAACCAAATATGTCAAAAAATAATCATAATTGTATGGAATAATGAAAGTTCAACAAAGCTTTCCACCCGACCATAGGACCATGAAGACATAAAAAAAAGACTTTGTGATACACCCCTAAGTTGAAAACAACTCTTAACAATGTAGACAATTTAAATCATTTTATTGCTTCATCATCAATGTATCGTAGAACATTTTTATTGTATTTGGAAGGAGGTGAATTAGAAGGGGGAGATGGCAAGGAAAACCACATATCTAATCATGGCCTTGGAATATAATGGTAATGAAGGACCCACAAGTGGATTAGAAAATAACTCCTTGTGGACCAAAAAAATGAATTGTCATGGACCTAGGAGGTCTCAAGTCAACCATCACGAGCCAATCAATTTACAACAAAAGAGAACTTCAAACAAAAGACATATTACAATTCAAACACTAAAAGGAAAACTTCTTCATAATCAAAATCAACTTTAAATTTATTTTGCATTAAAACATTTGGGTTGTTGTTTCCCTCATCCTCCATATCCACATCATCTTCAACAATTTCCATGAGTAAACATAGAACCGCAATATAAACATCATGGTCTAGTTCAATCACAAAAACATGTATGTCAAAGGAATCCTAAGCTTTCAAACATTTTTGTAGATCAAATGTATTTGCAAATGAAATTGAATGATTTAGAAAAAAACCAAAATTTGACAATGAAGAGGAAGCACATATATAAGAAGGACTAATGAAAGCCAACTTGTGAAAGCATTTATGTCCACAACCTTGAGCTCCTACAATATGACCACGCTAGAATAAGGACTTGAAAAATAGACAAATGGATCTCATGCCTCGTGTGAATGGGGTTTTCTATATTCCCGTCAAGGCTATTGAATTTCTTTTATTTTCAATAACAATTTCAGAATAACAGCAACATGTACATTCAAAGTAAAAATCTAAAATCCTATGCATAATGCTAAAACAAATGTATTCAATTTGTAAAACTTCAAAATGTACAAAGTTAAAAAGAAAATTGTTCCATTATCCATTTCACGTTTGACAAATAAAATAAAAATTAGAAATCCAATGTTCATTTCTTCTTCTTTTCATACTTATATGAAAGTTATTTCAGAATTTAAACTATTTGAATTGATCATATAAATAATCAATAGCCAATATGTACACTGATAGTTCCAAAATTCAAAAATTGATTACTTGTTTAAAATTACATGTTTTGTCAATTATTGGTATTGTAGACTACCAATTGATTAACTACTTGTTAACATGTCATCTCACCTATTGTAATGTTGCCTATTAGGTTCTATAACCAATTAGGTTCTATCACATGTTAGGGTAAATTAACTGTTACAAAAATTTAGGTAACATTATCCCCTTTTAAAACTGTATTTTGTCCTCACAATAATAGTTTTAAGTCTAATCAATTTTAGTTTTTTCAACAAGTTGGTTTGTAATATCATCAACTAGTAAAACATTGGTTCCCTCCAAGGTTCAACACAGCTCATAAGTTGAATACTTGTTTCTATTGTAGACTTTAGTTGAATAAGTGTTTCTTCAAAGGTCGTTGTAGGTGTAAAAAATACCTCTCATGCATGAGGTGTGTTGGAAACTAAAGTAATATGTGGACCTATTTGAGGTGGGGTCAAAGGTATGGTAGTAGATAGAAACTCCAAGGATTCTACTTTGTTACCAACCAATAATTCAATGGTGCAATAATAGGTTTTGGAATAACCTCAACATGTACAACTAAAGTTGTAATAAGTAAAGGTATGATTTCTAAACATGTTCCTCCTCTAATCGGACTAATTGGTTTTGGTGGTTACAACAAGTTGTTCCCTTTGATCAAATCCAAATTAAGTAGATGATGTTGCACTTGTCATCCTTGTACTAGTCCCAATTTCCACATACACAAAAGAGGGTGGTTCATATTTGAAATTTGGAAAGCCAATTTGATAGGCTCACAACTCCAATTAGTAAACATGTTCATCAACTATGGCCAACTCCATGTTCTCTTCAATTTGCTCTTGTGTGAACTCTTGCATTATTTGCCACCATTTTTTCCACTTGGGATTTTTATGCCCTAAAGCCTCATTTTGTGTTTTGCGCAAAATGTTGTCCAATAACAAATTTTCAAATTCCTTAAACCTATTATGCATTTTGACATGTGTGGAACTTGAATTGGTTTGTATAGTTATGCCTTGGCCATCTCCAATTTGCCTTTCCAATCTTGGATTTGAGCATTCGAGGCTTGGGTTTGCTTATCAAGTTCAATGATTATAATAACTAGCGTTATTTATGCTCTTGATAGGTTTGTTCTAAACTTATTATAGTCTTCTCCTATTGCATGTTAAACTATTTTATCTTATCATAGTTTTGAATCATCCTCTCATTCTCATTCTAAAGATTTTTCGTATCATTGTGAGTCTTCCAATTAAATTGGTTAAGCTCAAAGTTGTACTCTTGTTGTAAACTCTACTTTCCTTATAACATGTTATGCTAGATTCACCCTCATAGATAGGTTCTAGTTCTCATATTGAACATTAGTTAATTTCCCTTTAATAGTAGCCACTTCCTTTTCACTATTATTCAAAGTTTGTTGCATAGTGCTCAATTATAGGCTACAAGTTTACAATTGATTATTGGTTTCATGCATGTTTTGTTTGGTCTCCTCATTGGGTGAAAACAAGGTGCGTTGTACCAAAATGGACGTCATAAACATTGTTTTATCAAGAAATGAAATTTAATAGAATGCTACATGATAATTGGATTGAATATTTTATGGTTTGGTTTCAAATATGTATGTTACTTTATATATGTGGTGAAGTGCACAAAACATTTTTACAATTAGAATTGGTTACATAGTGTTTTTGGACTTTTAAAGTAATAGATGTGTTCGGTAACAAATTATGTGGAATTTGTTTTCACTAAAAAACATTATTTCCTAAATTTCAATCACGTGAATTGATCAAACATATTATATATGATGTGGAAACCAAAATTCAAGAAAGAATATTTCATTTTATTTTCATGTGTGTGTTGAATTGAAATATCTTTAAAAGTCCATAATGGACATAAAAAATGAAAAATTGGAAAAAACTATTTAGGAACAATATGTTTGTGTTATGAATATGAAGAATGGTGTGAAACCAATAATCACATTCAATAAGGCTCAAGGCATGATGAGCATCTAACAATTTTCCTATTTAGACATAACTATGGTTGGAAAAATAAATAAATAAATGAAATGTAGAAAAAATTCCACATTGATATTAACCATTCTAGAGACCTATATAGGAAACAAATAAGCTATAGACCAAGGTGATTGAACCATTTAACAAAAAGTTATGAACTTTCAAAAATGAGTATAATGCAAATGTTAAAATTGTGAAAGGGCTAACAAAGGGATTGAAAAAATAGTATACTCTTGTGTGGACTTTGTATGTGCCATTTTTGGTCCACCACACCATGCTATCACCCCATTTTAAACACTCAAATTGGTCGATCTTTCCAAAATTCTTGGCTATGTATTAGCATTATGGACAACTTGTTCAAAACAATGTTAATCTACCTCAAGATAATTAAAAACAAGGGTATATTATATTGTAAAAAATTGTGGGTTTTATGGGTTAACATGTTCAACTACAAGTTGGACAAGTTGGAATATCTCTGTAACTAAAACTACATGTTATTTAATCTTTGTAATTGGTACTACAAGTTCAACTTGAATGTCTTCATATACTTGTTTAGTGTTGACCTTAGGTTCGTCCTCAAAATATTTAAGCTAATTTTTCTTGTTGTTCTTCGTCATCTTCATGACCAACTTCATTTGAATGCATCTTCTCCTCGTCATCCTCTAAATCAACAAATTGAACTTCAGAATAAGTTATATCCTTCTTATTTGGTGGTGAAGTAACAAGTTTAGGATTTAACCTACCTTTTAGTGTTGGTGGTTATGTGCATGTCTTCAACCTATGAGATTGGCATACAAGTAGAGGTGATGTTGTTGTAGACCCCGCTAGTTTTTTTTTTCTCAATAACTATTCCCTTGTTATAAGTTTAGGTGAAACTACACATTCTTGAACAACCTATTGAGTTTGACATGTTGGTCGTACAAGTTCATCATGGGTTGTTGTATTTGGTGAAGGTGCTCTAAAAAAAGGGAACCACTTCCAAAATAGGACGTCTAAAATAGGTCTTGAGTAACAAGTTGCAACCTTATTGTTTCCAAGTGCTAGGCTAGGTACTATCTTCTTTTGGCATTGTGTCCACTAGGATAACTCTATTAGCATATGAATAAAAACTATAGGTTGAACTCTATTTGCTAGGTCAAATGTGATGGTTATACGATTGTTAGACTAAGCTAATTGTCTATTTGGTAAATAATTTGCAAAATAGTTACAAATTGAGGTTGAACCTCCTCTCTCATATGAATTACATTCCATTATTCATTTTCTACATAAGCATTGGAGCTTGTAATCCGCTCTTTAAAAAAAATTGCTTATCATATAATAGCATTGGTAGCATCCACAATTCCTTCATAGGAAATACCAAGTTGTTCATGTATGGTAATCAATGACAATTTCCTTTCCTTAAACTTGGGCTCTGGTTCGATCGTCTTCCCAATTCTTGTAATAAATTAGTTAACTTTAAAACATGTTGACCATAAAACAAAAATATCCTTAGGTCATATTGCCTCATTGGTTATTAATTGGTTAAACCAAATACTATATACACACTAAAAAATTGGGTTAACATTACCCCCCCTTGAAACCTAGATTTCGTCTTCAAAATTAGTCACCTAAAACCACATGTTTAACACTTGCAGCTAAGTCATCATTAAGTTGTTCACTTGTAATATCAACAAGTCATTCACCTATGGTATCAACAAGTTTAACCAAAGGAACCGGCTGAAATTTTGGCCTTTTTGTAACAAGTGTGTCCTTCACTATTGTATTTGGAGTTCTAAAAGCTTCAAAGACATGGGTAATATTATCAATCAGGATAACCTTTATGCCTACTCCAATCTCTGGTAAAACTAATGGCATAAGTTTTGGAATGACAAGTTCCTCCAAAGTTTCTACTTGAATGTTAAAAACTACAACAAATACTTCCATAGGTTCTATGGGTAAAGGTAAGGTACAAGAAACAATGGCCAACTCTGCTCCCCCTCTTATGGGTTCAAGTTTTTTAGTGGTAGTAACAATAGGTTCATTTCAAGAACTTGTAGCTATAACAACTGGTTGCACATGTGAACCTTTCTGAAAAACATTAATAGGTACTTCAACTAGTTTGTTAATAAGCCAGTCATACTTGTAGCCTTCAAAATGCAATTGGTATGCAACCAATTCATTTAGGTAGGCTTTTTCATTTGCATGAACAATCTCCAAACTTTCTTAAATTTGTTCTTCAATGATTTCCTGCATAGTTTGCCACCATTCCTTCCACTTTCGGTTCTTATTAGCCAATGCTTGGCTTTGCACCTTAAGTAAGCCATTGTCTAAAAATAGTTCTTCAAACTCCTTTAACTAATTGTCCATGTATGTAGGTTGAGAAGATTTATTGGGTGCTTTGCAAATAATGATATTTTTGCCATTTTAGATGATCCCAAATATAGAATAAGAAGTTCGGGAACCATAAAATATGGTAATATTCAAATTCATTTAATTAAGAAAAATATGAGATTTCCGAGGATCGGAAGACGAAGAATTATAGACCGAAATATGAAATAATCGAGGGAGATAATTTCTTTTTTCTTCCTGAGGAAATACATATTTTACGTGAATCTTCTTCCTCCATTTTAG
>Ga0209611_10013366_pt1 | contig 11283 bp, 11 predicted proteins | sample S1TSphgellanicum_3_FD_187693 | JGI IMG/M metagenome (GOLD analysis project Ga0209611, IMG submission 187693) | Host-associated microbial communities from peat moss isolated from Minnesota, USA - S1T2_Fc - Sphagnum magellanicum MG (SPAdes) (version 2) | ecosystem: Host-associated > Plants > Peat...
TACATTAAAAAGTATCTTAAATCAAAAGAGGAATTATGGAAATTCATGCGCAAACATAATCTTCAGAGAAATCCTCTAAAAGAAACAAAAATCCTTCAAGATAATCATAACTCTATAACTAATTTCAAGTCAAAATATCATCTTTCAAAAATCCTGGTATAAAAATAGACCTATCATTATTAATACCCAATATCCTATATGTATCATATAGTTTTTGCCCTTGCCTAATACATAGTACTTATAGGGACATCAAATGTGTACTCTTTTTAGTATCTTTGACACACATTCTCAAGCTTTACACAAATGTCACACTATTAGTCAATTGGTCGGGTTTAACAAAACTTAAGCCACCTTCCAAGCACATGTGCAATTTCAATCCTAAAACTCAAGCTACATACTAACATTATCAAAGCGCATCGATGTAAGGGATCAATGTAATAAATACAGGGTGTGGGTGGAGACGCTCTAAGAGGCCTCACTAAAGGAGGTGCAAGGTATTAGGATAGGTGTGCCTACTCACCATGACAATGAATTCTCATTCATTCATTGTACAGAGTTTTGCAAAAGTAAGAGAAACCTGCATTCTTATGTTGCTTGAGATGAGTTCAAACCTTCTCTCTTACATACATCTGCTGTAACAAAACATATTCTTCAAAAGACTCATCATATGCACATGCACTGGACTGCTGTAAGTCTGGACTCAGGACCTTGAAAGTTGAAAGTTAACCTATGCTTTTTTTTCTTTTTTTACACAAAGGGTCTGCATCTAGGAATTGGTGTATGATGAGATGAAGCTCACGATAGAGTGTACCACCCAGTACACCAGCAACACTAAAGTTAAATTCACAAGAAACTTCTTCTCTGCCATTCCCCGTAAATTAATCCTCCAGCCCCTATTCCGAGCCTCTAGCTGCAAAATTGACACCACCTGCCATAGAACACCTTTAGCTAGAAGTAGGATATCAGATAATTTAATCTCTCCCTGTCCGTTACTACTACTAGGGACCTCAACCTCAGGGGGTTGCAATAGTCCACCCTCTGTCTGGATCCTTGCTGACGGCCCCTCATCTACCTTTACTATGTCCAGGGGCACAGTCAATCCTAATGTGTTATTTATGGAGTCGGAAAGTCTTACAAATAAGCGTGCCAGAAATGCAACTTCAGTGCTTTCAATAGGCCGCCTCATCCAATCACCCCGGTATCTCACATCTTGCCATGAGTGGCGTTTGAGTCCCGAGGGTCTAGAACTCAGAGCCCCATTGTGAGGGTCAGAATACAGGTTCCCTTGGGGTGAGGATTGGCTGAACCCTGGTGATGTCCCTGATGGCTGCTCTATTGGTTGGAAATTGAAAATTTTCCTTGCCGTGTCTTTTACTGCCTCCAGGCCTTGAGCACCAACAAGAAGCTTCTCACTTGAAGAGCTCTGCATCTCCACTTCTGCTCGCATGAACAGTGCCTGCCACATTCAGCAAGCAAATAAAACACATCACCGTTAGTCCAAAACCCTGACAATCCTCAGATTATGCACCTACTCAACCTTGATGGAAAGATGCGTAACAAGGACTAACAACAAACTACTGGTGAATACTGGGACTTTTGCCTTTGCTGGCAAGAAGTACTGTATGCTTATCCATCCACTATTTTTAGGTAGTCACTTATCCAAGGTGCACTCAAGTCATGCTAAAATCATTCTGACCTGATATTGCAATCCTTACATCACAATTAGTGACAGCTTCATTCCACAAATTACCAAATCAATACATCATATTATTTGCAGTCAATCAAGCTTTGTAGGTTCATGCCTACAACTGTCTGCTACTTGAATGACTAACTCTGGCTTGCAAGTCAAGACTCTCCTCTCAAGTTTGCAGTTGTGGACAATATCTCTCATAAGAATCAAGAAATCTCCATTCTCACAATTAAGAAGAGCCAGAACAAGGTTAATACTTCTTCAAGTCACAGAAATACTTCCAGAAAAAGGCTAAAAAAGCTGAAAGCAAAGGACAACTCAACAAACACAAAACAAGAACAAGAAAACAAAAAATGCACACATGCAGTATGAACAACAGCAACAGTCTCTCACTTGTTCAGGGACCATCAACAGTACCACGTATGATAGTGACTTCACTATCACAACTTCCCAACTAACTTCATCAGCTACCTACAGTGGGTGTAGGCCAGTGTGAACACTAACCTGTGTACTGAGTTTCTACTGCAGGTCCAGAAGGTCTGGAAGCAACAGGAAGTCTCAGCCATGATACTGGCTAGCAACAATCAACAACAAAAGGAGAAAACACAAGCAGACTTACAGAAAAGAAGACAAAACATACAGAAAAAGACTGCAGAGAAAACATAGACCCAGTGGTCTTACAAGAAGAGCCCCACTTATGAGACTCTATGCAGAATCTTTGTAATACTCCAAATGCTGAAAGTCCAAAAAGGAATTTTACTTTATTGAGCAACCCTCTAGCCCTCTTTAACAGAGGGTAGCCTTTATTCTTCAGAAGGACAATAAGACTGGCCATCTGAGAGACAAAGAAAGCTTTAGAATTAAAAAGCCTCAAAAACCTGTAAAGTTGACTATTGATAACTCCAAACTTGGCAGCAATAGAGATATTGGAATGAACATGAGGCATACAAATCATGTCAATACCTGCATACTCTGGTTGAGAACTTTATCAAAGATATCACAGGATATACCTTGAGGACTTTGCTTCACAGCTAGATCCAAGAAGTTACAAGAGAAGCCTTTAGAAGTGCAATTCAACTCACAAGATGTTTTTGGGGATATGTCACCACCAAAAGAGTCTTGTCTAGGTACATAAAACTCTCAAAGTCTGGAAAGTCAGGAACAAAAAGACCATCCACAAACCTACAAACAAGGGATAATATATGAAGGACAACAGGACAGGTGCTTAAAGAGGTGCTTGAGAAAATTGAAGTCATAGAAAAAAGATATAAATCAGCTAAATAGACAACACAATTGTCTATAAGAACAAATTATCTAACAACAACAAATCCAGCCAAGAGATTATGTCTGAAGCCTCCACAACTTTAAAGCTATGTAGAGTTTCAAACAAATTTATCTCTTCCTCGTTCTTAAGCCACAAATACCTGAAGTTCAAAGCTGTGCTTTGAACCAACAAAAACTTAAAACAATGAAGTTTAAACATCTGATTAAACACTTTATTTATCAGAACTTTCATACAATCTTTAAGATCTGTCAGGTCTATCTTAGTGTATTGAGTTGAAAAATCAAACAATTGGAACAAGAATGGAGAAGCTTTATCAACTTTTGTTCCCAAAAGAGTAAGGAATTATATCACATCCACTACTCCTGTAGAGCCATTGAGAATCCAACTACTAATAGAAGGAACATGAGCCTTTTTGAGTTTTTACACCCAAAGGTATTTAACTGTGGGAAAAATAGCTTTGTAGAAAGAACTAAGCCACTAAGAAACTTCAGTAAGGGAAGTGGAACTGGCTGCACAAATAAATCTTAGTTAATCAGATTTTTATGAAACTTCCCAACAGCACAAAGAAACAGAAGACAAGAGCCACACTTTCCACCACTAAAATTATGAGCCTTATTACAAGAATGATGAGATTTAAGAATTTCTCATTGGGCAAGATCTGAGACCACATATGTACCAACTGGGGAATTAAGCTCAAAGAAAAGTGAAGAAACATAGAGTTTTTTACAAAAAAAAGCACAATTATTACTACACTTATCCATGTAAGTAATAACAAAGGAACAGACAAGGAGGAAAGAGAATTCAAGACAATTAGAGAATATATTTATTTGGTAACAAACTATCCAATTGTGTGGGTTTAGATACAACACACAGGAAGACGCACTCCCAAAATTAAGGGACACCAAATTGTTTATCTAGAGTTACTGACCTGAAGAAGGCGATTGCCACCATTGTCACTCATGCTGAAAAGATGTAACTGCGGAGGTTTCCTATGGAAAGACAATGACCGAAAAAGAATTCCATCTCCATGTTCTTGCTCCTCATTCATACCTGCACCTTCCTCCCAATCCTTCACCCCCGACAGGCCATCACCAAATCAGTTGCATATAACAGTGAAACTTCATTATTCAGTTATATGGCTCATAAACAAGATAGACAGGATGGACGAAACAATACACGTGAGCAAAAATACTTCCACATTTTTCTAACCCATTTCACTTCTCATTTACATCTTGTGCATGCTAATTATTCATAGCATAGATTAAGCATGAAATCAGAGTCACTGTGCATGGTTTGACAAACTGACCCAAACCTGAAAACTGCACAAGCTGAAGGAATACAAAGAATCTGAGTACATTTCATGAGAAGGGAACATAAAAATTGGCCTTGCTGAAATAATGTGTAAAATACATAAATCTACAAACTGGGCTGATCTGGACAATCTGAAACTGGTCTCTATATCTAGATCTATAGCTGCAGATCAAAATCCTAAAACTATCAGCCTATGATTGATCCCTCACGCATAGTTCCATATACGCCAATACCTCACAGGTATAACATCACCATTCCAGAATGCCTGACAAAATGAATCACAGATTGGCTGAAAAATTCATGTGAAATTCATCCTGACAATTGAACAGCTGGCAGTTTTTCATTTCAGGCTCAAATTTGAAACCTTAGAAAGAAGCCAAAAGACTGCAATTGGCAGCAATAAGATAGCTCTCCTTAATATATCACAATGCTCTATGGATCTCCAAAACAATAATCACACACAGCATTATAACAGGAGAGAAAATGCTCTACAAGGTTGCAGGTGTAGGATTAGAACCTGGAGTTGCTCCTGGAGGATAGGGGCTAGGTCAAGCAAGACATTGCTGGAGTGAGTGGGGCAGCCATAAAAGTGAGTGGCATATGCCAGCTCCACCTTCCTCAAAAGGTCAACAAGCTCCTTTGATCTTGCTAGTACATTTAGAACCTGATTAAGAAAATTCTAAATCAGATATCTACAGCAGAATTGGAAGGTATTCCATCAATCTAAGCCACAAGCTTGTAGAGGCCAAAATGAATTTTGAATCACAGCACTGACTGTCATAGATAACTGCACTTTTCATCATAGGTCTTCTGACAGTATTGCTATTATGAATGGTACACAGGCTTATCACCAAGAGAGGTCCAAAATAGATTGTACACTTTCTTGATTATGTTACCTTGATATGGTACTGCAACATACTTTCTTAACAGGAGGGACAAAACAATGCACACCTTATATGTCATCTGAAGGACTGCCTCTGGATCAATATGCACAAATTTCAACACAGCTTCCAAAAAATGCGTAACCAAGGATGTATAGAAAAGGTAGTTGGCCAATACATAACCCTACCACCAACATCACATACATCCCAAATATGAGCAGATGAAAGTATGAAACCATTTTGCAGACATAGAATGAGAGGAATATTTGCAGTTCTCAGATTGCAATTTGGGTCACAATGAATTTGGCCCTCATCAGTAGAAAGGAAAATAATATAACCTCTTAACCCTTACCTGCCACTGATCTGTGTACACATCTGTTGCAAGCCCATGATCTGAAGTTCTTAGGCCAGGAGCCCTGTGCCCATTAGTCCCTTCCCCTTGCTTTTGAAACACATTACGAGACAGTGAACCTGCATTAAGGGACTCTCCAGTTCGCACATGGTCTGAATCTTTCAGCCAATGCCACTGGGCAAGGTGTCTTGCATTTGTTGCATCTAAACCCACATTCCAGGGCTCCAAATAATCCAGCCAGACCTCCACCACTTCCAAAAGCTTCCTGATGGGTGTCCCTATGGGCCACAGTTGAAAAGCTCGTAACAAGAACCGATACAAAGGTCTCTGCAAGGTCTGTGAATAGGGATTTGTTGGTGAGGGGAGCATACTGCTTCCTGGTGGTGAGGACATAGGTGATCCAAAAAGACCAATTGGGCTCTCAATGGGCTTTCTATACACTGAGCCTACATCTGTCACCAGTGATGTCTGCTCAGTAATCGAAGATCGTAAGTTGCTATTTAGAAACTTGATTAGAACTTTCAATGAGTCAGTTAGGTCACTTCCTGGCGGGATGTAGGATAAGACAGCTGAATATGTCATGGTGGCCTGAAATCCTACAGCCAGTGGCAAGGGACAAGAGTCATCATCAATGAGCCAGAATTCAATTAATGTGGAGATTAGAATATCGCCATGAGATGCAGCTCCATTGTCAACTGGTAGCTGCAATCCTCGGTTACCTGATGATCCTGGGAGTGCTTTGCCAGTATTTCCAAAAGCCACAAAGTGAGAAAGATACAGTTTGAGGAGTTGAAGATATGGATTTCCACCAGCACCAATGGCTTGTGGAGAATGATGTAGACGAGGTATGGATGATGCCCAGCTCTCAATCTGTGTGCGTAGCTGAGCTGAACGTGATGCTGTGCTGCGGCTCCGTCTGCTAGCCACAGCTCCTTGTGAAGAATTCGGGTCCTTGCAGACAGCATAGTACGCAAACCAGAACATGTAATACTCAAACACATCCAAATGCACCTGCACCATAAAACTAGTGTTAATGCACAAAAACAACACAAACCAAGTCTTGAATCTGCTCCCAAAAAATGGCCCACCAAGATCATACAGGTTGTTGGCTGTCTGAGGGGGGTCTGATAGTCCAAGTAATAATATTGCCACCACAAATTTGGAAACTTGGCAGAATCTGCCTGGTATCGCCATTGCATGCCACTTCTCTTCACAAAAGCTATAGCAAGCAAAAGAAGTGCTTATTCTCAAGGTGGGTAAGTTTTACAAATGGAATAGGTTTAAGAAATAAGTCTAAATTATGACTGTAAGCATACACTAGCATCATAGCAGCAGCATGAACCTACATAGACACTTGCAGACTCAACTTCTGCCCTTCAAATTCCAGCTGCATAGATGTAGCTCATCAAGAAAGACAACAAACTAAGATTCTATAGACAACAGCAGTAGTTGCAGCCCCATTCAGATAGGCATTACATATGCATCTTATTACTGATGTTCTGTAATCACTCGGATGGTGGAGGTTATAGGGTTTTGCAGCAGGGGTTTAAAGGTTTTGCACAACAAAGCATGACAATATCTGCCAAACTCTGCCAACTTGGTCTCTTGGCAAGGGTTTAAGGTTTTATTACTCCAGTGGATCGTCCTTCAGGCAACATAGCTAATTAGGGTTTACTACTCTTGTGTTTGACAATCATCTGCTGTCACTTCTGGATGCAATTTGAAGAATCAAAGAGAAATTGTAGCATGTGCAATTGTGTAGAAGTCAGCCAGAGCATGCACTTCAAAACAGAGAAAGGAGGAACCCTAGAAACTATACAACTAGCATGAGAGAGAAGGGAACAGGGTTGTGTGCATTGGTAACAAAATACTGACCTGCATCGACCCGGTGGCGTCTTCAATAATCCGGTTCTTGAAAAGCGCAGAAAACTGGCGTAGCATGTGCACCCCTTTGTCCATGGACAGAAGCCTTCGAACCCATGCGGGCAACCTCTCGGTTGGAAACACGTAGCGAACAAAAGTTTCCTTATCGGCCGCCAGCAGGGACGAGAACAAGGAGCCTCGAGGAGACAAGAGGGAGATAAGCGCCTTGGCTGCCGCCTCATTGCCCGGAAGCGAAGACTGTGCCAGCCAACCCCCAGCTGGAGACGAACCCTGTTGCGACGAAGACAACGGCGATGACGCCACAGCCGCGGCGGCCACATGCGAATCCTCGAAGCCAAAGATCTTGCGCAGGAGAATCGGGAAACACAGCCGATAGAAGTCCCGCACGTGCTCTCCGCCGACTGTCTGCAGCTGTGCTTCGACGGCTTGGCATGCCGCCACGATATCCCGACTGGAGCATTGTAGTATTAGCGATCGGAGGCGTTGAGCGTCGCCGTCCACGTCCGCAGTCATCGAACGCCGTCCTACCATTGCAAATGATACGGAGCAGCACCTCTCTTCTTCTTCTGCAATCGCTTCTTCTATATCTCTAACTCCCGTCTTCTCCACTTGCGTAAATCAATTTCTGCGAATCCATACTACTACCCATTACTGCGGCGCTGCTCTCCAACGCTTGCTGCGCACTCATGGGCCAACATCCGTTGCAATCCGCTTAGCAGTCTGCATCCTCTTCTTCCTCCTGATCCAGGCGACCTCCCTCGCTCGCTTCTTCGAGCGAGCCGACGCGCAAGGGCAGTGAAACCCTAGGGGCTTCCGAGGCCTGGGCCGGGGTGGGTGGGCTAAGTCACCACATTGCCACAAAACAAAAGTTTTAGATCGCCATATTTAGAAAATAGTTAGGTTCCAACAGGCCCTCAAATTATAAGGGGAATCCTAACATTTTTCACTTTTCTCTTCGACCCATAGCCAAATTTGGCTAAGTCATCCTTGTGCATGATCGCCAACCTGCCAACTTCACAAATTTGAAAAAATAAAATAAAAATTAGAATTGTTTTAAATTCCTTAACACGAAAGAAAAAATAAAATAAAATGGGGAAATTTATCAACATAAGGCAATTTTCCAAACCATACAAAAAATTTCAATGAGAATGAAATGATTGATAGGAACTAGTTTAAGTAAGACTACATTAGATTTCATAACTCATCATTATGGTAAATTGAATAGTTTCAAATTGAAATTTGTTTGCCTCATTCCAAAGTGAAGAGGCCTGAAAATGTATTTTGAGGTTTGTGTTTTTAAATTTTTTTTAAAAAAAATTTCAACATCATATTTACAAGAAGATTTTTATTTTTTGACTGAATTTCAATTCAATTCAATTAAATCTAAATTCAATTCAAGTTGTATTGCAATGTTGTTCACACTTCAATTTCATATATAGGAATAAATTAGTGTTTCACACATAAAAAATATTTCAAATAAATCTTGCTCCACTAAATTTTATTATTTTTTAAAAACCTTATTTTTAAGGATGTTTTCAATCTTGTTGCAAATTTTAAAAATTATTGCATGTTACATATTGCATCTTATCATCATTATCCTTTGGTTTAAATTCATTTATATCAAAATTATTTAAACATGTCATGTCATTGACATATGAAGATGTGTTGTCTAATTAACTTTCATGCAGATATGTTGACACTATTCAAAAGATTGCTAACAATGGAACAAATGTCAATGCAAAAGGTGAATATGGAAAAAATGTATTTTGCATTTAGCATGTGGAAAACAATTATGATAGAGTTGTTTTAATATTATGCATGATACTCAATTTATTCTTTATTTTAATTTTTTCTTCACAAATCATAAATTGAATAAATTTGTGCGATTGTTTTTAATTATGTAAATATCATGTGAGAGTAATATGGATAACCAATGAAAAACAATAATGAAGGTTGGCCATATAATTTTAAAATATAAAAATATGTTATTATGTAGATTGTGATTTTTCATGGAACATTTTTTGTCATCAATTTTTAATGTTTGGGCATGCACCTATTTTTTTCTCTTTCATTATAATTTGAGGTTTATATATTTTCTTTCAATCCATTGTAGATTTCAGGAAAAGGGAGTCATAAATGGAGTTGTTGACGGATGTGTGTGTGTGGGTGCATGTGTACAAAGTACAAACTAATAAGCCATGGACTTTCATTTCCTCCGGACACCAGCATAGAAGAGTGCAGGAGAAACCCCTCGCCCCAAGATGCCCGAAAATATACAAGAACATATGCGTGCACTCATTGCGCAACATGGTAGTGTTTTGGCTGCTTTGACGGCCCTTCAGCAGCACCTAGAAGCTCAACGGAATGACGAACAAACTAACTCTTTGGAAAATCATGTTCCAGCAGAATTCAATCAAGGCACGTCAGAATCTACACATGAACGTCGCAATCGCCTACAAAGAAAATGGCGTGTTCAGCAACGTGAACAACCTTTTCTTCGCAATGACGCATTACAATTGTTTGGAGACGAAGACACGTCAGCCCCAAAACAATGGGATTGTGGAGAAATGGACACAATATGTGGATTCTATCGCGCGAAAATGTGGATCAAAGAACAATCGGCAAAATCGACAAACAACAACCCATAATTTTCTCTGTGTTGTGAGAATGGCAAAGTTTTGTTGCCAAATCATCATGCTACACTGCAAGAGCTGGAAGTTCTTTTAACCAGTAAAGAGAGCAGTGCCATCAAATCTCGAGATCAGATTCACATGTACAATTCGGTGTTGGCATTCACTTCGCTCGGTGCCAAAGTTGATGAGTCGGTAACAGGAGGCCTTGGACCGTATTCCTTTCGCATTCAAGGTGAACTTTATCACAAAATCGGATCCCTATGTCTTGTCGAAGGACAACGACCACAGTTTGCACAACTATACATTCATGATACGAAACATGAACATCAAAACCGCCATGTCGTTATGCCCTTGCTTGATCCAACGACGTTGGATCGGTTGTTGACCATGATGTACAATATCAATCCCTATGTCGAAATGTTCAAAATGGCAAAGGAGATGATGGCAATAGAAGGTGCTCCCATGGATCTGAAATTGCGTCTCATTACCTCTCGAACAAAGGATGCCCGCCGATACAATATGCCGACGGCCGATGAAGTCGTTGCATTGATGGTAAGAAATGGTTCTGAGGTTGTAAACAGACGTGACGTCGTCGTTGCTCAGTAAGCTGGCCCATTTGAGCGCATTTGCGAACTACATGTGGGATACATGGCTCTACATTATCCATTGTTATTTCCTTACGGTGAGGATGGATGGCATCCGAATATTCTGCTCAATGGTGTTGTTACTGATGCAAATTCGGATGAAGACCATGCGGAAGAATCTAAGCTTCAAAAAAAGCATTGCAATGTGACAATGGCCGAATTTTATGGTTATCGACTTCAACATCAAGACACTGATGGCATTGTGTTGCTTCGGGGTGACCGATTAAGGCATCAATACATTTGGATGCTTATGTGGCTATCAAACAAAATTGCTTGAAGTATCTGCGCCTGAATAAAAAAAACTTCGTGCGGATCTTTATCAAGGCCTTCAAGATGCCATCATTGCAGGTGACAATAACGCTGCTGCCATCGGAACTATATTAATTGGCCCACTTGCAATTGTTTTGGAACTTTGGGGCATGCCCCCAATAAAAGTACCTCTTTGGACCCCCAGTTGCAAAATAGAAACAAATGTACACCCTTGGATTATAGTTTATTTATAGGGGAGTTTGAACTTTGGGCAAAGCATATGGGTTAAACACCCAGGTGCTATTGGCTAACTTGCAACATTTCTGCAACAACAACAACATCATCATCTTAAAT
>Ga0209611_10013367_pt1 | contig 11282 bp, 16 predicted proteins | sample S1TSphgellanicum_3_FD_187693 | JGI IMG/M metagenome (GOLD analysis project Ga0209611, IMG submission 187693) | Host-associated microbial communities from peat moss isolated from Minnesota, USA - S1T2_Fc - Sphagnum magellanicum MG (SPAdes) (version 2) | ecosystem: Host-associated > Plants > Peat...
TAGGTGCTCACCCAAGGCTTTGCTGGGAGCTAGAAGGATTTTTTTTTTCATTTTTCTCTCATTCCCAATGTGTTCCCTTTAAGTTCTCAATGGGTTCCCTATATGTTGCCCAAGGGACGCACAGATTCAGGGGAGGCTTCATTTCTCATCCCGACATCCTTTACTATATGTAATTCTCAACAATACCCACAATAAAAACTATATTGTGCTTGCATTGTAGTAAATTGTTGGCCTTTTGCCCACCTGCACATCCATCCTTCCCCATGCCTGCCAAATTAAGTATAGAGCTACAAATAAATAAATAAATAAATAAAGGAAAAACACCCAGGAAGGGAACATAATAAGAAAAAAGAAAGGACCAGAGTCCAAACAAAAGATCACACCCAAAAGTGCAGAACCCACAATGGGAGCCCTAAGAGGAGTAAACATGAAACATAAGATGTGTAAACCCATCACCACTAGCACGAAACAAAGCATTGCAAAGAAATGAGCATAAAACTTAGAAGGACACCAAGACTAGAAGAGGCCTCTTCTGCTGTCACAACTGCCCAACACAAGATAGAGATGGCCAAAAATTCTCTGAAGAGTCACTAACACCCTCTGCCTATAAAATGACCGTGTACAATGACAAGAGGAGAGCCTCCAGAGCTCCTTTTTGGTCTCCCTGTTTTGTGTGTCCTGGAGGAGCTTCTTCCCTTCTCATAGATACTTCAGAATGATTCCGAGATGCAATAATATAGCCGTTACAAATGGTGTTTCTAAATGTGGCAATGCAACATGTGTCTCATGCGATTTCTGGTGATCCCGAATGCACGAAACTAAGTGTGTAGAGCTACCTCGTATCTGTGAAAAAGAGGAGGAATCTTGCACCTCCTCCTTAAGAGTGCTCCTCCTCCATATAAGTAGGTGTAAGAAGTAAAGCACCAGTGTTGCCTGGTTATTGCTTTTTTTTTTTAATAACTGTAGGGGGATGGTTTCTTTCTTTGGGGGGATTTTTTCTATGGGGATCACACAAGTTATCAATATCAATATCAAAAAACATTTTTGTACAGTGTTTAAAGATTGATAACCTACTTGGATGATAATCAAGTCATCCATGTAGGTCATTAGATTCCGAAAATTCAATACTAGACGGTTATCAATTTAACCAGTTATCAAAAAAATCAATCACCTATTGATTGATGAGGTTACTCATAAGTGGCTTGATAACTTGATCAAAACTTATTAATAAACTGACCAACACTCGTAAGAACCCTTCACCTCTCACATCATATTTAGGTTCATGATGACATTCACCTCCTTTGCAATGGAGCTTTAAGCTGATGGGTTGTGGACCGTTTCGAAAATGCCACTCCAACTACGATCTTGTCCTAGGCTCCTTATTATTTTGAGAATGCCCTTCATCCTAGTGCTTCGGGTTTCACTGATACCTTCATTTGAAGGGGTCCACCCATAGCTTGTTTCTCCCTGGTTTGCTAGGCCCATCCCAGCTGGTACCTTGACAAAAACTTTGGAACCCGAGTAAATTGAAATCCTAATCTGGAGAAGGCTGACTAGCATTTTGCTTGCCTCTATCCTTTACTTTAGACTAATTTGACAAATTATTATTGTCTAAACTTGTTTTCCGTGGAATAGTAGATATGCCTTCTGAAAGACAAGAACAGGCTTCCTGAAAACAGGCTGATGAAAAAGGCCAGTGATAATGCCCCACCCAAATTGTGTGTGCAGTTTGCTTGTTGAGACCCGAGATGCTGCTCGGCTCAACTCAGCTTCAACTAAACTGGGTCTGAGTTAAAGGACATCTTTAAGGTATTGTTGAATGGGCCCATTCCACCTCGCAACTTGCCAACCCTGTTTAGAGAGAGAGTATTGTTTCTTAAAGTGGGAACGGTGTCTATCAGGGCCTACTCCAGAGTCTGAGTAACCAGTTTAGGGTTTTTAGGGTGTTCTTAAGAGTGTTCTTCTCCACTGATGATTCACATTACAAGTGAAACTAACTGCACCAAATGTGTAACCAGCAATTTTTTTCTTTAAAAAGTCTCATTGATTTTGATGCTTGGTAATGGCCTTGTGGAGCAGGGGAAGTTCCAGAAGTAATCAGCCCTTGGCTCTGCATTGGGTGAGCATTTTCTTCCAGAACTCCCCCACTCCAAAGGTGATGATACCCTACACTTAACACTCTTGATTGATTCATTGGCATCCTGATTGACACTCTTTACTGCTGCCAATGAAGGACCTGTTACTTATAAAGATTTTTGCATTTGCAATTTCTAGTTGATCAACCATTCCATTCTTTCCAGTATGAAGTGCTCGACTTTACAATTTTTAGTCAAAAACAATTGGATGAAATACTCTAAGTAACAAGTCAAGGGATTGACCTCAACAAAAATGGGGAAGTTCAAGCAAAATGAGCCTCAGGTCTTCATGTCAAGTCCATATCTTAGTACCCCTTGAATGAAAAAGTGTGCTCTGAGTGAAAACACTGAAAATGCTGACAAATCACAACTACAACTGCAATATTGACCAGAATTCTTTTCTCCATTGTTTTAGTGTTTTTATTGCAATAGGGTTTTGATTGCATGACAGGCCTTGTGGCCTCAGCATCATGCGACCCTAAACCCTAAAACCCTAACCCTGAATTCTGAACTCAGCCTTGTCATTGTGCATTGGTAAGACTAAGCATCACATCCATGTACCTAAGGTTGTATCTGATAGATTTTGTAGTTTCCAACACCTAATGGTGGAAACTGTGTCAACTTGCACAAAAGCATGCAAAGCGATGCTATGTGGTATATTCAATAAAAACTGACTAATTCAAGAAGAAAATATCCACAAACACATACAATAGGCATCAAATCAATGCCCACAAATTGGCACTATGAATCACAATATTATCTACATAATTTTGTTTGAGGATCACTTGTCAATACAGCAGCAATCAAACTCATTGCACAAATTTCCATAAGCACTATCAGCAGCTTAACTACTGGAAAACAATTTCCAAAAAAGCAATCCTACACAAGTCAACGGAGGATTCCTGTGTAATATCCACTTTAAAAAGTCCATAATCTGAGTCAAACATATTCACACGTACCTCTAATTCCAATCAAAATCTTGCCAATGCTCTCCAGCATCACTTCCAGTGTTGTATTGTTCTGTTCAACCACTCCATTCTCATGTTTCTGGAGAGAACTGATTTCCAAGTCTTCCCAATTTGAAAACTGACTGTCACTTGCCACACAGAAGCCTCCAGTGCCTCTTTGCATGTCAGGGGGTTGCAGTTGGTGAGCTGACAGCTCTTCCTCAAATTACAGAGAATATAACTCATGAGCATCCAGAAATCTCAACACTGATGATTACAGGTAACCAGAACCAGACAAAAAATTCCAGATTGCAGAGAAAAATCCAATCTAACTATTTGAAGGTAACCATTACATCAATTCTAGCAAAATGAAAGCCAGTATGGAAAGAGTTTTACTGCCAAGGAGAGTATTGCGAAGGAGAGCAGTAATCCTCAAGCGTCACAAAGCATCTGACTGTCACCTTGATCAAGAACAGCCAGGACTCACTGCCATGACTCACTCCCCACTGACTTCATCAGCTCCATCAGCTCCCTGCAGCAAATGCAAATAAGTATATACTAAGCAGCCATAAACTTGTGATTAAATTTGAATCCGGAGTTCCTGTCACATTTCCAGAAGCAACTGAAAGACTCATGATGTTGGGCTACCAATCCAGAGACCTGGCAACATAACGAAATGTCAAGAGTATTGTCAGTCAAGGTGCTCAGCCCACCAGAACACCTTTGATACCACAGACCCTCACAACAAATCCAAGGCAACATTTGATCTTCTGTTCTGCTGATTAACTTCAAGGCCCAGGATTCATGGCTCCAGAAGCCCAGCTTCACAGATTCAGATAGCAAGCTGCCTAACTGTTCCAGTGAGCCAAGGTCATCTGCTTGAGACATTCCAAACCACCTGTCCAATCTGGCATGACTTTCTAGCAAGCAACAAATGCAGAATTCTACAGCTCTCAATGTTAAAAAGACACAGAGAACAACAAATCTGAATGAGTGTAACCCCAAATCAAGGTAACCTTTCTCCTGCTTTAACTGTTTCAAATGAGTCAATTGGGATCCAAACTTATCTTAACTATCTTACTTGACATGGCAGATAAGTTTATCCTGCATAATTTCTGAAGTACAGCTCGACAACCTCAGGACATGTGACCTTCCTAGAGTTCTACAAGGCAACTGTGCAGGAGATTTCAAAAGAATTGACGTTACATGTCACTAAGATGTAGCAGCCTCAGTACCAAAGTTGATCTGATCTGGCTCCATATGCAGAGCAATCTACAGCAGGCAATTGAGGGAAAGCAGTGCTCAGAGAAAGCATTGAGACATATAACTATTCCAACTCAGACATGCCCCACCAACTAGAACCTACTAAGGGCATTTGACATGTCAATATCTGTATGAAACCACAGGATAATATGAAAGAGATTCAGTGCCTTGGAATAGGTTTGCATCCACTAATCGCACTGCTCCTTGATGCCCCTCTTTGAGATGCTTTTTGTTCCTTGACATACAATATGTGTATGCAACTAAACTCTTTCCCTTTGACCATCAGTGTTGAGCACAAGTTGTTGGAATAGAGCTTTGAGGTGCCTGGGAAAATTTGGGGATCGTGCACTGCGTTCATTACCCTGGCCACAATATCAGGCTCCACTGGAGAGGAAGATATCTAATCTGAACTATGAGCAATTACACTATCTAGTTAAGGCCCCACTCTCTTAGAACTGAGCTCCGCTTCCTTGGACAATCTGAAGCACGATGCCCTGGTTGATTGCAGACATGGCAGGTTCCTGAAAATGAATTCCCTCTGCAGAAGAATTCCCAAATTCCATGTAAGTCCCTGGCTGATTCCAGTTCTGGTTCCTAGGGACACAGCTTCAAATTCCATTCCACAATATCACTGGACAGCTATGGCCTCACAAGGTGACCACCAACATCATCATCATTGTCACCAAATTATAACCCCATCCAAGCACATACACTAAATCCATCTAAATCTTCAGAAAATAAATTCCAATTGCAATCAAACAGCCTCATAAGGAGTTAAAAAAATTGGATGACCACATTTACCTCCCACCCCAATCTGAGCCACCAGAAGAAAATTTGTTCCTGTCTGATCTATCCCTATCCCCAAATCTGTCACCAAACCTGTCTCCCCTGTTTCCACCTTGGCTTCCCCTGCTGTCAAATGAACGTTGTCTGCCTCCATGTTGGGAAAAGCGGCCATACATGTCAGAACGAGGTCGCAGTTCCTCCATCTGCAGCCTTGGAAGCTGTACCAACCAAATGACTCTGTCAAGTTTAATATAAGTAATTAACCTAGTCCATGGAACATGGATACATTCATTCAACAGACTTCACTACCGGATCTGGACAATGCTTCAGCCATACTGTCAATCCTGCAATAGTGATAGATACACCAAATGCCTTGTAACAGCACCAGAACGTTAGAAAATAACAACTGCATGCTCTACTTGTCTGATGATAGGGCTAGACATGTTAAGTTTCAGGCACTAACCTGCTTAGGTACATCAATGACATCCCCAGGTCTTGTTGGCTTTGACAAAAGATCCTTCGCCACATCCTCAGGCAAGTCAAAAACAGCACCATCCACCTGCATATGCTCCAGATCCAGCCAACTGTCATCAGTCTGTGCAAGACAATTCTGCTTGAACTGATACCAAGCAAGTGCAGAAGCTGTTTAGGATGTTTTAGAGACAATCACACAATGAGGACTGGAAGGGTATGACTTACTTTTGGATCATCAATTATGCAGATCTTCCGAACATTGTCTGCTGCTGGTTGATATGTGCTTGATAGCATTCCACTCACAATACGTGCTGAAATGGGTTGCCCAGAGTATTTCCCTGTTCGTACCCATCGCATTGTTGTCATTCCCTGGATGTCAGGCCCAACAACCCAAGTTTGCAACTCTACCATTAGAATAATCTCAGGTCATGCAGTCAGGGCTGTTGAGAACTTCTCTTTGGCAATCCCTGTAATCTGGGATCAGAAACCATGGTGCTAACATGTCTCACCCCATCCCAACACCAACTGACCACAAGCATAAGTCTCGAACCACATAAATAGCCTGCTTTCTAACCCTGTGCTACTGAGTGCTCACATTCCTTATCCCTACCAGCAGCAAATACAACACATCCATGAGATTGCAGAGAAAGCTTCAAACAAAACAAAAGAGGAAAGACTGTAGCCATAACCTTGTGAGTGCCTCTCAAAGTATCAGACCATCACCATCATCATCATCAAATGGCAGTGACAGGCTGCCATTACTCCACACTGAATTCATCAACTTCTGGCAATACTGTATACAATAATCTAGTCATAATCTTGGGCAAACAACTATACAAAGATCTGGGTCCCAAATTTCTGCTGCATTCCCATAAGTAAAGTTTGACAGGTTTACATCAATCTGAACACTCAGTCATAAAAGAACTCAAGAAATAGCCACCATTTCAATCAAAAAATAGAGCACAAGGACAATTTCACCAAAGTCTGATTTCTCCATAGTTTGGGGTACATTATGAACTAAAAGCCAAAAAAGGGATGCTGTGACATACAGGCTCATGAGTGAGAAGAGAACGGCTGGGAGGAAGCTGACTGAATCCACTCATGTGTGCTAGGGCAGCTGCGAAAGCATCTGGACCCTGCTCCTCCAACAGTGATTCAGCAGTTTGAAGGAATTCCTTGGCCAAATCAGGGTTCACATGCTTGATTAAATGTGCCACCTGATCATTACTGGCACGCATAACATCCTTGACAGCTGGTAGTCCAATCTGCTCAAACTTGCACCCTATCTCCCTCTCTATCAATCGCATGGTGCGCATTTCCTGGTCAGTGTACATAAGGATTGCAGTGCCTTTCTTGCCTGCACGCCCTGTGCGGCCTGTTCGATGTACAAACGTTTCAGGATCATTGGGTTTCTCGAAGTGAATGATCTGCCAAATTAGTGATTTGCATCAGCACCACAATGCCTACACCCAGTGCGGTGTCGTGTATAAGATGGTGGACATTTGCTATCCAGATCAAAGGAAATCATGACCAACACCATCAACCAAAAGACTTCAACCAAAACACAGATAGAAACAGCTGCACAAGTTGGCTGAGTGGTGCAAACCAGATCAACATTTGGAACATCCAGGCCACGTGCAGCCACATCAGTGGCTACTAACACAGTGATCTTGCCTTCACGAAAAGCATCAAGTGTTTTCTCCCTCTGAGCTTGACTGATGTCACCATGTAGGGCCTCACAGCCCAGTATTCGCCCCATTCCCAATGCAACATCATCTGCATCACGTTTTGTTTGTGTAAACACAATTGCCTTTCCACCTTTGCCATATACCTGCCAGACCAACCAACATACAGTTCATTCTCCAGACATACATGATCCATTCTGTAACATTTGTCTCAATGAACCAATAATGAACAATAATCCTTGAAAATACATCATGAAATTGCTCAACACCCATCACTAAGTTTGCTGCCCAATAGAATGAGAGTCCAATCTGATCACAATATCCAAATTAAATCTGCACATACTGTAATAAGATCAGTGAGAATAGCTCGCTTTGCAGCTGCTGGAATGGGAATAGCAAGGATTCTGATGCCCTCTGCCAATTTCGCATCATTATCTCCCACCTGCCAAACGTATCCAAGAGTGAGCTGGGAGTTCTGTGTGCAAAAACATTTCACCATGGAAATTTTTCATCTTGCCAAAGTGAGAGACCAAATAAAATTCCCACTGTTTTGGTTAAACTTTTTCCCTAACCCAGATTAATGATCACACATAACCACCACATGCTAAGCATCCAGTGTACATTTTGACCACCATGTGTTTTTGGGAAGCAAGGATGTACCAGGTCAATGGTCAAAGGGTCCCGCAAGTACTTCCGAGAAAGATTTTTAACCCATGCAGGCATAGTTGCTGAAAACAGCATCCCCTGTCTCTTCTTTGGTAGTTGCTCCAATATACGTTCCACATCTTCCTCAAATCCAACTGCTAACATCTGGTCCGCCTCATCCAGCACCAAGAATCGCACATCCTGGAGATTCAATGACCCCCGGTCAATAAGATCAATGATGCGGCCAGGGGTACCCACTGCAATGTCCACACCTCGCTGGAGCTGCCGCTGCTGTGTTGAGATAGACACACCCCCATACACACATATTGTGGACAGCATAGGTGCTGACTCCATGAATTCACGTTCCACTTGCTTTGCTAGCTCTCGAGTGGGTGCCAGAACCAATGCTCGTGGTGTCCTCCCAATATGACTGAATACTCCATACCATGGAAATAACCACAAAATCATGTGATGAGTTCACAATCCAAGCCAAGAAGCATCATTATTGACCAGTTTTGAAAGAGAAACACAGCAAGATTCATGCACCAGAGCTCAAATCCACAGCAGCTAAAAAGATCCAATGCCACAACTGTCCAAAACCTGTCAATAACATTACAAACTCTTGGTGAAACTCCTAAGTGGGATGCCTCAAAGGAAAATAGAACAAAAAGAGCAGACCTGCCATCCTGGTTTGCCTCATTCTCATTCACGATATGCCGGATGATCGGGATACCAAAAGCGAGGGTCTTGCCAGTGCCAGTCTTTGCACGTGCAATTAGATCACACCCTTTCATTGCAGGCTCCAGAACAGCCCTCTGTAGACAGTCATCCCAACCTGCTATTATTGTACCAAGCACACATACATGGCTCAATCCTTAATTCAGATTTACTGAATTCTTTCCAGAGATGCACATTTCCTGACAGCCCTAATGCAGCACTAAGGTTGGCCAAAGTCAAGTCTATGGACCTGAACCCTTGGATTCAAAACATCAGGGATCACTGATTGATCAAGTGCTGCACAATGTAGCTGGGATGCTGCCTATAGTGAGCAAGATCTAGAATGCAAGTGGCATCACATGAGCCAACAACAAGTTACCAAGGGGCCCATAAACCCTATATCATGGACAACTGCATAAATGCAGAACAAGAAAGATTGCTTTCTGAAAGAAGACTTGGCAAGATTGATGTTGAAATCCGTTGACAAGGGTTGCATATTAACCATGGACTCGCCAGAAAAGAGGAAAAATCTGTTGAAAGATCTAAGGCTCAATCACTTCAATCAGACATAGAAAATTGAGATGTCGTACATGCACAAAGCACAAAGGTAAATAGAATACATAACATGCATGAGGAGCTAGATTAGGTTACAGAGAGAACACATAATTTCACATACTTTTTGTCGACCACAGCCCACGGTGCTAACAAGGAGCTACAGAAAAAAAGAGTAACAAACCTGGATAGGAAATAGATGAGTGATTCCACGCTTAGCAAGGGCATCGACAACTTCGTCAGAGACACCGAGGCTATCAATCGCCAATTCCTCCACAGCGCTTTTCGCCTGTTTCTTCCTCTTCTCCGACACCGGTAACGCCTTCTCGTCCCCAAATTCCTCCACACCGACGTCCACCGCCACGGATTGCCGCACCGCTCGCTTCGCACTGAATTTCTTCTCGAATAAAACCTCCTCCGCTAGCGACCAGTGCGGCAGCAACGAGTCCTCCGTCGTCGTCGTCTCCACCGCCGAACTCATCCGCCGACTGGTTTCGATCGTCCATGCCCGCAACAAAGAATCACAATAAACAGAATCTTCCAAGACGCCACCAGTGCTACCCGCCAAGCTACGCGCACTACGATCCAGTGGGAGAGCACGCGTACTAGCGGGCATGGCAGCGGCTGCTGCCGCTGCAGTCCGCAGCAGCCTACGCATACCACCCTGTGCGCATATTCTGGCAAGCATACCTAGCAATGGAGCTTAGTCGGAGGTGAATTCAAAAGCTTGCAAGAGAGCTGAGGCGCGCGACAGCCAGCAAATCCAGAGCAACCGAGGAGAAATCAAGAGGGCCGCAAAACCCTTCACGTGAAACCCTAGGAGGTGGTGGTGGAATTCTGCCGGTTGCTATCTCCGGCGGTACTTCCCCCGGGGCGGGGGGGGGAGGGGGTTAGGCAGGTAAGTAGTTAGTTTCCTACCAATTTGGAATTAGGTCGGTATGACTGTTTTGAAGGGAGGATAAGTGTAAGGTAACACCCAAAAGGCCTTCAAATAATTTTCATTGTTTGAGGGCATTCCAATGGTTGTAATCCTATATAGTAAACGAACGATGATCCCGACCGATGGTCCCGACCAAATGAAGCTTCCCTTAAAGCCGTGCATTTGGTTGGCTTCCCTTGAATCCGTCCAGTTATCCATCCAGCCGGACTCATTGGTTCTGGGTATTTGAAAAAATTTCAGAATCAAAAGAATCACTGGGTTAGGGTATTTCATAAAAAATAACAAAATCACAGAATCATTAAATAGTCGGAGTGGGAAATGCGAAGGATCGGCCGAGGGGAATTGACGAGTTAAAGAACCGGAGTGGGAAATGTGAAGGTTCGATCGGGGGGATCGACGGGTTAAAGAACCGGAGTGGGAAATGCCAAGGACCGGCCGGGGGGAATCGACGGGTTAAAGAACCGGAGTGGGAAATGGGAAGGATCGACGGAAAGGGGGGGGTCGACGGGGTAAAGAACCGGAGTGGAAAATGGGAAGGACCGGCGGGGGGGGGGGGGCTCCACGGGGTATATAACTCACCTGTGCATTATGCACGGGGCCCACACTAGTAGTAAACGAACAAACGATGGTCCCGACCAAATGAAGCTTCCCTTAAGTCCATGCGTTTGGTCGGCTTCCCCTGAATCCATCCAGTCATCCATCCAGCCGGACTCATTGGTTCTGGGTAACATTTGAAAAATTTTCAGAATCAAAAGAATCACTGGGTTAAGGTATTTCATAAAAAATAACAAAATCACAGAATCATTAAAGAGTCGGAGTGGGAAATGCAAAGGACCGACCGGGGGGAATCAATGGGTTAAAGAACCGGAGTGGGAAATGCGAAGGACCGGTCGAGGGGATCGACGGGTTAAAGAACCGGAGTGGGAAATGCGAAGGATCGGTCGGGGGGATCGAGGGTTAAAGAACCGGAGTGGGAAATGCGAAGGATCGGTCAAGGGGATCGACGGGTTAAAGAACCGGAGTGAGAAATGCGAAGGACCGGTCAGGGGGAATTGACGGGTTAAATAATCGGAGTGGGAAATGCGAAGGACCGGCCGAGGGGGCTTGACAGGTTAAAGAACCGGAGTGGGAAATGGGA
>Ga0209611_10013368_pt1 | contig 11282 bp, 8 predicted proteins | sample S1TSphgellanicum_3_FD_187693 | JGI IMG/M metagenome (GOLD analysis project Ga0209611, IMG submission 187693) | Host-associated microbial communities from peat moss isolated from Minnesota, USA - S1T2_Fc - Sphagnum magellanicum MG (SPAdes) (version 2) | ecosystem: Host-associated > Plants > Peat...
TAGGAAGATGTGGAAAAAGTGGGCAATTATTTGAAGAAAGATTTAGCCAAACCTGGCTACAAATCCAAACATGAAAGCACAAAGCGTTGGGGGTGGCTGGAGTGGCGTAGTCACGGGTTACCCACTATTTATTTCATAATCTGAACCTTATTTTTTCGGGAAAATAATGCGTACTTTACCGGGATGCGTACTTAAACGGGTGCGTACTTAGGCGGGAGGCTACTGTACTGGACATGTGATGAATCAGCTTTATGTTCAAGGTGGTGAGGCAATGGGAAAGATGGCAGGAAATTGGAAGTGAAATGGTGCAACCATGGCAGCAATTTGAAACAAATCTCAGTGTATTCCTTGTGTCAGAACGAAGCCAAATTGGAATTGAAATGTACACTATAACCTTCAGTCACCAACTGGACAATAAGGCACTTGGACATAAAGATAAACCAACTGGACGTTTACTGGACACTCTACTGGACTTGTGCACATGGGATCCATTTGTTGGGATCAGAGGGAGCCCTACCATCTTGTTGTTTATTGGCTGTGCCCAAACTGACGAGACTTTGCATCCCTAAAGGATTATGTGGTAATACTTCCAAGGCTTGAACTTGGAACCAATATGTAGCCAAGCACTAAAGACTTGTACTCCCTTGGCCACTTTTCTTATAAATTCATTATGCATTCAAATTACGTAACCGTGTTGCATAGTTTTCAGCACTTTTTTGCATGGAGAAAGGCTCTGCTTGAAATAGGATTCTCGAATTTTGGGATTTCATCATAATCCAATAAATTGACAAGAGGGAGGCCAACCTTTTGATGGACAGCATGGATCATTCATTGCCTTGTTTGATGGATGGCATGGGATCCCTCACTACATTGTGTGATGGTGAAGATCTTGTTGTTGGCATCATGCAATGTAAACTAGGATTTCTGTCCACAACTGGGTTGCAACAATTCTCACTCAATCACCATCACCAACCAAGAACAAAGTTTCATCTCATTGCTATCATCTTCATTTGTGTTGCATTGTGTTTTTCACCCTTTGCATTTTCCTACATTCCAATTCCAATGCCACCATCGCCACCTCTTAAGGTTGTTGCGTTTTGAACTTGTTGTTTTGTTTATGATTGAAGGTTCACACCTCCAAATAAACTTGGGAGTTGAGATTCAACACTTGGGAATATGTTAATGTTTCATCATTACATAAGATCTTCAATTGAATGAAAAAGTGGCATTCCAATTTACAGCTAGACTTTAAACTCAAATAGATCTCAATTCTTTGCATAATTGACACTTGTTTGCATAGAGGTTTTACTTATTTCTATGTATATATGTTATGACCAATCCTTCAATAAACACCTCAAGAATGCACAAAGCTAGCTAACATGATAAAGCCATGAGAATAAAACACTTGATAAGAGATGGATTTCAATGTTACGGTCAAGGCAAAATAAAGTGTATGATAAATTTATCATGTTTACAAATAATGCAAATAAATTGAAAGAAACATCGAAACTCATCACAAAATTGTTATACATTAATTTTTTTTACTCAAATGATTAAAAATAATATAATTTTGATTATTGTGTATTGAATCTCAATTTTCAACTTATTTCAATAAAGTTATTATCTATTTGTTTGAAATGCAAGTAGTTTTGTAATTTACCTACTTGTGAACTATTGTAAAATACATGTAAAGTGAGGAAAAAATAGGTTCCAACAAATAGAAAGTAATTTTCAACTTAAAATTAGAAATCAAATGTCTTTATGTCCTAAACCCTAACAAACACATAATCAATTGAGAATCTTGTGTTAAAAATACCATTTAACCTACATTTTTCATCTTCTTGAATAATTTTTTTAATTTTCATATTCTAAACTTTACCTTTTCTCAAGAATATTTTTGTAATTTTAATTAAATTCATGGAGTATTTTTATTTTTCTTGAATTAATTTTGATATTACTTGCATGTTTATACAAGCATGACGTAATGAAAATTGCGAACTATAGTAGATATGTTTATGTTCTGACATTTTAAAATTATAATAATCATTCCAAGTTGTGCTCAATGACTATATTGAATGTTCAAAAGTTTAAAATAAAATTTCTTTTAATTCAATTTTATGTTTTGGTTTTTAGTTATTTTTAATTGAATAACTATATTGTGAAATAGTGTTCATTTTGTAAAGGGCCCTTTGATTTTCCTAATACAAACTAGTTGATAGTAAAAAATAATTGGGTGATAAGAAATTTTTAATTAGACTTTTAAAAACCCATTACTTTTTCAATGTGTAGTTTGAATTTTTCATTAATACATTTCCATTTTAAATATATGTTGAAATTCAAAAAAAATGCAACATGTAAATGGGTTACAATGTAAATGATGTACAAAGTAATACAATAAAAGATATTGAACCATGAAATAATGAACATATTTTAATATGCTTTGAATTCTAATCATTTTTCATATGAAACATGAAAAACTTGTACATTTTCCAAATTTTGAATATATATTCAACATTGGTTACTAATACATCACTAATGAAGTATTGGGCCAATGACCAACAATAACATTGAGTTGCGAAAAATTTCATTCACAAATTTCATTATATGAAAATACAATTTTTGTGAAAAGATCATTCAATCATGTTAGTAAGTAATATCTTTGGTTTTTTTTTTTTTTTAATCACTTTTGATTTCAATTTTATGAAGTCATGTCAAGTTGATATTTATGCCATCATCACAAATTTCATGGATCACGATTTGGCAATAATAATTGTGTGAATTTTTTTTTCATAAGTTTGTATGGAATAGACATGGTTGTCATTCATCTACTTATATTATTTGAACATCGATGTCATGTGTTTTATTTAAACATGAATGTCATACGCATGTTCGTATTGTTTAAATATGGATATTATGTGTCTATTTGTGTTATTTATAGATGAAAGTCATACACATAACTTCCGTGTTTAAATAATGCATGCCATTTGTGTTTAAATGATACGAACTCATGAAATAACAAATTTCACATGGATTTAGAACAAACCCATGAAGCTTATAATTTGTGATGTTGTATGTGAACCCTTTTCACAATCATATTTAGTTGGCTAATTTTGAAGCTTTCAAAACTTGTCATGATGTGGTAGTGAGGCACTTTGTACAATGCGATGAACCAAGCCATCTATTAATCTTGAATGTAATATGCTATTTTTTGTTGCATCCAATACTTCTACACATTGCACAAGACTTATAAGTGCAATGGTGTGGTGTCAATAATCACCAAGAACAATTGGGCAATTGTGGGTGAAAGTGTCAAAGATCAATCTACTTTAATTGCATAAGGTTTAATTATAAAGCTTGAAAATTGAATTTTCATAACTCAAGAAGTGATGACTGCCACCAACATCATTTATCTTCAATATTGGCCAAAACCAAAAGTTGCACCTTGACATATTATGGACATTTGATTATTTTTAAATCATATTATTGTTATTAGAAGATGATTAAGCCAAATGGTGATTCATATGGTTCATTGTTGGATGAGTTTTTACGTGATTAGTAATCTTTTGTTTTTGTTTGCACTATGCACAATCTAATATTGTTGAGCTACCATCCATCCCCCCCACAATTGCCAACCTACCATTCTAATAAAGGTTGTATGGTTAGTAGTCAAATAGTTAAAAACAAGTTATCTAAATATAATAAAACTTGTTGAGCTCGCACCAACGGTTGTGTTAGGGAATGTTGAGGATAAACACATTCTTTACTCAAGTAAGTTCAAGAAATCTAAGCTAAAGAATTGATTGATAACTCATCTTCATATAATTATTACAATATAGGCACAAAACTTTTTTACTCTTGAAAAGTTCCCATTGCCATAACAAAATCTGCAAACAAAGCATAGGCTCATGGTGGATTGGGTTTCCTTAAAATATGTCAATTAAGTAATTAAAAAAACAAACGCTAATGTTCAACGTTAATATATTCAATACAATGATTTGATGATTCGATGAACTTTTCATAATGGATTGTTTAAAGTATATGTATGACCATGGATCAAGAAGCCCCTCCATATCCACTTATGTAAAGGTTTCCATGTTAGTTAACAACAAATCCATGGAAAACACAACACCAAGAAAATAATTAGGGGAAATCAACCATGTTTTCCAAGGAAATATTATATTGAAAAATTAAATTGAAAACAAATTAGATGAACAATATGTCATAATGAAGGCATGAAGGTAATTACTTTCCAACCACCCCCTTATACCTCTACAACAAACTAGTCCAAAAGACAAATTACATTCAACCTAATGTTAGTACCATCCTCCATGACCATTGTCCTATCCATGTGTGTTGTAGTTCTACATTCCACTACTTGCTACCATATTTTGAACATTATAACTATCATCTAGTGGCTTTTATAAATAAACAAGGACGACATCTTTTCTTAATTATATATGCAACTTGAAAAAAAGCAAGAGATTATCCATCATGAGTGACAAGAGAAGGACCAATATGAAGCTTGAGAACCTCTGAGAAGGGTTGGTTATGTTTTTTTTAAAACATTCAATAATGACTCGTTCTTTGTTTGTGAAAGTCATTTGCTTCTACCAAGCCTTTGGAATCTAGCCTAATCTCTTTTTTTTTTAAAACTAATTTATGACTATCCCTTTCTTTTGGGCCCCATAATGTATTATATTGTTGATTGATGATTACAACAAAATTATAACTAATCCTTACAAATTTGACCTAATTCATTATATATTATCAACAATGCATTTGTAATAATTAATATTTAAATATTTAATTACACATTCATTATTGTATTATAAGTAAATAACTAGTTAGTCAACTAATAATTTATCATAATTATATAAATGGCCTACCTTAGCCTATTAACTATGTTACTTATAAACTAAAATATAAGTAAATAGGTGGAGTATAGGTAGGGTATGTATAAATAAATACACCAACATATAAGCTAATTGTATTTAGGTTATTTAACCACATACTTACATTACATAAGTTAAATACGTGGCTAATGTAACCTAGGAAAAAATATTTATGGCAAAACTAATGATTGGTAAATAATGTTTAAACCAACCACAACTAAAGTAATGATGGAAAAACATTATTAAATTAATTATGGTTCAATTAACCATATCTAAATTAATATGGTGAAACTAACCATAAATAAAGTAAATAAAACCAATTTAACCAATGAATAAATATGGTTAAATTAAACATAATTAAAATAAATATGGAAAAATAAATAAATAAATAAATGTTTTGTGAATAAGCTAAAATTGATTGAACTAACCATGAATAAAATAACTATGACAAAACTATTTAAAGAATAAATAATTTATGGTTAAACCAACCATGGCTAAACTAGAAATGACTAAACTAACCAATGAATAAATATTTTATGACTAACCCAAGTATGCATAAATTAATTATGGCTAAAATAAAGATGAATGAAATAATAATGGTTAAAATAAAAATAGTTAAAATATTTATGGCAAATTAACCATGGCTAAACTAAAAATGGTTAAATTAACTAGGAGTAAATAAATTTGGTTAAACTAACCATTAGTAAATAAATTTGGCTCAGTTAACCATTAATAAAATTAATATGGCTAAATTAATTAATGAATAAATATTTTCTGGAATATCTATTTATGAATAAATTAATTATGGCTAAAATAAACATGAATGAAATAATTATGAAAAAATTAACCATGGCTAAATTAAAAATGGTTAAACTAACCATGAATAAATAAATTTGACTAAACTAACGATTAATAAAGTTAATATGGCTAAATTAACCAATGAAAAAATTAATTGTGACTATAATAAACATGAATTAATTAATTATGGCTAAAATAAAAATGGTTTAAATAATTATGGCAAAATCAACCATGGATATAATAATAATAATTTTAGATTAATTACAATTTTGTTAATTATGGTTAAATTTATTAGGGTAAAATAATAATATGTTAAAAATAAATATAATTAATTTAGTTATGCTTATAATAACCATGGTTAAATTATTTATAATTGTTGAATTACTTATGGCTAAACTAGCCATAATTAAACTAAATATGCCCAAAAAGAAGATGTAATAATTAAATATGGATAAATGAATCATGGCTAAATTAAATATGGCTAAACAAACCATGGTTAAAACATATACAACTAAAGAGACGATGGTTAATTGAACATGATTAAATTGACCATGGTTAGATTAATTATTGTTAGTTTTAATTTTAATTACTTTTTCCATAGGTAGTGGAACCATAATTAATTTCAATTTAGTCAATTTAACCATAGTTAAATAAACCATATATATGTAATTAGTTTAATCATAATTAATTTGATCTTGATTCATTTAGCTATGATTAATTAACTTTTACATTTTCTAATTTTTTCTAATTGATAAACATAATCAAAATGTTAAATGTAATCAGAAGATACCTAACTAATATGAAAATTTATAATTGGCCACTTTGCTAGGCCTACTTGGTTAGCCCCATTGATTAAATATAATATGTGTCCTTATCGACTAGGGCACTTGTCAATTTGACTAGATTGGGTGGTCTTATTGATTAAGCCACTAACCAATTTGACTAGATGTCCAATTTGACTAATTGTCAAATTGGTCACTCTAATCAAATTGATTAGTAAAAAAATACCCATTTTTATTCAAACCCTTGGCCTCTAGTAAAAAATATATGTCCTCTAGTAAAAAAGACCCATCTAATCAATTTGGTCAATTTGAAAAAATAAGAATTCTAGTAATGAATGTTAATTAAATTATTAGGGCTTACCTACCTATGTAGGATATGAAATATGATGAAAAACTTACATGGGATTAGATAGGACTTATTTAAGGCTAGTTAATGGTTACTTGGGAAAGTACATAAAGCCTATTTAGTGAGCTAGAAAAATATTTCTTAGGTCCAAGGATACTTAAAGGTTATTTAAAAAGGCTACTTAAGTAGTTCTTAAAATTTTATTTAAAAACTAAATAAAAACCACTTAAGGACCTAGCTAGGTTATAAATTACCTAAAATAATGACTATCAAAAGCCTATATAAAGGGTTACATAGTGACTATTTAAGGTGTTACAAAAGGGCTACATGATGACCTACCTAAGTTTGGGGTTATGTAAAGGTTATTTTAAAACCTATTTAAAGAACTACATCAAGCCTACATAAGAGTTATGAATCAACCTTGAACAACCCTTAAGTAGCCCCTCTATAAACCTTATGTAATTTGCTTTTGCATTATTAGTCAATAGTAGGTAGCCCTTTAAATAATACTTAGGCATACCCTAGCTTAAGAAATCCGTATCTAATTCACAAGTAAGCTCTACTATGTGGCCCCCCTAAGTAACCATTAGGTATTCCAAAACCTAGGGGCCTACTAAACCCCTAGGTGTCTCCTTAGGTAGTCCCTTAGTAGGGCGTTTAGGTAATTCTTTAAATAACCTTTAGGTATCCCATAATCTAGATAGGCCCCTAATTGTCTCCATAAAAAGCCCCTAAGTAGCCCTCTTGTTAAACCTTATGTAAACTTGTATGTAAGCTTTTGATAACTCCTAGGTGGCCACTATGTAACTTTTTAAGTAGCCATTAGATCTCTCATAGCTTAAGTACGCATTTAAGTGTCTCCTCGAATTCCTTAGGTAGGTCTTATGTGGTTGCTAAAGTAAATCTTTGGTATCCCACAACTTGAGTAGACCCTCAAGTGTCTCCTTAAATTGTCCCTTTATAGGACCTAGGTTGTCCCCTAAATAATCTTTAAATATTTTCAGTTACAAAAAATTCCGTAACTAATCCATTAGGTAGGCTTTGTGTAATGCCCTTACTCTCTCTTAGGTATTCCATAACATAAGAAGGCCTTAAGGTAGACATGTAGATGTAGGCAAAACACAAAACACAAGATAAAATTCAAATCATCCAACATTGAGGATGAAATTTGAGTTTTCTCCTCTACTATTTTCCATTGCATTTTGATGGTCATCCTCAATTCTCAATTTTAAGGAAGCCATGTGTTCTACTTGTGGGTTTGGTTTTCTTGTCTTCATAGATAACCTTGATACCATAGTAATTCTTAATTTAACAATGGTTTCCCCGCATTGGACTCTCTTCTCCCTGACCTCCAAACGAGGAAAAAAACAAGGCCATCAAGACTTTTGAAATCTTGAAAATATATGATTTAAGACTATCAAACTTCTTTTGCAAAAGAAGTAAATATTTCAACTATCTCAGATTCAATGGGGTCAGATGGCAGGACACAAGCTTAAGAAATCTATGTGGGATTGCTTGATTGACTATGGCAGATTAGAATGGCAGCATACTCAAGTGCTGATAGTAATCACCCAGAGAAGAAAGCAAATTGCTTGAATTGTTTGACAAGAACTGGAGCCCACACCAAGCTCTTTGTGCTAGCTCTTTTCTCCTAGAGATGGCAGAAAAATTAGATGATGCTACCAACCGCCTGTGATTGGGAATGTGAATTGGTAGTTGTCCGGTTGTGTGTTCCCGAGTTGGTTGTGTTTGGGTCCGTTTTGCAATGGATTGCTCCATTTGTGTCCAAAAATATATATACATTTCGACATAAAACTGAACTGCCGATTGTCAGTCACAGGCAAGGTAGCTTCCAAGCGGCTGAAAGTACTGCATGTTTGACTGACTCTGTCTGTCATTTTGTCTCTTCCGACTTCAAGCTCAGACATAAACAAGTACCGTTTGGTGTTCACAGCTATTTGCCTCTTCTAAAGAACCTCTTGAGTAGCACTTGCTTTGATATGATGTTTTGCCTCTTCCAATTCGACACCCAACATAAAGAATTTCTTAATCGTTTCCATCTTGGAAAGAGTAGCCTCTGGAACTCTAGTAGCCAGTGTTTTATTTTTCAATTTTGTGATGTAGCTGAAGTGGCGATTCTCCATAATACAAGTCCACCAGATTTGGCCATAAAATTTTATGAAAGTAAAAACAAAAAGAGACCGTCTTTTTACATTTTTTCCTACCAACTGGAACTTAAGATAGCATCTGACGATTTTTTCATATTGGAAAAAAAAAAATCGAACTAAATTTGGCGACTAAAAATCCAAAGAACACAAAATTCGCCAAAAAAATGAAGAAAACAAAACGCCGCCCCTACCCTCTTTATTCCTTCCACCATGGCCGACCTAGGACACAGGTATATTGAAAGTTCTGGTGCAAAAAGGATAATGCAAAACTGAATGAGAACGTGAGTATTGCGAACAGAATGCGTGCTAGTGGTGTGGCCGACTGACGAGTTCATTGAGAATCCAAATCCCAAAAGCTTGTTGGATAGTACGTCAGCTGCTTCAGGAATTGCATCGAAGACCGTGACAACGAAGCCTGAATTTCCACCTTCCCATGTCGCTCATCATCCTTTTAATGACCTTGAAGCAACTTGGAGAGTCCGAATTTATCCAGTTTTGGAAGGTCATCACTGATTATTATTAGTGCAATTGCGGCCGCCGTTTTGTTTTTTGTTCTTAATTTTTATGTGTTGGAATTTCAGATTACTGGAACTTCTTCAGCCAAACTGAAGAAGTTTTTATAAATTGGTACCAGACTCGACTGGTCTAACCAGCCAAACTGGGTAACTGCCCAACACTGTTTTTTTCAGTGTAATTGGGCAGTTCTTTACTTTTCTGAACAACCTCCAGTTCGGTTGTAAATAATAAATTAGAACAGTTCTGGTTCCATGCATAAATGGAACCAAGAATACCTCCAGCAAGCCTCCTACTTTTTTTTTCTTTTTTTCTTTTCACAAATCTTGGTTCCAATTCTGGTTCCAGACATAAATGAAACCAAGGATCTGGTTGCTTGGAAACCATCATGCTCAATTCTCTCGGACCAAAAAAAAAATCCAATTTCCAGTTTTGAATCCAGTTCCAAAAATCAAACCCAATTCCCATTCAAGTTTTGCTAACAAGTATCAAATCTAACGATTCTGCCAAAGTAAGTACCTGCACAACACTGTTTTTTTCATGGTTTCATACTAGCCTTGTCCTAATATTTGATCCTATTAATCCTTTTTTAACATAATAGTATCTCCACTGGTGCTCAGTATGTCAGTCTGGATAATAAAATTAAACTTCTAAGTTTAGTTGTTTTTATTTGGCAACCCCACCAATAAAACAGGAACTGGAACTGCATATGCGTGGGAACTACTAATAGCAAACCACCTGGACCAATCATTATGATTCACCAATGAGATATACTCAGTTTTGCCTATATATCAGTCCTATTTATTACACTATTTTTTGGAGATGCAGAACTCTGTTGTGCCTTTTACCAGCCACGGCAAGGTGCACAAATTTGGCGCAGAAAAACCAATTTCCTGAGCTAAACCAGCACAATTTGACATTTTCACAATAAATTTTACTGTCTGGAATCACATATTGAGCACCGGTGGAGATGCTCTAAAGCCCTGCTGTTGATTTTCTAGTGTTGTAGCAAGACACATTATAAAGAGTAATAATTCTCTTACTTTGTGGAGGGAATTTTTGTTTTTCAAAACATGCCTACTAGGTACCCTTGTGGGGTACCACAAAACAAATTATAAAAAATGGTGGAGTTTTATGCACAACAAGGCTTTTGGTGGAGGGCATCGCCAGAACAGGGTTTGTGTGAGCACTTGAGCCCCATTCTGCCCTTCACCAAATGCCTAATGCATCACTTTCATACCAAAATCCTCCTAGTATTTCGTCCATGATTGATTTTGGTATGTTACAAAATTTACCCCCTATTGCACACCTTGTTGCACACCAGAAATCCTATTACCACATTCGATCATGCAACCCAAGACCTTACCATTGCACACCTAATACCCAATATTACTATTTCATTTACAAGGACCCAAGTGCTCTTGTGCAAGGATAGGAAACACCAATGTGCAACATTAAGATTTTCATGTGCAAAAGATAGGGAGTAGGAGTGTGTCACAATAGCGTAATGATATTTTCATTTACCATATTATCATAGTGCCTTGGGGGCTTTGGCTGAAATTATATACCTTTAGAAATGCTGAAATTTTCAAAAATTACTTTTCTCAAGAACTGTTTTTCATGAGAGAAATAATTTTTGAAAAAAAACTCAGGAACTTCTATTTTCCGAATCAAAAATTTAATTTTAATTAATTATTAGGGAGAGATGTGCTGAAACTGCCCCTGTGCTACTATATTACTTGGAAACATCCTATTGTTTTGGGGTGTTTTTTTTTTTTTTTTT
>Ga0209611_10013369_pt1 | contig 11279 bp, 17 predicted proteins | sample S1TSphgellanicum_3_FD_187693 | JGI IMG/M metagenome (GOLD analysis project Ga0209611, IMG submission 187693) | Host-associated microbial communities from peat moss isolated from Minnesota, USA - S1T2_Fc - Sphagnum magellanicum MG (SPAdes) (version 2) | ecosystem: Host-associated > Plants > Peat...
ATATGTTTTCATTGTTGACACAAGCTAAATCATGAGCTTTGGTTTCTAAGCAAGACCATTTGTTTCAATTTGGAAACAAATTGATATATGAACTTTGATCTTGTTTCTATGATGGATTTTTTATGGGTCATCTATGCAAAATGCCATGTGGGATTACCATCTAATTAAGAATATTTTAAGTATATAAATGGATGAAAGAGCAAAAGTTGTTTTCGATAAGAATTTTATGCGTCTTTATGTTTATTATAATGAACAAAACAAATAATTTGAGGTGTATAGTGTTTTTCTTTTTTCTTTTTTGGGTTTGCAAAAGAATAATATGTAGCAAACTCACTCAAAGACAAATTTTTATATGATGATGGATAATTCATGTTCTTGTCAATGATTAAAAGTGATTTAATGTCTTTAGATTTAGGAAGGAGGTATTATAATTGTTTATTTGATTTTAGTATATAGGTTTGTTTAGATGGTGGGAATGTGTTTATGAAAAGACATTTGCATGATGAATGGTACAGAGAAATAGAGAGCACTATGTAAACTGCAAGTTGTGCATACATCTATTGTGCATTCACAAATGCATTGTTTAATTTCTTTTATTCTATTTATTGCATTTGTGTTGTCATGGTGGCAATAGTCAATATGGTTCGAAATTCTTTTATAATTCTTTTATTCACCTTTGTAATATATGATGTGTAGTAGGTAGTTGTTACATAAGGGTCCAAAATGAATTACATGTCAGTATTTGCAACCTAAAGTGGGCCAGCTTTTATGCCCAAAAATTTATTTGAACATCTTTTGCATTTCTTTTTAAGAATAATGTATAAGTCTTTTTTATGAAATTTTTAATGCTTTTATATATGTTGGGAAATCAATGTATAATTTATTTAAAATCGATCAAAAAACATTGGATTATTCATTTCAAGTTTTGATAGTGTTGTAAAAAAAAATTGGCAAATTTTTGTAAGATTTTTGATTTCTTCATGTGCAGATGATTGATCAAAAGGTTCCAAAATTTGTGTAAAAGGCAAAGGTGGAAAAGGTTAATGGAAACGACACGCATCTTGGTTCAACATATGCATTTATGTCAATGTATTTGTGAATTTTGAAGGTCTTTTGGAAGTAAATATACATCACATGATGTATATTTGTCAACAAAAGTTACAATTTCATGGTTACCATGTAACCAAAATTGGTGCATTTTTAATCCATACCATACCATACCGTGTTCACTTCCTTTCTTTATACAACACCAAATATTGATGAGTCTTTTTTACATAAATCTCTAAATGCAGGCAATTGATGGTCATAATATTGTGCACAAGTTATAAGGTTGGCTTTCATTAAATGTGTTATATCCTTTGAATCAAGTTTGTTAAAGTCATTAAGGACATTAATGTATAATTTATTATAATGATATAAGGCTTGTAATAATGGTTCCCACCTAGACTTTCAACACTTTTAAAAATCACAAAAAAAGTTGGTGGAAATATTTGTGGTATCATAGCAAATAAATTTTTAAAATTTTTTCTAAATATTAATCTAGTGAAGATTGTAATTGAACTAAGTCATGATAACCAACGTTTTATCATAACAAATTATCTAAATAAATGGTTTACTTGCTACTTGTTCACTAGTGAACTCACAACCATGAAGTTGCCCTTTGCAAATCCATATCCAAGATGTTGTTTGTACTAGTTGTAATAACTCTTTAATAACCTTAAAGAAACAAGTTTGGAATATCTAGCAAATTTGTGATCTTTATGCATCAATTCCCATTTGTGATGGGATACATTGAGCACGACAAAGTTGGATAATTGAGTTCTTTGTTATGTTGATCTTGAAAGAGGTTAAAAAGTTTATAGTTAACTTGATTTGGTGTTGTTGTGAAGATTTCATCATCAATTTGATTTTATGTTAAAAAGTTTTGGATCAAACTAACTATTGTCACATCATTGAAGGCTTCTTCAAAATTATTTGTTTGGCATGACGATGCTGTATTCAAATCCATATTGTCATGAAAGTTATTGTCTTTTCGTTGTCTTGAAAGATTAAACATGTTTAACCACAATGGTCATATTAATATGGTAGCACCCTCATATAAAGGAATTTTTAGAAGATCTTTAAATGCATACATAACTTGAATTGGCCAAATGTTACCAGATGTGTAAGGAGATTTATATTCAAGCTTTCTTTTGATAATTAAACCAAATGTTGTTTCATCTTTAGGCAATTGTGGTAGAACTAATTGAATTGTATTCAGGTTTAAAAGAACATTGATCACACTCCCATGCATTTTGAATTGCCCATATCTTTGAACTTGATAAATTTGTGCAAATGTTTGTTTTGGAATGATGAATCTTTCTTTTAATTTAAACTATATATATTGATATAGATGGAATATGAGTATTTAAAATTTTTTTTTGTGGATACCAAGAATATTGGAAAAAAATTCCATTTAGGTATCTTTTGCAGTTGTTGCAAATGATTAAACTAGTGACATTTTATGGGTTTACATTCAATAAAGAAGGTATATATGGTAGATAGTCCATATACATTGTTTTTGTAAAATGAGTGGTTTGTTTATTGAACCAAAGTCAATGACAAGACATGCAAGGCAAAATTGGAATGTCATTTATTTTTTGTTGAAACACTTCAATGAACATTGAATCACCTATCGTCATGTTATCAACATTTTTTGAATTGATGGATGACACATCATGTTCAATGCAAGTTGCAATTTATTATTTAAGTTATTGTTTATAGGTAGTAATGGTAAATTGTTAAACTTATGTGAAGATTTTTGTTCAAAGTTTCACAAAGATCCAAATCATTTTTTGTGTGAGAAATACTTTTGCCATGGATGTTGTCATACAATTTTTCTTTAGTTTTAAATATATCAACGACGATTGATGTGTTGTACACTTGGGAAAGTTTTGATTTCATTGTGCAAAATGGTCATTATTGATTTCAATCTAATAGATTTGTGGGTCATAAACATGGATGTAAATATCTTATCATGCATTTTTGTCCACTTAGAATGTGAACATTTCACATTACTAGTTGGGTTATCATTATAACCCAATGGAGCTATGAAGGAAAATTCATGTTGTGTGGCATCAATTTTTTCTTGCATATGACAAAATTCAAGTTGTGAAGAATTATTGAAACAATTGGTATGAATTTTTTCATAAACAACTTTGTGAGAATAACATTCAAGGGGGTATGCAAGTTTTTTTTGCATATATTGAACATGTTTATGTCTTGTCAAATGGTTAAACATTAAGATGCGGATGGATATCACGAAATAATTTAAATATTTTACAAATCCAATTTTTTTTATCATAAAGGATTTGCTATAAGTCTTTGTTCTCTTGAAGTGTCCATTGAAATCTAGATGATGTCATTGTTTTTTAATTTCAAAAACATTTGAAATTTAGGCATAATGTTGTTTTTTCTTTTTTTCAATACATTACTAGAAGTTTTCATGTCTTCATGCAATGATGAATTATTGTTTTCATGATCATGATTCCACAATGGGTGTATTGATGATAGATTAGAATGTAAAATGTCTATGACCAACTCAAGATGGCCATAAATCCCTTCATGGTACACCAATATAAGTTTTTCATTCATTTCTACAAATGTTTTTCCAACGGTAATTTATGGTCTATTATTCTTGTTGACCATGCTTCAATGGTGGACTACACAAATTGTGCCAACCAAAACAAATGGCGAATTTGGCCCAAAGACCACCTTCTAAAGCATTTAAACCCACTCTTTGAAGGTATTTGTAAGGTGAATTGATTTGGTGTAGTGTCATTAATGTGTATCGGTTAGGATCAACATTGTAATAGTGTGAAACTCTAAGATTGTTTATGTTTAAAGCATGTTGAAGATACTTTTCTTAAGATCAGTTGATGATATTGATAATTGTTTCAAGCCACTAACTGAATCAAAAAGACAATCCCCAACTTTGTATCAATAGCTTGATACCCTTTGGAGTCCAACATTCAAAAATGTTTCATCTATATTATTCATTTTTTTGGTTACATTCCAAAAAGTATACTTCAAGTAAATATAAAATATATTTTGAGATAGTAAATTGCAATGTATATATTATGTTTTTAGAACAAGGTTGAATGATATATATATGTACATTGATTTACAAATATTTACAACAATATGGTTAGGAATTAGACTTATTAAAAAACCCAATTTAATAAAACCTATACATATATGTCGATTTGTACTTATATGGACACAGATGTGATGATTCACCAAAAAATTGATTCATTGAAAAAATTGGTTGATTTAATTGAAAACTTACATGTAGTAAAATTTATGTTTCAATCTCCAATATGTTCATGAAAACCAATAAGGTCATCAATTAGGGTGTGGGAAAATGAACCACAAATTGAAATGGCCTTCAATAAATGGACAACAATCAATTTGTTTTCCAAATGCATGGATAAAAATGCTACCATATCTAAACCATGAATCCAATCATTTTTCATAGTGACATCAAAATGTGATAGGTTGCTTTGATTAAGCACAATCTGGACTTTCACATTCACATCCAAAACATAAGGTGTTATGATATTACAAGCTTAACAAAAGAACATGCCATCATCTTATTGTATGATATCTATAAGATTGCACATTGAACAAGTTCACACAAATGGAGTCACAGCCAAAATGTGCACATTCAACTTTCCAATAACCTATAACAATAATACATGAAAATTGTGTCATATTTTTGAGTTCTTCAAGTTAAACATTAAGATTATCACATGAATGGCTTTTTATTGTAATGTGTGTTAGGTGGGAATTTTTTTTTTGTAAAGTAAAAAAATCACTTGCATTGTTATGGGCCTTGTTCCATTCTTGTTGTGGATTTCGTGTAAGTATGTCAATCAATCAATGACCTCCGAATTAATTATAGGAGTGAAGATGGCTGATAAATTTGTTTGGTATTTGATAGTTCCATTTAAAGTTGCTAAAATATTTTTCAGCAATGTAAGTGTTGGTGCTTGAATGCAAAATCTTTGAGATAGGCGTTCATAGTATGCATGAAAATTTGGAAGGAAATTGATATGCACAAAGAAACATACATTTTTTTTCATAGGTTTAGTGTGTTAGAAGTTTGTGAAAGAGTTATATAATAATAAGCTCAACATTTATAATTTTAGTTCCCCCTAGGCTAACCCATTAGAAAGAAACCATGATAGTCAAATGTAAAAGTTAAGTTGTGGTTATGAGCCAAAAACTCTCTCCTTGGCCTTGCACCAACCCATTTTATTTCTTCACCCATCAGCTTAGTATTACTTCAATTTCATGTTGCGTGCTAATCCAAAAGCTTAAAAAAACATTTTAATGACTTGCACAAAGGAAGAGAGATATTTTAAAATATTTCAACATGTTTTTTTTGAAGAAAAATAATTTGAAAATTTCAGCATTCCTAAAAATAAGATAACTAATACTAAAGTTGCCAATATACCAAGGTACTTAAAATATTTAAGCTTTAAAAAAATAATAGGAGGATTAATGTTATGGAACAAATCCCGAAACCATGGTGAAGATTCAAAAGTTCAATATCACAAACATTTAGTTCATTTGCAAAGGAAAAATAAATTAACCCCTGGTAATATGCCCCACTACCCACTTTCCTAGGCATTACATGTTAGTTATATATATATATATATATATATATATATATATATATTGTTAAAAAAAAAAATACATAAATAAAAATATAAAAAAAATATATTGCCCATCAAACCACTCCAATTTTCAAAATCATGCTTAAAAATAATATACCTTTCAATCAATAATTTTTTTTCATGTTATTGTGCTTAAGTATTGTTGATTGAAAACAAAGGCTCTGAAATTTATCTATGATTTAAATGCACAAAAAGGAATTTGACTTCCTTCCCAAAAAATTGAAGCAAAATTGATTGTAATGGTGAGTTCGAATATTCCCATCTATTTCCCCTTGAACACTAATCACAAGTATAACAATTGTTGTTGTTGCAATTATTTCATGCAAAAACTTATAAAAGGATGTAATTGTGTCAATTTGAACAAAATGGAAAATGAGGTTTTCATACAAGAGAACATCCACCAAAGTCAAATTATTAAAATGGATACAAACACTAAGTCCCACATGGCCATTTCGCTTGAGGCCTCATGGTAAAGTTTTCGATCTACACGTGGTTCCCGTGAATAAATTTATCATTGTGCAATGTCACCAATACCCCACTTAGGCTCATTGTTGAAATCCCACATTAGTCTGTGACATCGGCTTGTAAATATGCAAAAAACATTTAAATTGCCAGCATTTCCATAATAGTTGAACGGAAAGCCTTCAAATGCAGCATCATGAATTGTGTAATCCAAGTGTCGATGGTGATCACTAGTGTCACCCTCCTTATCGCCATTATGCAAATGTGTTGAACTTAGACCCAAAAAAACAAAAAGAAATCTAAAAGCCAAAAAAGACCTATGACCCACCTTGGAGTTGAATTTGTAAAAACAAATCTATTGATTTGTTTGTGGCCAAATGAACCAAAAAAATAAAACAAGATGGACCGATCACCTTCCATTAAAACATGTCAAAAACATATGAGGAATGTATAAGTGTGAAAAGAAAGGTTCAAGAGAAAAAAATTCAAAATGATTTTTTGATCCAAAGCAAAATTGCAAGTGAAGTATAAAAAATAAAAAATAGGGAGCACAAATTGAAACTTCAACCAAAGCTTGTCCTGATAACTAGTGGAACTATTAGGATTAATTAATCAACTTGAGTTTCAACAAAAGGACAACAAAAACTTTTCTTTTAATAGTCCATACAAAATCCCACATGTAACCATTGGAACTTTCCACCCCTTTAGAAAAACATGCATGAGTAATAATGTATTCATGCATGACTTAACAAATAACTGGACATCACTTAATGTGAAAATAAATTATGTGAACTATGCATGAAATAATTAACATAATGAGTCATGTGACCAATGCAATTTTTCACCAATGAAACAAGCATGTATGAATAAAGATATTCATTAGTAAACTTTAGTTTCAAATAGAAAGATGAATGTTTTACTCAACACAAAATTCCACATGTGAATAATTTGATTCCGTTACCATTAAAAATTATCATGCATAATAAAATGAACATTACTTAATGTAAAACATGAATTATTCCAACCATGTAATAGGTGTTAAATGGGGCATTAATAATAAGTTGGCTTATCTATTGCTACATGAATATAATAAACTTCAAATCACCCTATTATATAAGGATACCAAAGTTTTGGCCCATTTCTGGGTGCATCACAATGTCTCTTCCTTAAAGGGCAAAGGCAATGAAAAGGGTGCCATTCATGTGTAAGGTAAACCCTTAAGGTAGGGACATTCTCAAAAGAAGCAGCCCCCAAGGCCAAAGGCCGAGGGCTAGTTATTTTGAAAATGCCCCCATTCAAGGGCTTTAAGGTAGAACCACTCAACGTTGAACACTTGCCTATCATCAAACACTTTTCAATATTTTTCTCATTCATTAACCAAATTGAGCGATCTTTGTGTCATTGGACACACAAATTAAGGGCCTACAAATTTTCTTTGAACATCAAAAGCAAAGGAATAATGCAAAAACACATGAAGAGGATGAATGATAGTTTGCTTCAATCTTTTTGAAAAAATAGCTCTATATTCCTCTTTAATTCCAACTTCATATTTTCCTCATTTTAGTTCGGTTTAAGTGATTTAAATGTGATGGGTGCATCAAGTAAGGGTTTACAAAACTTGTTTGTATTCCAAAGGCAAAGATACGAGTATCAAATATTTTAAATTCAAAATCTTAATATGTTTTAATTCACATGTCACCTCAAACATTAAACCCCTTTACATCAAACACCCCATATCTTCCCCATTCCTTCACCAAATTGAGCAATTTTTATAGTGTTGGAAGTGCTAGGTGGAAGGCTATTAATGTTTTTTCTATTTTTGAAGCATAGGAACAATGTGCAAAGATTCAACTTCCTTTGATTTCTTATGTGTTCACTCATGGACCTATCTACTTTACCAAGTGTAAATAATAATTTTTAAAATTTCTATTGTTATAGTTGGGTACTAGATGAATACCCTCTAAGCACCAATGTGAAAGGAATGCAAAAAGATTTATAATTGACATATATCCTTCTAGTATCAGAATTTTAAAAATTAAAAGATTAACATGGGCATTTCAAAAATGAAAACAATTGGTCTCCCTAAACCCCAAATTGGAAAGTGCCTTCTCTTAGCAAAAGAGTTATTGCACTTAGGACCATGCCCTCCCAATACATTGTGAAATTTGCTCCATGTTTGTACCTTGGAAAAAGAACCCCTTTTTGGGTGTTCTTGGATTTTGGGCATAGCCAAGGGGGATAATCTAGGATGACCTTCTAAAAGGGGGTCCCATATACATAACCAAAAAGGCATCAAGTGACACACAGGCCATGCCAATAGAAAGATTCAAAATAATGGAAAAGGAAATTGATATTTTTGGAAACCTTTTTGATGACAATCAATTCAATAATGGATGGGAAAATAAATTCAGGATTTTTTTTATATATTTGAAAAATAAGTACATTTTTGCATCCATTCATTGAATGGTTTTTGGTGGTCTTCTAATTGGGAACACAAATTATGTGATTGATAAGCATTATAATTATTTAAAATTTTATAATTATATACAAATATTTTACATATTTTTTCATGACATCATTGAATGAAAGATATAAACTTTAAAATTAATTGGTGATTTATGAAGAATTAATGAAACATAATCTAAAATGTATTAAATATGATTTTTTTAATGATTTGGTGTTATATAATGAACAAAAAATACTATTAAAGTAAGATGTGTTTTAGATGTGATTGTAGACTGTTAAATGGTGATGAATATTGGTTTATTAAGCTATATTTATGTTACAATAGTTTTTTGGTTTTTAATTTTGTTTTATGTGTTGATATATGTTGAGAATAGGTGCAAATATATTTTTATATGATTGAAGTATTAGAAGTGATAAAGATTATGTTTAAAAAGTTCTATGTTTTTGTAATTTTATTTAGATTGGAATCTATTTTTTGTTTGAAGTTTGTTCATTAGTGGATGGTATAATAAATTGAGAAATATGGTTAAATAATTTGAATGCAAAGTATATAGGGCCATGATCTATCCAATGAACTTGTGTTGATCCAATATGACATTGTTGTGTTGGGGCATTGGTCCATATACAATTGATTTGTGTATTATTAGGTGTTGTGCTTTCTATACATGTAATATGGAAATTATGAATATTAATGTAATTTTGTAATGTTATTAATTTAATTGAATTGGTTAACATTTTTATGTTAAAATCTCTGATTATTATGGTTGGAAAATTTGTAAGAATTTTCGTAACTATATTTTTAAAAATGGAAATGAAAACTTTTGTGTTCAATTTTGATGGTTTGTAAATCGAAATTATGTGTTAAATTTGTTGTGTGTTTTCATTGAAAAAATTAATGATAAATTCAATTCCTAAATTGTTTTTTGAAAATGTATGTGATAAGAACATATTTGTATCATAGTTTACCATTGTGTTGTGCTAGTCATAACATGAATTTTTAAATGTTTTTTAAAAATAGAGTGATAAATTTCTTGATGTGTTTGAATATTTCATATATATTTTTCATTTAAACAAAAAAATGTGATGCAAAATAAATTTGGATAATTAAGAATGTCTTGAAATTGTAATTTAATAAAATGAGTATTTAAGGACTATATGATAATAAATGATTTACAATAGGATTTTAAAGAAGCAAGTGTTATTTCATATTGCATAATTGTTTTTAAAAAATGCATTTCTTCTTATACTAAAGTATTTACTTGGAAAATTTTTGTTCCACATGGAGAAAATAAGCATAAATATTCTTTAAAATCGATTCAAGATAATATATTATATGTTAAACCATGTTTTGTTACACCACTTGGATCAAATGCAAGAAGATCAATAGTTAAACCTTGTGTTTGATGAATAGTGTGTGTTGTAGCTAATTGGATGGGAAATTGAATTTCTGTGATGATATGAAAAGTATTATTACTGATTTGTATTTTTATAATTTTTTGTTCTATTGGTGTCCATTTTTTTATCAATTATACGGAATTGTTTATAAATGTGAAAATTTGAAATTTGTGTATTTATTCCAATTTGTGGATTATGGAAATGTATCCAAATCAAAAGGAGCCATCTACACCATATTTGACAAGACCATTTAATGTTGCATAATTGCCAACACACAATTCCACTAACATATACATTTTAAGTAACAATTCATGATGGAGGCCACTAGTGTTAGATGGTAACATTGATAATTTGAAACGAGACAGACATGTTTCAAAATGAATATCTTTTGCAAGAAATTTAAATGTTTCACCATGTGTTTAGTCATATACAATTTTGTTATGGGCAATGGTTTTAAGGTTTGTATAGAATAAATGTGGTAATGTGTTATCCATTAGTGATGGTTTTAAACAAAAGTCATTCATAAATGTATGTCTTCATTATTTGTGAAGCAATTTTAAACCTATTTAAAATATTAATAAAATGAACATCATTTTGTCTCATAGTTTTATACGATTCATAACATTTAACATTTTCATGCCAAAGATTTGTTGCTTACATATTAAATCCAATATTTTTTGATGAAAAAATCCATGAATCTCAAACTAAGGGCATTTGATAAAAATCACTTGTCATTATCACATCAAGACCACCCATAAATTGGATATGAACTTGTTTTATTATTCATATTCTATGATCAATAAATGATAACATTATATTGCCAACTAATAAAATATCATCTATGACTAATCAATGCAATTAATCATGTTTTTTTATTAAACTATCTTGTTTTTCATCACTTAATGCTTTGAGTTTGTTGAAATTTTTGTTTAAAGGAATCACAAATGTTGAATGAATGGTCATAACAATAATATTAAATGTAGTTTTTTCAATGTGTGCTAATTTCATGACTTTTTGGTTTTAAAGGGTTAGAATTTGGAATGTCTTTTATATAATGTTTTATGATGTTTTATATGATACACATTAATGTAAAAGTTTTCCTTGTTCTTGCACCTCTTGTTAAGAAAATGTGTAAAGGTTTTAAAGGATATTTTTGTTTTTTATATATAATGTCAACTATAATGAATCTTTGTTCATCATTAAGTTTCTTCATTTTTTTGAGAATTCTTCATATGG
>Ga0209611_10013376_pt1 | contig 11275 bp, 7 predicted proteins | sample S1TSphgellanicum_3_FD_187693 | JGI IMG/M metagenome (GOLD analysis project Ga0209611, IMG submission 187693) | Host-associated microbial communities from peat moss isolated from Minnesota, USA - S1T2_Fc - Sphagnum magellanicum MG (SPAdes) (version 2) | ecosystem: Host-associated > Plants > Peat...
CGAGCGTGGTGGTCGAGTCTCGTGCGCCCGCTCCAAGGCTCGGCACGTTCCGGTACAGCCGGGTCAGCAGATCGCGGGCCTGATCCGCCGTACCCCCTCGATAGATGACCGATCCCCAGGCCGCCAGCACGCTCAGCTTCCCGTTACCGGAGGTTCTCGGATCGGGAGTGATCACCTCGACGCCTGGCGCGGCGAGGTCGGCCCAGTCGTGAATGTGCTTCGGATTGCCCCGGCGTACGACAAAGGCAATCGTCGAGTAGTACGGCTGTGCATGGTGGGGAAACTGATTCTGCCAGTCGTCGGCGACCAGCTTGCGTGCGCGCAGACTGTCGATGTCGGAGGGAAGCGCCAGTGTGACGACATCCGCCTCCTCGGAACCCTCGGCCACGGATCGGGCCTGCCGCGATGAACCCCCGTGGGACTGGCTGATCGCAACATCCGTGCCCGTGTCCTTCCGGTATTGATCGATGAATTTCGGATTGAGCTCTGCGTAGAGTTCGCGCGTGGGATCGTAGGAGACATTCAAGAGCCGCAGCGTCGCGCCGGGGTTTGCGCTCCGGTAATGTTTGAATCCCAACAGCCCGATCGCGCAGGCCACCAGGCCCAGAGCCAGGGCGTTTACTCCGATGAAGTTGGACTTCTGAGCCATGACGAAACGATCTGTGGATAGGCCGCGCCCGAGTGAGTGATGCGCCAACGCGCTCCTCTAAGCTCCCGCAAGCGCGCCGGCGCAATACGGACGCTCTGTAGGCTGCCGCGGAGCCCGCGATTGCGGCGAACACCTTGGCCGGCGCCCGGGGAAGCCATTTTGACGCGCAGAGTCGATCCCAACGTCAGTCCAGAATAGTCCAGCCCAATTGGGAACACCACGACCGAGATGTTCAGGCATTATTACTGTCGGGCATGGGCATGCTTTGGGCGACTCCCACGAATTGAGCGGTCTCCGGAGTGGCGTTCCAGGCTGCGCGACGCTCTGACATTTCCGTTGGACACGATGGTGAACCGCGGCTAAGTTGAGCCGTTTTCACCCATGAGGACCATCCCTTGCCGATCATCGGGGACTTGTACAAGCAGATAGGCAGGTCAACTGCCGGAGCGGTGTGCATCGCGGCCGCGTACGTGGCGGAAACCGACGGGGTCGTCGGATTGACGGCCTCGTCTTTCGTCACGCTGTCCTTCGATCCGCCGTTGATCATGTTCGCGCTCCAGCACAACGCCGATAGCTACGCGGCGATCGTATCGAGCAAGGCGTTCGGGATCAGTGTGTTGTCGAGCCATCAGTCGCAGCTCGCCACGTTGTTCGCGCGCAAAGGGCCGGAGAAGCGCGAGCCCACCCGCTTCACCCACGGACAAGTGCTGCATGTGCCGCTGATTGATGGCGCACTCGCGAAGGTGGAGTGTCTGACGTCGCAGATCATCATGAGCGGCGATCATGCGATCGTCGTGGGGCTGGTCGAGGCCGCGACCACAGTGTCCGGCAGTCCTCTGCTGTATTTCTCCGGCCAGTATGGGACATTTGCGCCCCTGTCAGCCCCCGTCAGCCCCACCGGCTGATCAACCGAAGCGCGCCAACGGCGTCACGCCCGCATATCGGCCCGCAATGCGCGCCACTGTGCGGTAACGTACGAACCGCACTCAACTCTTCAATGCGGTCAGCACCTCATCCAGCATTTTCTTGGCATCGCCGAACAGCATCCGGTTGTTCTCCTTGTAGAACAGCGGATTGTCGACGCCGGCATAGCCCGAGGCCATGCTGCGCTTCATGACGATTGTGGTCTCTGCCTTCCACACCTCGAGCACCGGCATACCGGCGATCGGGCTGGACGGATCGTCCTCTGCGCTCGGGTTCACGATGTCGTTGGCGCCGATCACCATTGCCACCGCGGTTTGCGGAAAGTCCCCGTTGATCTCGTCCATCTCGAGCACGATGTCGTAGGGCACCTTCGCCTCCGCGAGCAGCACGTTCATGTGCCCGGGCATGCGCCCAGCCACCGGGTGGATCGCGAAGCGGACGTTCTTGCCCTTCTCCCGCAGGTACTTGGTGATCTCATAAACGGTGTGCTGCGCCTGGGCGACGGCCATGCCATAACCCGGCACGATGATGATGCTGCCCGCGTCCTTGAGGAGTTCGGCCGTTTCCCGCGGACTGATGGCGTCCACCTCGCCTGCGGGCTGCGCCGCCGCTTGGGCCTTCCCCGGGGCCGCATCGCCGCCGAAGCCGCCGGCGATGACACTGAGGAAGTGGCGATTCATGGCGCGGCACATGATGTAGGACAGAATCGCACCGCTCGAGCCGACCAGCGCGCCGGTGACGATGAGCAGGTCGTTCGAGAGCATGAATCCCGTGGCGGCGGCCGCCCAGCCGGAATAGCTGTTCAACATCGAGACCACCACCGGCATGTCGGCGCCCCCGATGGCCATGACCATGTGCACCCCGAACAGGAGTGCAAGCACCGTCATCGCGATCAGCGACGTCGTACCCTCATCGATCGACGGCGCACCGAGGAACCGATAACCGAGGCCGATGACCGCCAGCAACAGAGCCAGATTCAACCAATGGCGCGCGGGCAGCAGCAGCGGCTTGCCGCCGATGCGGCCCGACAGTTTGCCGAAGGCAATCACCGAGCCCGACAAGGTGACGGCTCCGATCAGCACGCCGACGTACACCTCGGTGTGGTGGATGCCGATCTCGGCCGGGCTCATGTCGGCGGCGGCCGTCGGATCGATGTAACCCGCGAAACCGACGACCACCGCGACGAGTCCGACGAGGCTGTGCATGAACGCCACCAGCTCCGGCATCTGCGTCATCTGCACCGTGCGCGCGAGATAAAGACCCACGGCGCCGCCGGCGACCAGCGCGCCCGCGATCCAGCTGATGCCGTCCGCGCTCACCCGCGGGCCGAGGATGGTGGCGAGCACCGCGATCGCCATGCCGGTCATGCCGTACAAGTTCCCGCGGCGGGAGCTCTCAGGATTCGACAGTCCGCCGAGACTCAGGATGAAAAGAATCGTCGACGCGATGTAGGCCACCGAGGTCAGGCTGCCGGACATTATCGTTCTCCCTTACTTGCGGAACATCGACAGCATGCGGCGCGTCACCGCAAAGCCGCCGAACATGTTGACTGCCGTCAGCGCGATACCGGCGACGGCGAGCCAGCGGATGATCGTCACGGGGCGCAGAGTATCGGCGCTCCCGGCCAGGACCGGCGGCGCTATCTGCACCAGCGCACCGATGATGATGATGCTGCTGATCGCATTGGTGACGCTCATCAACGGCGTGTGCAGCGAGGGCGTCACGTTCCACACGACCATGTAGCCGACGAAGCACGCCAGCACGAACACCGTGAAATGCCCCAGAAACGCCGCCGGCGCGTAAATGCCGATCAGTGTGAACAATACCGCCGCGACACCGAAGGTCACTGCGGTCGATGCCGCCGACATCGGCTCGCCGCCGCCGCCGTGACCCTTCTTGTCGGCTGCGGCCGCCTTGACGACGGGCTTGGCCGGCGCCGCGCCCGGAGGGGCGGCGGACAGCTTGGGCGCGGGCGGCGGCCACGTGATCACGCCTTCCTTGATCACGGTCGTGCCTCGGATGACCTCATCGTCCATGTTGACGTTGAAGCGGCCGTCCTTCGCCTTGCACAGTTCCTCGGAGAGGCGGAACAGGTTGGTCGCGTACAAGTTGCTCGCCTGCGTCGGCAGCCGGCTCGGCAGATCCGTGTAGCCGATGATGATCACGCCGTGCCGGACCACGACCTTGCCGGGTTCGGTCAATTCACAGTTGCCGCCCTGCTCCGATGCCATGTCGACGATCACGCTGCCGGGCCTCATGGATTGCACCATCTCGGCCGTGATCAGCTTCGGCGCCGGCCTGCCGGGGATCAGCGCCGTGGTGATGATGATGTCGACCTCCCTGGCCTGCTTGGCGAACACCTCGCGCTGCGCCTTCTGGAAGCCCTCGCTCATCACCTTGGCGTAGCCGCCGCCGCCGGCGCCCTCCTCGACGTAATCGACCGGCACGAACTCCGCACCCAGCGACTTGATCTGGTCGGCGACCTCGGCGCGCGTATCGTTGGCGCGGACGATGGCCCCCAGCCCCGAGGCGGCGCCGATCGCCGCGAGACCCGCGACGCCGGCGCCGATCACGAACACTTTCGCCGGCGGAACCTTGCCGGCCGCGGTGATCTGACCGGTGAAAAATCGTCCGAATTCATGCGCAGCCTCGATGACCGCGCGATAGCCGCCAATGTTGGCCATGGAAGAGAGGGCGTCGAGTTTCTGTGCGCGCGAGATGCGCGGCACGCTGTCCATGGCGAGCACCGTGGCCCGTTTGGCGGCGAGCGCCTGCAGCAACTCCGGATTCTGCGCGGGCCAGATGAAGCTCACGAGGGTTCCCCCTTCGCGCATCAGGCTGACCTCGTCCCGGGTGGGGGCACGCACCTTGAAGACGATGTCCGAGTCCGACCAAAGGGCGGCCGCATCGGGGACGATGCTCGCACCGGCCGCGCGGTAGGCGTCATCGCCGATGCTGGCCGCGTCGCCGGCACCGGATTGCACCAGCACCGTGAACCCGAGTTTTATCAGCTTCTGTACCGCGTCGGGAACCGTCGCGACGCGCCTCTCGCCTGAGAATACTTCCTTTGGAATCCCGATCGACTGCGGCATGATTGTGTTCCCCCTGATGAATCGCGGTGACGTGCCAATGCGCGAGGCCGTCGGCGGTCCGCAATGATATCCGATAAGAACGGGAAAGTTGGCCTTCATGAATGATGCACGAGGCGCTGTGGGACTATGTAATGTCAGGGTGATGTCGGGCGATGGGTTGAGGGTGAATATACGGAGCTGAACGCATGAGTATCGCCACGGTCCATTCGATGCGCGGGGACGCGGAAGCGGCGGCCTGGCCGCGATTGGGCTTGGAGGAGGTTCGACGCGTGTTGGGCTTGTGGGATATTCCCGCCGCCGAGGCGCATATCGCGTGGCACAGCCCGCGGCCTTTGTCCGCCGCCGCCATCGTGTGTCTGCCCGACGGCCCGGTCTTCATGAAACGCCACAGCCGGCGAGTGCGTGAAGCCGCGCACCTCGAAGAGGAGCATCGGTTCATCGCGCATCTGTTCGCGCGCGGCGTCGGTGTTTCCCGGGTGTTGCAATCGGCGCGGGGACAGTCGGCATTCGCCGACGGCGAATGGAGTTATGAATTACACGAGATCGGCGCCGGCGTCGACCTGTATCGCGCGGCGGTGTCCTGGTCGCCGTTCACGGGTTACCATCACGCCGTCGCCGCGGGCCGGGCCCTCGCGGCCATGCATATCGCATCGACGAGCTACCTTGCTCCGCCGCGCTCGGCCGATCTACTCGTCTCGAACGATGCGGTGATCCGTTGCGCCGATCCGCTCGAGGCGGTGCGCCTGGCCGCCGACGCGCGGGCCGCTCTGGGAGACTATTTGCGGCAGCACCGCTGGCGAGAGGAGCTCGCGGCGGCGCTTGCGCCGTTTCATTCGCGCTACCTGGAGTTGTCGGCATCGCTGCAGCCGTTGTGGACGCACAACGACTGGCATGCATCGAACCTGCTGTGGTCCGATTCCGGTCCCACCGCCGACGTTCGGACCATCCTCGACTTCGGCCTCAGCGACCGGACCACCGCGATTTACGATCTTGCCACGGCGATCGAACGTAATACGATACCTTGGCTCGAGATTCAGGCGGGCCGGCCCGGCAGCGCCGATCTCGATCTGGTCAGCGGACTGCTGCGAGGCTATCTGCGCTCGGCACCGCTCGCGCCGCTGGAACGAGCCGCCTTGGTCGCGATCCTGCCCATCGTGCACGTCGGCTATGCGCTGACGGAAATCGACTACTTTCACGGCATTACGCGGTCTTCGGAAAACGCGGATCTGGCGTACCGCGGCTTCTTGCTGGGACATTGTCATTGGTTCGAGGAAGCCCCGGGTCAGGCGCTGCTCGCTCATATGCGCGAGCAGCTGCAGTCGATCCCGTGACGGCTTGCCGCCCATCTCTCCGACCTCCGCTGCCGGAAGTCCTGCGCGCGGGCCGGCGCAGTACGTTTGACAATTGCTGAAGTAATGGACATGCATTAGCGAACACGACAGACTGGTGCTTGAACGTGGCGCGGCATCGATCGTCCGGGCATTTCGCTGTAATGCTCACGGGACCGATCGGGGAATCTTTTCGATGGACTTGGGACTCAAAGGCAAACGGGCACTGGTGATCGGCGGCGGGCGCGGGCTGGGGCGCGGCGTCGCCCAGGCGTTGTCCGAGGAAGGCGCCCAAGTTGCCATCGCATCCCGGGACATCGCCGCGCTTCAACAGGCATCTGCGGAAATTTCCCGGAAAACCGGCGGCACGGTACTGGCCTGCCAACTCGATACCGGAGACGGGGCGTCGATCGAGCGCGCCGTCAACACGATCGCCGATGCCTTGGGAGGCATCGATGTTCTATTGAACAATTCCGGTGGTCCGCCGCCGACCGGGGCAGCCGGCGTCCCGCTCACCGTGTGGCGACAGCAATTCGAGAGTTTGGTGCTCGGCGTCATTCAGATCACGGACCTGGTGCTGCCGGCGATGAAAGCCGCAGGCTGGGGCCGCATCGCCACCATCGCATCGACGACGGTCATCGAGCCGAATCCGCTCCTCGGACTGTCAAATGCGCTGCGCTCGACGCTGGTGGGATGGTCGAAGACCCTGGCCGGCGAAGTCGCGCTGCATGGAATCACCGTCAACCTGCTGCTGCCCGGCCGCATTTCGACCGACCGCATGCTGCAAATCGATTCGGAAGGCGCGCGGAACAGAGGACTCGATATCGAATCCGTACGTTCGGCCGCCGCGTCGCGAATACCGGTCGGGCGATACGGAACGCCGGAAGAATTCGGCAAGGTCGCGGCATTCATCTGTTCCACCGCTGCAAGTTACGTCACGGGCTCGATGATCCGGGTGGACGGTGGTGCGGTTGCGAGTGTTTGAGCTGCGGCCTCGGCGTATCCAACACAGTGGGAGTCGGCTATGTATGACTTATTGATCAGGAACGGCACGGTGGTGGATGGCACGGGCGCGCCCGGGGCGATCGCCGACGTTGCGATACGCGACGGTCGCATCGTCGCGGTCGGCCCCGGCCTTGCCGGAGACGCGCGCGAGGTCGTGGACGCGTCGGGGCGGCTCGTGACGCCCGGCTTCGTCGATCCGCACACGCATTACGACGGTCAACTCACCTGGGACCAGGACGTGCTGCCGAGTTCGGCGCACGGCGTCACGACGATCATCATCGGTTCGTGCGGGATCGGATTCGCACCGGTGCGCCCGGGGACCGAGGACTGGCTGATCACGCTGACCGAAGGCGTCGAGGACATTCCCGGTACGGCGCTGCACCTCGGCATTCCGTGGAATTGGCATACCTTTCCGGAGTATCTCGACGCGCTCGAGCGCCGGCGGTTTACAGTCGACGTGGCCGCCCACGTGCCGCACAGCGCGGTGCGCGCATACGTACTCGGCGAGCGCGCCGAACGCGACGAACCCGCGACGGACGCCGATCTCGCCGCGATCGCCGGGATCGTCCGTGACGGTATCCGGGCCGGCGCCGTCGGCATCGCAACCTCGCGTGTCAGCATGCACCGCGGATCCGACGGCAGCACTTTGCCGGGCACGCGTGCGGCCGAGGAGGAACTCCGTGTCATGGCCGACGCGATGCGTGACGCGGGCGGTGGCGTGCTGCAGCTCATCCCGTCCGGAATCATCGGCGGTGTCGAGGGCGAGGAGGGCGAGGGCAGCTTTGCCGGCATCGGTCACCTGCGCGACCAACATACGCTCACGGCCGAGATCGAGATGATGCGGCGGCTGCACCGCTCGAGCGGCCAGCCGATCACATTCACGTTCGTCGAGTCACCGGCTCTCGGCGACGCGGAATACCGCAAGGCCCAGGCCCTCATCGCCGACAGCGCCGCGGCCGGCGAAAGGATCCATCCGCAGTATTCGCCGCGCGCCGTCGGCGGGATGATTTCGCTCGATGCGTACCATCCTTTCATGGCACGCCCGACGTACACGGCGCTGGCAGACCTGCCGCTCGACGACCGCGTCCGGCGTCTGGCGGATCCTGCGGTGAAGGCGGCAATTCTCGCCGAAGCCGATGTACCGCCCCGGACGGACAACACGTTCAAACACGTGTATGCGACGTTCCAGCGCAGCCTGGGCGCCATCTTCAGTCTCGAGGACGTGAACTACGAACCCGACGCCCGCAACTCGGTCGAGGCACGTGCGAAGAGGGCGGGCCGGGATCCGCTGGAGTACTGCTACGACCTGCTGCTTGCCGACGGCGGGCGTGCGGTCTTGATCTGGTTCTCGACGGGGTACCAGGATGGAGATCTTCGCAAGAAGGCCGAATGCCTTGCCGACCCGCACTATCTGATGGGCTTGGGCGACGGAGGCGCGCACGTGCAGTTCATCTCGGACGCGAACTTCCCGACCTTTCTGCTCGCTCACTGGGGAAGGGACCGGGTACAGGGTCCGAGGTTTCCCGTTGAGCTGCTGGTTCGGAAACTGACCAAGGACCCGGCCGACCTGTACGGTCTCGAGGATCGTGGAGTAATCGCCCCCGGACTGCGCGCCGACATCAACGTCATCGATTTCGATCGGCTCACGGTGGGCCGTCCATACCTCGCCGATGACCTGCCCTCGGGCGCGAAGCGGTTTCTTCAGGACGGGATCGGATACGTTTTGACTCTGGTGAACGGTGTCGCTACGCGCCGGGACGATCGGCCCACCGGGCAGTATCCAGGACGGCTGCTGCGCCGCCGACCCGGCACGCCGGGCCGGAGCGAAGCTCGCGAGGTTCCCATCGCACTGTCCGGCGCGGCCTGATGGCCGGCTCGATGGAGAATCGGCCGTGAGCGTGTCTCTATAATTCCTCGCGATCGCTCCATCGTGCAAGAGGTCGGATCGCGTTGCGTACGGTTGGATACCAGTCTCGAGGCGATATTAGAGCGCCGTGATGCCCTGGTTACGCCGGCGGTCTTGGCAACCATTGTCTCGACGGCCGGCTCCACTTACAGGAAGGCCGGCGCCCGGATGCTGATCGAGTCGGACGGCCGCATTACAGGCTTGTTGAGTGGCGGTTGTTTCGAGCATGATTTGCGCGAGCACGCAGGGCGGGTCCTCGCGAGCGGCGCCGGCCGCGCAATCGAGTACGACACGCGAGGCGACGACGATTGGTTGTTCGGTCTCGGCGCGGGCTGCGAAGGCGCCATGCGGATTCTCCTGGAGCCTCTCGAACCGGGAAGCTGGCTGGCGGCTTCGCTGCAAGCCGCCGTCGAATCGAGCCGCGCGGGGCAGGTGCTTGCCCTCGCCACCGTGCACGCGGGATCCGGGGCTGCGCTCGGCACGCGCGTCTGGCCCTTGTGTACCGGTCAGGAAATCCCCGGCCCGCTGGCTGAGGCCTGCGAACGGGCGGTCGGACAGGGCCGATCCTGTGCCTTCGCGTGGCACGAATCGACTGCGTTGACCGAAGCCTGGATCGACGTGTTCGCACCCCCGCCCAGAATTCTCATCTGCGGCGCGGGCGCCGATGTCGAACCCCTCATGTCCGCGCTGCGGGCCTTGCGATTCGACGTGATCATCGTCGACCACCGACCCGCTTATGCAGAGAGCGCCCGATTTCCCGGGGCATTGGTCATGCAAGGTGCCGCCGAAGCGCTCGCGCAAACCGTGGATCTGCGAGGCGTGCTGGCCGCGGTGGTGATGAGCCATCATGTGGTGTCCGATGCCGCATACCTCAAGGTGCTGGCATCGAGCAACATTGAATACGTTGGAATTCTGGGTCCCAAGGCGCGGCGCGAGAAATTGCTTGCCGATTTGGGCGCGCTCTCGGCGAAGCTCGCACCCCGTGTGCGCGGTCCGGTGGGCCTGCGCATAGGCGCCGTGACTCCCGAGGGGATTGCTCTTGCGATTGCCGCCGAATTACATGAATTCGCCGCGCGGCATTCGGCGCGACCCGTCGGACGTTCAACCCCGGAACTGCCGGAACTGCCGGAACTGCCGGAACTGCCGGAACTGCCGGAAGTGCGTGGATTGCGGGAACTGCCGGAATCGCGCGAACTGCCGGAATTGACGGGCGAAAGCAAGCAATAGAGAACCCGGGCGCGCTGCCTTCAGGCGGCGTGCAAGCGGTGCGTCAGGAGGTGCGCTTGGCGGTGCGTCAGGCGGCTTGCTCTGCGGCGCGCTTGGGGGCTTGCTCCGCGGCGCTGCTTGCGGGTGCGCTTGGCCTTGGCGGTGCGTCAGGCGGCGCGCTTGGCGCGCGCCGCCTGAAGCGCCTGCCAGATCAGGTGTGGGGTCGCCGGCATGTCGATGTCCTCGACGCCTTCGGGCCGCAGCGCGTTCAACACGGCGTTCATGACGGCGGGCGGCGCTGCGATCGCTCCGGCTTCCCCGCAGCCCTTGACGCCGAGCAGATTGTGGGGCGAGGGTGTGCAGATGTAGTCGAGCGCGAAGTTCGGCACGTCGGAGGCGCGCGGCATGCAATAGTCCATGAGCGTTCCCGACAGCAGCTGGGCCGAATCCGGGTCGTAGACGCAGCGCTCGAGCAGCGCCTGGCCGATGCCCTGCACGGTGCCGCCGTGTACCTGGCCCTCGACGATCAGCGGGTTGACCACGTTGCCGAAATCGTCGGTCACGCTGTAGCGGTCGACCACGGTGGTTCCGGTCTCCGGATCGATTTCGAGCTCGCAAATGTGCAGCCCCGACGGGAACGTGAAGTTGGCCGGATCGAAGAACGCGGTCTCTTCGAGCCCGGGCTCGATCTCGTCGGTCGGAAAACTCGCCGGCGCATGCGCGGTGAAGGCGAGTTCCGGAAACGACAGCCCGCGGTCGGTGCCGACGACGGAAAAGCGCCCGTTCTCGAACTGTATGTCGCCCTCGGCCGCCTCCAGCACGTGCGCGACGATTTTCTTGCCCTTGGCGATCACCTTGTCGAGCGCCTTGATCATCGCCGAGCCGCCGAGCGCGAGTGAGCGCGAGCCCACGGTGCCTAAGCCAAACGGCGTGCGGCCGGTGTCGCCGTGCACGATCTCGACGTTATCGATCGGAATGCCGAGCTTCTCGCTGACGATCTGCGCGAAGGCCGTTTCGTGTCCTTGGCCGTGCGAATGCGTTCCCGTGAGCACCACGACCGAGGAGGTCGCATTGACCCTGATGGTGGCCGACTCGAACATGCCGCTGCCGCCGCCCGCCGCCATCACGATCTTCGACGGGCCCGCGCCGCAGGCCTCGATGTAGC
>Ga0209611_10013378_pt1 | contig 11275 bp, 7 predicted proteins | sample S1TSphgellanicum_3_FD_187693 | JGI IMG/M metagenome (GOLD analysis project Ga0209611, IMG submission 187693) | Host-associated microbial communities from peat moss isolated from Minnesota, USA - S1T2_Fc - Sphagnum magellanicum MG (SPAdes) (version 2) | ecosystem: Host-associated > Plants > Peat...
CCCTCCCAAAATAAATTTTTATCACAAAAGAAAAAATGTCATGTATTATCTTTAACATTCATAAGTCAAAACTTGTTGTGACAAAATAATATACGTAGGTTTTGGCAAAACATATTCTTGTTTTATTTTCTCCACCAAATTGAGGAACAACTTTTATACTAAAAATAAAATTTTCAAATGAAGCACCACTCTTGGACATAAATGCATTGCAAGAGACTTCAACCATGTACTTTTCACAAATTGAATAGATAGGTGGTTTTTCCAACCAAAAGGCCAAGGTCTTGTAATAATTTTTTTTTGTTACACATCATCTTTTTTGGAAGGTTCATTTCCACCAAAAAAATAAGATTTGCACTATTCGACACATTACATCTTGTTTTTATTGGTTGTCTTTATAATACCCTCTTCATAGGACTATTTAATTCCTCTTGAAATTTTTTTGCAATCGCAATAGGTTTGCATCCATATGTTTTTTCAAGGTCTGTATTTCAATAGTTTATAATATGATATATTATTCCTTTCCTTGGTTGAATTTTTACTAGACTATATGCATCAATTGGACTATTGTAATAAAACATGCAACACATAATTGGAGAAGTTTTTCCATCCATTTCCTTATTTTCATTTACACAATAAACAACCCAACATAATATAATTTCATTATGAGGTTTCCATAAGACTCTTTGAGTTCACATGTAGGTTCTCAAGATTGAATTATGTCTTTCATGAGTGGACTTAATTTCTATTTGCAAATTGGGATTTTCCTTTGAAACTTCTACTAGAGGTTCTTTTTCCATAGAAACTTCATTGGGAAAAAAATCACAAAGCTCATTTTCAAATTTTGTTACATTTTCATTTAACTTCATTGTTCCATTTTCAAATAAAACATTTTCCAAAAGAAACTACTGATGTAATGGAAAGGTGAAAATTAAATATATTTCACAAAAGGATTTATATTATAAAAATTTAATTTAACATCGAACTACCTAAAGAAAAACAAATGGAGTTCAAAGCATTGACAATCATTTACAAAATTGTTTGCTTCTATGTATCATGTGATAAATGAAAATGTATAATGAATGTGGAGCATGCAACTTTCTTCCAATAGGGCATAAGCACATTAAACCCCCCAAAATTTGTTCTAACAAATACAATATATATATATTTTTGTAATGTATAGAAATCACATATTAGATTTTAAAAAATAATAATATTTGATTAACTTTAGATTTAAATTAATAAATTATTTAAAAAAAACCTTGAAGAAATCTTGATGACATCCTTTGGCTATCATAAAATGGTTCACCTTTAATGTGCTTTCACCCAATAGCCAAAAACCTTTTCATAACTCACAACATATAACAATAGGTTAACAAAGAATAAAAAAAGGAAAAGAAAACAACAACAATGCAACAAAAACAAACAAAACATATACACAAAATGAAAAAAATTCACAAACAAGAAATTTAAACAAAAAAAAACAAAATGAAAGGAAACTCACCAAACTTGAAAAGGAAAGCTTGAAGTTCATTACTCTAAGACCTACACAAATTTTTTTGGGAAGAATACTAATCCAACAAAAAGGTTTGAAACAATAAGTAAGACAAAACAACAAACAAGGTGGAAAGACAAGGGCGGCAAAGGTACCTCAAGGTGAAACAAGGTGTGACATAAGTTGAAATAACAAGGTAACACTACAAGGTGAAACAACAAGGTGCAATAGCAAATCAAAGTAGCAAGGTGCAACATCAAGGTAAAGTAGCAATTAAATGCATGGTACAACAAGCAAGAAATCAAGGTGGGAAAACAACACAGAGCAACAAACAACTAATCTAAGATTACAAAAAAACATGGAAAATTAAGAACATGGAAACAAAACCAACGACAAAATGACCAAAAAAAATGTGGGGCCCAAACATTTGCTTGGCCTTTTTTATATTTGTGGAGAGTGGAAACAATGTCATCAAAAAGAGAAGGAGATTAGTTCTATTGTCTATAGATGTAGAGTCAAAACAATAACAACATATGAATAAACATTAAAAATTAAAGAATGACCATGAAATTATTAGAGTTGCAAAAAACACCGAGTTACTCTATGAATATTTAACTAACTTAAACAATCTAGCAAATCTATTTTATGGGCCGTAAGGAGTCAACAACTTTCAATTTTTCTTTCAAAAGCCCATTGGTCTTTTTTGTGGCAATTCACATGATACCCCATAACAAATTGAGATTTTGTAATAATTCATGGAATATTCCTGCCTTCAACATAATTCTACCCAAGAAAGTTGAACAAATTAGAAAAATGGAACAATTATAAACAACCCATCAACAAAATTAGTCCAATCACCCCAAATTTGTTTATAAAATTCCCAATCCCTTTTTAAAGTTTGTACAAATGTACACATTCTTTCCCAAAAGCATGAAACCCATGTATATCCCTTAGATTTCCCTTTTACTTCACACCCAACATATACTTGCCACACATACCATTCACAAAACCCTTATAACATTTCATCATTTTCTTTAATTGGCCTTTAACATTTACTTCTAAACCTAAATTCAATGGAAATGCATGGCTTCACAAATAAAGGCAATTCATGGCAAATGGGCATTCTTCCCAACCAACACAAAGTTGCAACCTTATATTACTATATTTGCTAGACCTTGATGCCAAATGAACTACCAATTTCCAAACAACAACCATGAGAAAAAAACTTAACTTTATCTTCTATTGCATTGCATTCGGAGCTCCTCCACTTATACAACTCCCTTCAGAACTCCATAATGCACATCATCCAAACACAATGCAACACATCATCAACTTTAAAAATAAGGAAACACTAATCAATGTTTAGTGTGGTTGAAGTTAGAAATTACAATAACAAAGGCATATCCCATAACTTGCAAGAAAACAAAAACACAAAATGCAAAACTCATTGTCCACAAGGCTTCACCACCCATCACCATCAACTATTGAAAGTTTTGTTGTCTTTTGCTTTCGATGATTGATGGTGCTATTTCATCCACTTAGGATTTCATCACCCTAATTTTGTGTCACAACAACACCTCCATGCACAATGGTTACATGGTGCCACCCCTAACCCTAATATCATTTTCTTTGTATTCCCAAACCTAAAGCTTAGTTTAATAAGCCTTACCAACCATCCTACACCCTAGATGCTAACATGAACCCTTAGACCCTAGACCCCTATTATTGAAAATTGGAACTAAGTACGTCATAATGTGACAAGAAAAAAAATGAATTAGATAAGTTAATAATGTGAACACATGTAGATTTTAGGTTTTTGTTTTTAGATTTAATCATTGTCAATGTTCTACATAGTGATAGTGAAAAATTATCCATCGCTATTCGTTTATGTAGTATAGCCATCACCATAACGACTTCAAGAAAACATGTGAGAGATAGTAGGATAGTTTGTTGTTTGTGTGTAATACAAGACTTATCTATCCAAAGCTGTGGATGATTGAGGATGCCGAAACAACATTGAATATGAAGTTTTAGAAGTTGGATGGTGCAAGGCATGATAAAAGGCAGATGTGGGAAGTGGTTGAAACAACGGAGTCATTCCAAAAAAATTGTTCTATGATGTAGAGTTTCCTTGTAGTTGTTGAATATGTTTCTATTGCACCAATGACTACTTAGTGGCAAACATGTAATACAAGCAATAGCATTTTTCTATGAAGGGTTGATGCCAAGATGTGATGACAAAATGAGGAAATCCAAGCCATAGTTAGATGGCATATACACCATGCATTTTTGCATGAGTGAAAGAAAAGTGTTGGAGTCCATTTCAATTCGTATAACAGGCATGGTGTATAGTGAGCATTTAGAAACCCCAGTTGGGGTATCCTTGGGTTGGATAGAATGGGTGAAGAGACACACATGTTTAGGAAGTTCCTAAAGATGTACTTGTATCCTGAGTCTACACAAGCACATTTGCCATATTGTGAGTGGTTCTAGTTAGATGAACCTGGTGATTATCATTTGCACATAGGCTCAGACAATGTTGGATTTATGGATTTGAGTAGGGAAGTCTTCTAGTCTGGGAGTTGGGGGTATTTCTTTGAATCGCTGCATGATTAGGGCTGGGTTTTAACAACTCAAAAGGACTGAATGAACACTGAGAGGTCTAACCTTAGGTTATACCTCTGAAAATTTAGATTGTAGTATGTCACTGGTTGATGTCATTTAGGAATCCACAGACAGTTTCAGCTGGAGGCAGGCGCAAGTTGGGCAGAATATGAACATTGTGCCATGGGAATCAATACATCAAGAATTCTGAACCTTCTTGTCTTGAGTCTGCTGTAGGCACATGATATCAATTTCTATATGCATGACGCTTCCATGATACAAGTCTGAATTCATTGGAAATTATAGTATTAGCTACTAATACTTTAGGTGTTTGTTATGTCTACACACAAGTTCTATGGGCCTTCTCTTTTGGTTACACTAATACCAAGGAAGGTTTTCATATTTGAACATTTAAATACCTTGGGCTGTTCTTATAAGGCCACCTCTCAGCCCAGTGACCTGTTGGATTTCATCAAGGGTATCATCATTTTATGATACCCGTCAGTTTTCAGGGTGACTGATTCTCACCTCATTCTTAAAAATTCTTAAAAACCACCCAACGCTGGAAAGATCCAGCAGCCCAACAGTGCGCCATGCAAGATGGATGTAGTGTGGATAGGAAACAATTTTTCATTGCATTCCTGTCCTAAAGGAACCCACAGTCATTAGCTATGTATCAACAATCCACATGAATCTACCTACCTAGCAGTCACCAAGTGCCCTACCTACTTACCAACCTACATGATAACCACTTACATCCTACTTACATCTGATAGGTACACTGGGTAGTGTGAGGGGGAAGTAGGAAGGTTTACAAGATTGGTTACCATGGTGGAACCTTGGTAACTTAGTTGTGATTCAACACAAGTGAGTCATACTGGGATTCCAATGGATGGTGCACTCATGACTGGTGGCTGTTGGGTCACAATAATCCAAAGGTATTCTGCCATCAATTTTGGTGATTATAGGAAAGCCTCTAGAACTGCTTCAATGCATGGAAGCAAGAGATATCATCCACTAAAAATATTATCAATTTCTTTGTGTTCTTTTGAGCAAAATTGTGATTATTTGGATTCCAAGACCAAGGTCTTTTTTTCAAACCTTTTTTTATATGAAAAAAGGATACTTTCTCCAAAATTTACCAAATTTATTCTAATTTACACTAGAAAACCAAAAAAAAAGTCCAAAAAAATCTCAAAATATTTTTTGAATAAAATGAAAATTTTAAAATAAAATAAAAATCTCTGGCTGAGACCCTTCCAAGTTCCATGTTGTGCAGGTAATACTAACAATCAAATCAGTAACAAGATTGTCTTGTGCATTCTACAATGGTCAACATCATTACATTAGCTCAAGTCCAGAGCATGTAAATTTGTCTTTTCTTGCAAGACTTTTAAGAACTTTTCAAACCCTAGTTTGGCTGCAATTTCTTGGAGAGAATATTTGCAATATATAACAAATGAAAGGCAAATTTGATTACCGAATAGAAAACTTTGAAGTCAAGAAAATGTAAGCATGTCTGAAAAGATAAAATCAAATGTAAAAACACATTTAACAAACATCTCATGAACAATAAATATTTTCCACAATTCAGGAATCTTCTGGAACTCCAAGAGAACGTCAAACGTAAACACTACTCCATCAACTAGGTTTGCAAATGATGATGACGCTAAATTGCAGTTATTCACAAAGTAGCCCAAACTGGGGGTACTGGGCTCCAGTTTTGCTGAAACTGGGGACGAAATGAGAAGTCAGGCTGAAAACAGTACACAAGGGAAAAACAGCGCATCAAACTAATTGTCTCACCTAAGCTAGTTCTCAGGAGAGTTTTACCCCCAGTTTTGGAGTCCCCTCATCTACACACTGTTTGCTTATCATATTCTTCATTATATCAAACCTTCTCATAATAAGGTCTTGCAAATCTTGTCAACTGGTGCCCAGTTTCAGATTTTGCTCACTTTATGGAAACACTCGAATTGGGGATGAAACAGGGTTTAGAGGGTCAGACTAGGACCCAAAGACAGAGTGACTTTATGGAGAACTCTAATGTGCCGCAAGATTTACCAGTTGGTAAGTTCTGCTTGTGCAGAAATCTTCTTTTTGTTTAGTCAGTGACTTAGCTTCTTGAGCTTAATTTAGCCTAACCAGCATAAGTTCCTACTTTTTACAACCCAAAAAGTTACTGCTAAATCTAGTTTAACTAGTTGTAGAGTATGTAGCTACTACTTTGCCCCATTATTCACATGATAATGACCCTGTTGCATCAATGGCTGCTTGTTTATCAAATAACATTATATGAAAATACATGTTGTCAAATTGAAGATTACAATGTATTAAGCCCCACATCTATGTACATCAACTATAAAGGCCTTTCCAAAGTGATTTTGACAAACTCTTCATTCAATGGGTCCACCATTAACAACTCATCGATCAAGATCTACCAGCCCAAACGTTTATAGTTGATTTGACATTTTAAAACAAGGGGGACAACTCAGTGCCTCTTCAAAAGTTGGGGAGGATCAATAGTAAATACTAACTGCAACCCATGTCCTAAGTAGACCCGTGGGATAGGTATCTCTCTAGATCATGTTGATAGTGATACATGCAGGGTTTTTTTTTCCCAATTTTGTGATGTAGGCACAGTGGTAACCATCCATAAGAGGAAGAGCCAAATTTGGCTACAGGTCTCAAAGAGGAGAGTAGTCATTTTCTAGAATCCTGCCATGTTTTTGCAACCTCCAAGAACCCACTGTCTGAATATGGTGACTTCCATGTTTTTTTCCTTAGAATGTGGCGAACTAAAAGGCATCTAAAAAGAATCTTGTGACAGCACCCAAAAAAAATTGTCAGCGATATTTTGCACAATTATTTTTTTTGGCTAGTGATGTGATGTCCAAAATGTGATGCCAGTCATTGGTCAATACAACATTTTGTCATGTTCCTAGTTAATTTGTTTAGAGAGTGAAAAATTAACATCACAATTTTTGATGCTAACCCATTGTGCATAATGGTGGTCAACATCAATCCAATAGTTTCCATATCCTTAAAGTGAACTAGGGTTAAAATAGAGTGGTGAACCTGGGGTGGGAAGGTGGGCTGTGACAAGTTTGTCAAAACTGTATAAAGAGAGAGGAACTCCAAGGTTAACTCATCAGTGTCTCTTCGTTTGTGTTAGTTTTCCTCTCCAACAATCAATTTGTATTTGTGTGTCTTAAGACTGATAGTATACCACTTTAAACCAAACTCTGAGGAAAAAGAGCTCTGTCGTACAGTAGCTATGGCTGTTCATCAGGGGATCAATGGGAAAGTCATTATGCCACTGGCAACCTGTGTGTTTGTGGTTCTTCTGCAGCTACTTGTGATGGGGAAACCTGTGATCTGCCAAGAAACAAATGTTCTCATCTCAAATGCAATGCCAGGGGAGGTCCTGACACTTCATTGTCACTCTAGAGATAATGACCTAGGTGTGCACACACTTGCTTACTTAGCAACTTATCAATTCAATTTCGAGGTTAACTTTTGGGGGACAACACTGTTTACTTGCGATTTTACCGCCACTAACCACCCTACAAGTCTTGGCCTCATTGTCTTTCAAGGTCCTAGTTATCAACATGGCCAGGCTTGGATATGTGTAAACCAATGCAACTGGTCAGTATATGAATATGGCTTTTATCTCAATGGTCGGTATCAAGCTTCATGGCCAAAACTTGGCACTGATACAAATGTCAGTACTTCTACTCGATTCTCTTTGCATTTTGTTTTGTTGGATGCAAAATTCATAGATGTATTTGTTTGGTGTCAATATAGGCTGGTCATGGCCATTCTCTCTTGTAGCTGCTGCTGACATTCAGAAGATGATGAATGTGTCATACTGTGATTGTTAACCTGAAACTAGCTTAGGTTAATTAATCAAATCATGTGTTGAATTATGCAGGTAACAACAGTTCTGTGATCTGACACTGGATTCGGAGACATCCCTATACGTAATTTGTTGCGCCATTTACAGCACAATAAATCCATAGGATTAGAGTCAATGTTCTAGTTACATGGCACATTCCATAAGATGTTTGCCAATTATCAATTCTAGGGCAATAACATTGAACTAACCCAGAGATGTTGGTACATGAGGAGTTCAATGCAACACTTGATATAATAAATTGAAGTCTCCATATTCTCAATTTTAAGTTTGCATGAATGATCGTTTTTCTGAAATGCCCACAAATTGAATGCTTCTAATTTGTTTATTGCTCAAGGTGTTTTCATACAAACACCAAATCTACACTATGGCATGTATATAGTAGGACTAATGCAACTGGTCAAATGGCATTTGGCATGCTGCACAAATGTGTTGTCACTACTAATACTTACATCAACTCTCAACTAATTTTTTGAAATGAATTCCTTGATCCAGACTTGCATTATAGTTATCATTGGGCAATTGCAAGAGGTTGCACCTATCTGATAAGCTTCTACTTCCCAAACACAGGTCAAAGTTACTCATGAAACTACAATATAGGTTTTTCTGGGGTTCTAACTTGTTGTGAATATGATTTGATTGGTAGCTTGGATGTAAGATCCCTGCTCCTATTTGCATAGCATGCATGGCCATACCCAGCATTAATTAGCTCACTAAGCTTCCTGGTCAGATGGTGAATGCATGTCTCACTATCCAATTCAACTGCACATTCTGGATGGTTATGCTTGCCATTTGATCAGGGTTTGCTGTCTGGAGGGTGCATTGGAATAATCTGTTCCAGAGGTGATGCTTTGGTAGGTGGGGCTGGTTTGGTTGTACTCTGTGTGTTGGATCATGGAGTTTCTTTGAGAATCAAACCGAATGATGTGAAGACTAAAGAGGAGAGAGTCTACAGAAAAATGGTTCTCCCTTCTTGGGCCACATTTTCCATGTTAGGTATTAGATTCCTTGCCATCCTAATCACACTCAAAAAACTACAATTCTCTTCATGATGCTTGTCATGAAAAATCAAAATTACTTGGAGTTGTTGTGACTTAGACCCCTGTGCCTGAAGCATTTGAGAATTCTCTTGCAGCTTTGTTATTTCGGGCATTGCAAACGAAAAATAAAATAGACCTAAATTGGCTTCATGAAAAGCTCTGGATCTGATGTGTAAACTCGCTCATACAAATATTATTAGTGTAACTGATTGTTGGCTGTGGATATGAAGATATCTGAATCATTGATTCTTAGGACTTTACTCAAGGCTGTTTAGCATTTGGATTTTCAGGACACTGGGCTAAAATTCGAATATCACCCCCATTTTGGGTTTGGAAATCCTGAAAGCTCCTGATGGAATTGCCTCACCTTATACTTCAGATTCTACTGCCTCTCAAAGGTGGGCTCTAATATGCATATTTGCTACATTGTTATGATCTAGGGAGGTCACCTTTCAAAGACTTCTTTCAAGTCCATTCTCATGCATGACCTTGGGAGATAACCCGACCAAGACTATGGCGCACTCTCTAGCTAGCTGATTTTGCAGCTTTGGTTGTCATTCATCGCGTCATTTAGTCAGACACAACATAAGTACCACTTTTTAAAAAGCTTTATTGTCATGCCCCCGGAGGAAAGAGACTTTGCACCATTGTAGAATTCTTAGGTGAAAATTTGGCTTGAACTAAGGAACCATTTTGTGGACGATAGCAGGGACTTACCAGTGCTGACCGGTTCTCACTAGGACCCCCGGTTCTCAGATTGGTTCTCACAAGGAGAACCAACTGGTAGCACCAAAGGTGAAAACCGGTTTGAAAACCAAACCCATGGTTCTCACCCAAGTGAGACCAGACACCAGACCCAATGAGTACTGGTTATTATTATTTTTTTGAGACAACAGGGTTGGTTCTATGAGAGTTTAGGTTAGTTTGTAGGCTGGAACACCCACTGCATAAAAACCCCTAAGGAAGAGTGGATAGTGACTAGGTAACCGGCCAGACGATGCTAGCTACCAGATATAGGCATGCCTATGCTAGCTACCACATATAGTCAATGCATGCTGAGACTATATCTGGTAGCCAGTGGCCTTGATCTGGTTATGTACTACATAACCGGTGAGAGCAGCCCGGTTACCAGAAAAAAAACGAGCCACGGGAGTGGTGAGTTTTTTTCCAGTAACTGGGCTGCTCGAGCCGTGTTACGGGACATAACTGGTGACTTGACAGATGGGATTTCACCTGCCTATAACTGACGACTACTTGGATGTCTGGGATGGATGCCGTTGTCGCTCTCCAAACAACCCCCTGCACCCATCTGCGCGACCCAGTACACAGCAGATATGGGTTGTAACCTGAGACCTCTCCGCCAATGGGGTGATGCCATGCCGCGGATTTTAGGGAGGAACCGGTTATGAGACATAAACAAGGAAAGCAAATCAAGCTGACCTATAATGGAGCACTATTTCTCATAACCAGCCTCTTGACAGACAGAAAGGGCCTCTTCATGGATGAAAAGTAGACTACTTCATCTACCTTCAAGAAGGTAGTAGGTGATGAGAAGTAGTTCTCATCTCAAGGACGAATCAGAAGGCGACACGTCTGGAGATTCGTCTTCCCGCTGATTATCCTTGTGGGAAGTGGGTGTCCAGGAGCTCTCGAGGCGGTCTTTGTTTTCCAAACCCCCCCCCCCCCCCCCCCCCCCCCCCCCCCCCCCACAAAATTGCACCGCTCTTTCAAGATGCCGTCTCTTCTTCCTCGCGGACAAAGATGGATAGCTATCGAGGATCCCGAGTCTCGATGTATACAGTCTCAGTCATGGGCCCCCCACGCAGAAGACGGAAAACAATGGGAACTCGACGGAGTCGAGACAGGAGCAGAAAGAAGACGAGGAGGAGGGGACGTCTACGCATCCCTGACTCCCGATATAACGTGAAGAAAGAGGATGGTCATTGCTTATCACTCACCTCTTTCTTCTCTCTTTTTCCCTAGCTCTAATATTTGTGCTCGACTTGAACGACTTCCAGTCTTTGCCGGAACGGTGGAGAGCTTGCATCAGGTGAGAACGTCTCATTGATTTCCTAATTCGCTTCTGTATGCATGCCGCTTCTCTTCAGCAGGATCTGCATTGTTTGTACAGTAGTGCTGATCATCGGATCTTTAGTTCTTCGTTCTTCCACAAAGTTTCTGATGTTATATACAATGATATAATTTCATCGGTTGTGCCTGCAG
>Ga0209611_10013379_pt1 | contig 11275 bp, 7 predicted proteins | sample S1TSphgellanicum_3_FD_187693 | JGI IMG/M metagenome (GOLD analysis project Ga0209611, IMG submission 187693) | Host-associated microbial communities from peat moss isolated from Minnesota, USA - S1T2_Fc - Sphagnum magellanicum MG (SPAdes) (version 2) | ecosystem: Host-associated > Plants > Peat...
CAAGGCGCGGGCATAGTCGTGCCGCGCCGCACGGTAGTCCGGGGCGCGCGCGAGCACCGCTTCGAGCAGCAGCTCCGCATCGTCGAACACTTCGCGCTCGATGCCGATGCGCGCGAGCAGCCGCATACCTTCCAGGTGATCGCCGTGCTCGAGCAAAAACGCACGGATCAGGCTTTCGGCCGCGGCGAGCTCGCCGTCCGCAAACAACCCTGTCGCCCGCACGACCTCGGGCGGCAGGCGCTGCAGCGTTGCGACATGGGCCGCCGCGGTGGCCGCATTCTCGGCATCTCCCTGCAGGCGGTAGAGGCCCTCCAACATGCTCCAGCTCACCGGCAGGGCTGGATTGATGTTGACGCCCCGGAGAAACGCCTCGATCGCCTGGGGCGCGTTGCGCAGGAAAACGTAACAATGGCCGCGCTCCTGGTACAGGCGGCTGAAGCCGGGATGCAGTGCCTCGAGGCGGTCCAACGTCGCGAGTGCCTCCGGAATCTGGTTCAAATAGCGTCGTGCCATCGCGAGCAGGTAGAGCACGTCACGGTTTTCGGGCACTTGCCTTGCGAGCGCCTCGCCGGCCTCCAGCGCCTCGGCGAAGCGGTGGGCAGTCACGAGGTCGCGCACCCGGTGCACCTCGCGCTCGATCGGCGAAGGACTCGGTTCGACCGGCGGGGTTGGCTGGACGGTGACTTGCATGCGGGAATTCTACGGCAGACGGGCCGGTCCAACTGAGCTAGGATGCGCCCTGGTCGGAAGCTGGGTGACTCGAGATGTTGCGGATTCGTGAGGCGGTGACCCGAGATGTTGCGCGTTCCTGAGGCGGTGACTCGAGATGTTGCGCGTTACTGAGCCGGCGCGCGACGTCGAGGTCGTGCTCGAAACCGACGTGCTCGTGGTCGGCAGCGGTCCCGGCGGCCTCGCGGCCGCGCTCGCCGCGGCCCGCGCGGGGGCGCGCACGGCTCTCGTGGACCGCAATGGCTGCTTCGGCGGCAACATCACCCAGGTCGGCGTCGAGGGCTTCGCCTGGTATCGGCACGCACAGACCGTCGATTGCGAGGGCATCGGCATCGAACTCGAGCAGCGCGCCCACGCCATGGGCGCCGCCATGCCGGAGCCCCAGTCGCTCTCCCATGCGCTCGATGCGGAGATGTTCAAGTGGGTGGCCGACGTGCTCGTCGAGGAGGCCGGCATCACGCCGCTGCTGCACCGCCTCGGGGTCGCGCCGATCGTCGATGCGGGCGTGATCCGCGGTGTCATCACCGAGAGCAAGGCCGGCCGCCAGGCCATTCTCGCCAAGCGCGTGATCGATGCGACCGGGGACGCGGATCTCGCGACGCGCGCCGGCGCGCCCGTGCACAAGTCCGCAAAGCAGGACATGATGTCCGTCTCCGTGATGTTTTCGATGAGCGGCGTGAACAAACGCCGCTTCATCGATGCGGTCAAGGCCGACCCCCAGACTTACGGGGACTGGTCGGGCAACGGGGAGTGGGATTACGAGACCACGGGCAAGGAGGACGCCCTGTTCTCACCGTTCCTGCGCAAACCCTTCCAGCAGGCCCTCGCCGCGGGTCTGATCCCGGACAGCCTGAAGACCATCGCCGGCACCTGGGGCACGGTCACCGACCAGGGTGATCTGACCTATTTGAATCTCGTGCACATCCCCGAGATGGACGGCACGGATCCGCACGACCTGACCCTCGGGGAGATGCGCGGCAGGCGCGAGGCCATCCATGCGCTCGAGGCGCTGCGCGCATTCATGCCCGGCTGCGAGGACGCCAAGCTGCGCAATTTCGGCATGAGTCTTGGGATCCGCGATACGCGCAAGATCGACGCGCTGTACAACCTCACGGGCAACGACGTGCGCGAACAGGCGCGCTTCGACGACGCGATCGGGATCTTTCCGGAATTCATCGACGGCTACGGTATTCTGGTCTTGCCGACGACGGGGCGTTACTGGCACGTGCCGTATCGCGCGCTCGTGCCCAAGGGAATCGGCAATCTGATTGTCGCGGGCCGCTGCATCGGCGGCGACCGGATTGCGCACGCCTCGGCGCGCAACATGATGTGCTGTGCCGTGAGCGGTCAGGGTGCGGGCGTCGCCGCCGCAGTGTCCCTGCAGCGGGACGAACCCTTCGATCGCCTCGACATCGCCGCGGTCCAGCGGGAGCTCAAACGCCAGGGTGTGCGCTACCAGTGACGGGCGGCGCCTGGCCGGACGCCTCTGCGCCGTCATCCGCCGCCGGGTTCGCCCCGAGACTCTCGACGAAGGCGCGCTCGATGACGTAGTCACCGGGCACGCCGATGTGGGGCGAGACGGCAAGACCCTGGGCATCGAGCCAGGCGGCCGTGTCGGCGAGCATGCGCATGTTGCCGCAAATCATGAATCGATCGGTCGCCGCATCGAGCGGCGCGAGACCGAGATCTCTGAACAGGCGGCCGGATTCCAGCGCGGTAGTGACCCGCCCGACATTCAGGAATGGCTCGCGCGTCACGCAGGGGTAATCGATGAGCCGGCCGCCGATCAGTTCCGCGAGCTCGGGATCCTCGCGCAGCCGCGCGATCGACCGGTCCCCGTACGCCAGATCCGCGACGTTGCGCGTGCCACGGACCAGGATGATCTGCTCGAACTGCTCATAGGCATCCGGATCCTTGATCATGCCCATGAAGGGAGCGACGCCGGTACCGGTCGCGAGCAGGAACAGCCGCCTGCCGGGCTTCAAGTCGCGTAGCACCAAAGTGCCGGTCGGTTTGCCGCTCACGAGGATCGATTCGCCGGCTTCGATATACTGGAGGCGCGAGGTCAGCGGGCCGTTGGCGACCTTGATGCTGTAGAACTCGAGATGCTCCTCGTAATTCGCGCTCGCGATGCTGTAGGCGCGCACAATTTTGCGACCCTCGGACTCGAGCCCCAGCATGATGAACTGACCGTTCTCGAAACGCAGGCTCGGATGGCGCGTCGTTCGGAAACTGAACAAACGCTCAGTCCAATGCTGCACAGCAATAACGCGTTCCGTTGTGTAAACAGCCAATACAGTCTCCTGATCGGGGTCGAGGGGGGCCGCATGACCGGCCACTTGTCTACTCTACAAAATTTCACGCGCCAGGGCAGCCGCGACGGCCCGTTCGGGACGCCCGCGGCGCTGCGCGCGGAGCGCCCGCGTGCCGGTCGACAGCATCGGCGCCGCGGTGTATGTTGCAAAAGGGCATCGACTGCTCGGCTTGAGCGGAGCGTCGAACGACGATTCAAGGGAGCGAACAGCGGATCCATGTACAAGGGAGGTGCCGACTCGTCCGCGCGGATCGACGCCGGGGCGCCGTCCCCGGCCCCAGTGACGAACCGCCGCGGCGGCCCGCTCGTCGCATTCAAGCAACAGCTGCGCGGCTATGCCGCGGCGTTTGCGGTGACGGCGCTGTGCACTGGCGTGGCCTTTCCGGTCTACCCAAGCTTCAACATCACCAACATCGCGATGCTCTATTTGTTGGGCACGGCCTGGGTGGCGCTGCGACACGGGCGCGGACCGGCCTTGTGCATGAGCGTCGTCAACATACTGCTGCTCGATTACCTGTTCATCCCACCGCTGTTCAGCTTCGAGATCGAGGATCTGCCGTATACGTTCACGCTCGTCGTCATGCTCGCCGTGGCGGTGATCATCGCGCATCTCGTGGTCTCGATTCAGCGCCACCGCGAACGGGCCGAAATCAGCGCGGCGCGCATGGCGGCGCTGTATGCGCTGAGCCGCGAGCTCAGCGGCGCGCTGGACGCCGCCGGCATGGCCACCGTGGCGGTCCGCCACATCAGCGACACCTTCCACGCGACGGCCGAACTGGTCCTGGCCGACGCCGCAGACGGCGCCGGCCTCGAGGCCGTCCGCCGGGTGCTCGCGAGCGGCGGGCGCTGCGTCGCCGATTCCATTTACGAACCGCTGCGCGGCAGCCGGGACCTCCAGGGCGTACTCGTCGTACACCCGCGCGGCGGGGCCGCGGCCCTGAGCGCAGAACAACTGCAATGGTTGGCAACGCTGGCCGCACCGCTCGCGCTCGCGCTCGAGCGCGCGCAGTCGGCCGCGGCCGCCCAAACGGCACAAATCGCCTCCGAACAGGCTCACATGCGCAACACGCTGCTCGCGTCGATTTCGCACGATCTGCGCACGCCGCTCGCGGCCATCGCGGGTGCGGGCAGCCTGATCGCCTTGTCCGACTCTGGGCTCGACCGCGACCGGCGCAGGACGCTCGGCCACCTGATCGAGCGCAAGGCACGGGATATGACGCAACTCGTGTCGAACATCCTGAAATTCGCCGAGATCGAATCCCAGCAAGCGCGCCTCGAGACGGACTGGCAGGCCGTGGATGAACTGATCGAGCATTCGCTGCGCGGTAATGAGGCCGCCCTGTCGGGCCGACGCATCGCGATCAGCGTGCCTGCCGACCTGCCGCTGATCCTCGCCGAGGCCACGCTGATCGTTCAGATCATGAACAACCTGCTGCAAAACGCGGCCAAGTACACGCCGCCCGGCACGCGCATCGAGATCAGCGCCCGCGTCGACGGCGATAGCATGCTGATCGTCGTCGATGACGACGGTCCGGGGTTGCCGTTCGATGATCCCGAGCGCGTGTTCGAAAAATTTCAACGCGGCCGCAACGAGGACAGCATCGTCGGCGCGGGTCTCGGGCTTGCGATCTGCCGCGCGGCCGCGCGGTTGCACGGCGGCGACATCCGCGCCGCCGAGAGCTCCGCGGGCGGTGCCCGCTTCGAGCTGCGTCTACCCGTGCGCATGCAGCCGCAGGCGGTCGGGGCCGCGCTCGGGGCCGGCGCGTGACCGACGCCATGCACGTGATCCTCATCGTCGAGGATGACGATGCGATTCAGAGCGTGCTGCGCATGCTGTTCGAGACCAACGGCTTCCGTGTCGTGCTCGCCGGAACCGCCGCGCGCGGCGAGATCAACGCCAAGCTGCACAAGCCGGACATCGTCGTGGTCGACCTCGGGCTGCCGGACGACGATGGCGTGAATCTGATCGGCCAGATTCGCAGCTGGTCACCGGTGCCCATCATCGTGCTGTCGGCACGCACGGCCGAGCGCCAGCGCCTGACGGCCTTCGAGACGGGCGCCGACGACTACGTCCTCAAGCCGTTCAGCTCACCGGAGCTGCTCGCACGGACGCGCGCCATGGTGCGTCGGCACGTGCGCGGCATCCTGCCGATGGGCGTGCTCAAGATCGGCGCGGTGTCGATCGACATGAGCCGCCGCGTCGCGCTCGACGAGCGGGGCCAGGAGGTTCGCATGACACCGCTCGAGCATCGCATCCTCGAATCCCTGGTCAGGCACTTGGGCCGCATCGTCACTCACGCGGCGCTGATCCGCGAGGTCTGGGGACCCAATTGCAACGACGCGCGCGCGCTGCGCGTGTACATCGGCAGCCTGCGGCGCAAGCTCGAGGCCGATCCGAGCCGCCCGAAGCACATTCTCACGGAACTCGGCATCGGTTACCGGCTCGTGCTCGACGCGGCATACGAACCGGTTCGCGCGCTGCATTGACCCGCTCGCGCGTCGAGCGCTCCCACCCAGCAAAGGTCCGGGGGCCGCCGGCGCCCGACGTCAATCCCTACACCTTTTTGACACGCCGCTCGGATTTTTTAATGCGGCTCTGCATATCCCGCCAGGGAGCACCGGATTAGGCTCGGCAACTCCGCACGACACCAAGGAGTCCCTTGATGCATAGAGCCTCGAAGCGCGGCCGGTATCGCCTCTGGATCGGATTTGCCGTAGGGGTTTTCCTCAGTGCGGGACAGGCCGCACGGGCCGACAGCGGGCCCGCCGACGGTTGCGTCAAAGGTTCGGAGGATGAAAGCTTTTGGAAGCGCCTGAGCCAGAGCTACGAGAAACACCTGTTTCCGGGCGATGCGCCCGCGCCCGCCGCCGATCCGACCGCGCCGTTCGACCCCGAAGCCGAAGGGCGCCGTGAGAATCTCCCGCCCCCGCCCGTCACGAATCCGCCCTGGCCGTACTCGGTCTACAACGAGGGCGGCACGGCGCTCATCGGTTACGAGAACATGTATTACAGTGCGCTCATGGATGCGCTCTATTGCGGTTCCAATGGCAAGGCCCTGAAGGACAGCCGCTTCACGATCTACGGCTGGATCGAGCCCGGCGGGGACATCAGCACCTCGCAACTCGGCTTCAATAAGATATCCGGCACGGGCGGCAATTATCCGGCCGCGTATTCCTACCAACCGGACACCGTGCAATTGGACCAGCTCGCACTTTACTTCGAACGCACGCCCGATGAAATTCAGCGCGACCACTTCGACTGGGGTTTTCGCCTGGCACTGCTCTACGGTTCGGATTACAAGTACACGTTTTCGAACGGCATCTTGAGCTACCAGTACACGCATGACGAACGGCTCTATGGCTTCGACCCCGTCATGTATTATCTCGATTTTTACTTTCCGAAATTCTTTGAGGGCGAGAACCTGCGCATCGGCCGCTACATCTCGATTCCCGACATCGAGGCGCAGCTCGCACCGAACAACGTCACCTACAGCCACTCGTTGCTGTACACCTATGATCCCTATACCCAGAACGGCGTCGTCTCGACCACGTCCTTGAGCAAGAACTGGAAGGTCCAGCTCGAGGTCTCCGGCGGCAACGACATTGCCCCGACCGACAAGCATTTTCGTCAGTGGACGCCCGCGGCCTGTGTGATCTACACGACCAACTCGGGCCGCGATGCGATCTATCCCTGCATGAACGGCCTCAACAACCAGGACTTCGGCTGGAACAACATCCAGCACGCGGTCATCACGTGGTATCACAAGATCAACGAGCGTTGGCATACGGATACCGAGTTCTGGTACATGTGGCAGAACCACACGCCCGACTCGCTCAATCCGAAAGGCGAGGCGATCATCGCCGCGACGTTTCCCGCTCCCGAGTACTATATCGGCGCACCCTCGGGCGCCCAGTGCGATAACCCCGCGCAGATCTACTGTGTTTCGCACGAGCTGGCGTTCGTGAACTACATCAACTACCAGTACGATCCGCACAACATCTGGACCTGGCGCACCGATTATTTCAACGACTCCAAAGGTCAGCGCACCGGTTTCAAGGGCTCGTTTCTCGAATTCGACCTCGGCTACACGCACTGGGTCGGCGATGCCCTGGAATTGCGGCCCGAGGTACGCGTCGAGCGCGAGCTGACCGCGCCGAACGCCGCGATCACGGGTTATGCTTACGATAACCCTTGCTATGCACCGGCGGTCGCCGGAGTGGGCACCTGCACGTTCAGCAGCGGCGGACGCACGCTGTCGTTCGACCAGAACGGCGGCAAGCGCAATCAGGCCATGCTCGCGATCGATGCCATCTTTCACTTCTGATGCGATCTTTCGTTTCTGATGCGATCTTGCAATTCCGAGGAGGCGAGCGGATGTCGCGCCCCAGACTGATCTTGCTTGCCGCGCTGATCGCGCCGGCGCTCGGCGTTGCGGCGGCCGGGGCCGCGTGTCTCGAGCCGCTGCAGGGACCGCTGCGCGAGGTGCAGGGGGAGATCCGCTCGCTGCGCACGGATGCGGCGCTGCCGAGCCGCATGATCGCCCCGGACGGGTCGAGCTACGAGTCGCTGCGCGTGGCCTGGATGCTCGATCAGTTGAGCCTGATCGACGATGCCTGTCGCCGCGGCCGGGAGGTCGAAGCGACATGGCGGGTCGAGGCCCTGCAGCGCGAACTCGAAGCCGGTGCCTTGCCCGCGGGCAAGGCACCGCCGGCGCCGCACCGTCCTGCCGGGCTGCTCGCCACGAGCTCGAAATGACTCGCGCACGGCGGCCGGGCGGATCTTGACGACGCGTGCCGCTGCCGGTGAAAGGTTCCTCGGGGCATGCCAACACCGTCGCGGTTCGACCTCGCGGCGCTCAGCCTGCCGCCCGGTCGCCACGCTCCTGGTTCAACAGATTCGCGAGCGCAAGCCAGCGCGGATGCTCTGCCAGCTCCTCGAGCGTGAGCGACATGCGCCGGCGCCAGTTCGCGTGCTGCTCCGAGGTGGCGGGCAGGTTCACCGGCGTCGCCTCATCCATGATGTCGTCGAGCTGCGCGAGCGCGAAGGCCGACCGGCTCTTGCCGAGATAGGCATGCACCGCGCGCAGCAGCGTCTCGACATCGAGACCGCGCTCATCGTCGATGACCCCAGCTCGGCGCAGCGCCGCGGCCAGTAGGGTTCGATCCCGCTCGCGTTCGGAATCGGCGGCCCGCGCATCGCCCTCCGTCGGATAGAGGCCGTGGCGGCGCTTCAAGTCGACGTCGATGCTTTGCCACCAGCCATGCAGCGTCGGCAGATCGTGACTGCCCGCAACCGCGAGGGCGAGGCGTGGATATCGGTCCGGCGCAATGAAGCCCTCGTCGTCCTTTTCGAACAGCAATACTCGATACGAGAACACGCCGGCCTGACCCATGCGCTCCCGAAATCCTTGCGGCACCGTGCCCAAGTCCTCACCGACCACGATGCAGCGTTGGCGATGGCTCTCGAGCGCGAGGATCGCGATGAGATCCTCGAACGGATAGCGAACGTAGGCACCGTCGGGCGGCGCATGACCCTCGGGCACCCAGTAGAGGTGCTGTAACCCCATCACGTGATCGATGCGCAGACCCCCCGCATGGCGCATATTGGCGCGCACCAAGTCGATGAAACTGCGATAGGCCTCGGCGCGCAAGCTGCGCGGGTCGAATGGCGGCAGGCCCCAATTCTGGCCCGCAGGATTGTGAATGTCGGGCGGGGCACCGACCCCGGCGTCACTGCGCACGGCACGCGGATCGATCCAGGTCTCGGCGCCCGATCGATCGGCGCCCACGGCCAGATCCCGGTAGATGCCCACGCGCATGGGCCGCGCCGCGGCGGCGGCCGCCGCGAGCTGACGGTCCGCCGCGAACTGCAGCCACACCTGGAAATCGACGAGTTCGGCATGGTCCACCGCGAACTGCGCAATCTGCGGCGATTGCGGGTCGCGATAGGCGTCGGGCCACGCGTGCCAATCGGCGCCTCGCGGCCCCAGTTCCGCGCTGAAATGTGCGCGCAGCGCAAGGAACATGCAACTCTGCACGAAGACGGCGCCGCGCTCCCGCGCGAACTCTGTGACCGCAGCCCAGGCCGCGGCGTCCGCGCGCACGCAGGCGAACAGGGCGCGCAGCGCGGGCACTTTGAGCCGAGCCACGCCCGCATAATCCACGAGTGGCGCCTCTTGGCAGTGCCGCAGCGACGCTTGAAACTCCGGGCTTGCCACGAGCGTTCGCACCGCCTGAACGTCGATCTCAGCCGCGAGCGCGGCGACGTCGATGTTGAGCGCGTTCAGCAACAGTCGGCTTGCCGGTGAGTATGGGCTCGCGTGTTCCGGGGCATCCAAGAACAGCGCGTGCAGCGGGTTGATCCCGAGCAGGTCGCCGCCGCGCGCCGCGACCAGCGCGGCGAGCCTCCGCAAATCCCCAAAATCGCCGATGCCCCAGTTTTCGCGCGAGCGCAGCAAATAGAGCTGTGCCGTGATCCCCCAGGCGCGCCCTCCCGCTTCGAGCCAGTCCGGCAGGAAACAGCGGCCCGGCGATACGATGAGCACGCACTCCGCGCGCTGGCCGGTGCTACGAAGCTCCACGCTGAGACGGTGATAGCCGCACGGAATGTCCTCTCCCAGCCGCAGGCGTCGGCGCTCAATCGTCTGATCGTGAGGCGCGCACTCGATCAGCTCGAGGTCTACCACAAATGCGTCGCCGCGTCGCTCGGCGCCGTCCTCGAGCACGAGCCGCCAGAGGATCGGCCGGGCGGCGGGCTGCGTGAGCGCGGTGGACGGCGGCGCCATGGCGGCCTGAGTCAGCGCCGTCTGCGACATCAGCGCCGTCTGCGACATCAGCGCCGTCTGCGCCGTCTGCGACATCGCGGCGTGGGTCATGGCCGCCCGCGTCACGACGGGGATCGCGACCTCACCGACTAGCGTCACGACCACGGGCGGCAGCACGTGAGCCCACTCTGCGCGAACGAGCGCTTCCAAGGCGGCGCGGGCTTGTGCTTCGGACGCCGCCGGGACACCCATCGCCGCGAGCAGCGCCCGCTGCGTGTCCGCGCCGGCCGAGCGCAGGGCACCGTGCGCATCGCGATACGAGGGTTCGATGCCGCAGCGAAGCGCGAGATCCGCGAGGGCAGACACGACGCGCTCAGTCGTCGCCCGCGGCGGCCGTTTCCGGCACGACGCGCAGCAGGTCGATCACACCGCGCAGCGGCACCGCCAGCCAGTCGGGCCGGTTCGCAAATTCATACAGGACCTCGTACAAACCCTTATCTAGAGCAAAGGCGCGCACGAGCCGGACCACCAACTCACGATCCCTCGGGCAGCCAGGGCTACCGGCCGCCCGGGCGAAGTAGGCATCGAGGTAGGCTGCAGAGGCGGCGCGCGACCACTCATCGATGCGCCGTGCGGCGGATGCTCGCTCCGGCTCCGGCAACGACACTGGCGAGCGACTCACCGCAACGGCGGCCGCATAGTCGAAAGAGCGCAGCATGCCCGCGACGTCGCGCAACGGCACCTGCTTGGCGCGCCGCTCCGCCAAGGGCCGCAGCGGCTCCCCTTCGAAGTCGATGATCACGGCGTCCTCGCCCTGCACGAGCACCTGTCCCAGGTGAAAATCCCCGTGCAGGCGGGTCTTCATGAGCACCATACGGCCCGGCAGCCAGCGGTCCAGCGCCGGTGCGAGACCCTCGAAATGCCGGTCGAAGTCGTCGGCGAGCCGCCGCGTCTCGGCATCGAGCCGCGCGCGGGACAGCGCTAGACCGTCGTGCACGCGCTGCGCGAGCGCCGCCGTGCTCTGTATCCAGGCTTCCCGATCGGATGCCGTCACGGGTTCGGGCTGAAAGGCCGGATCATCCGACGGTGTGGCGAGCGCGAGGTGAAGCTCCGCGGTCCGTTCGCCGAGACGCGCCACCCAGCGCAGCGACTGCGCGAGCCCGCCGTCACTCGCCTGGCCGGCCTCGGGCACGGCAACCCCTGACTCCGCCGCGCCGAGCCGTTGCAGCAGCCAGTTCCAGCCATCACCGGCGTTGGGCACGAATTCCTGCAGCATCGCGACCGGCGTATGCCCGAATTCGAGCCAGCCGACGAGCGGTGCAACGGCCCGGAACGAGGTGCGCTCGGTCAGGAAGCGGCCGATCTCGATCTCCGGATTCTCCCCCGCCTGCAGCCGCCGCAATACTTTGAGCATCGCGGCATCACCGATCCGGATCGAGGTGTTGGATTGCTCGACGCGCAGTCTACG
>Ga0209611_10013380_pt1 | contig 11274 bp, 9 predicted proteins | sample S1TSphgellanicum_3_FD_187693 | JGI IMG/M metagenome (GOLD analysis project Ga0209611, IMG submission 187693) | Host-associated microbial communities from peat moss isolated from Minnesota, USA - S1T2_Fc - Sphagnum magellanicum MG (SPAdes) (version 2) | ecosystem: Host-associated > Plants > Peat...
CACAAAAGCTTGCTCCATTGATAACCCCACCCCCCCCCCAAAAAAACAAAAATCTATGTAGCTTGGGAATCTGAAATCATCCACCCATGCACACTGGGGCAAAAGTTTTGTTAGTGAGGCTTACAGAGAACCAAAAAAAGCTAGTCTTTGTATGTTGTGTGTAGTAAGTGAGATTTTTATTTGTGCCCACCCATATCCCACTCTCTTTATAAGACTGGGCAATAGGTATATTAGCTGAAACTGATAAAATGTAATGGTAAATCAGCAGCAAGTAAAAGCCTGCTTTTGTTGCTTCTCTTTTTCATATTGGATTTTTGCTCATTTTTTTATTGCTTGCTCATTTCTCATCTTAGTTGCAGAATATAAATATTAAATTTGTTTTGCTTTGCTTTGCATTGCATTGCTTTGCATTGCATTGCATTGCATTGTATTGCAGCAGCAAAATTGTTGTTGCTTTCTTTTGCAACAATTTTTTCTTTGCATTGCCAAAAGATGTTGCTAGTAGAACCTTCTATATATTCTACACAGGTGGTAGAGAACTGAGAGTGCATTTCAGCTTTTGAGGGATTGAGATGCCCGACACACAACATTCATTCGGTGAAACAGATTTCTGTTGAAATTGGGGATGCAGCAATTTGATCATTTTTTGGGTGCAAACCCACTAGTAAAATTGTTAGAAGGGGAAATTTATTTGCTTCTTGTAGCCAGGCCTAAAATCCAACAATAATCCAATGCATCTGTCTAGCAAAATTTATTTGTGACCAATTCCTCTGGTGGAAGACCAATAGTGGTGTCATTAAGAGGGTCAATGATATGGATCGGAACATTCATATAAGGAAGAAATTATGTGTGGAAGTACCATATTCTCATCACCTCTTTTAATTTGATGTAGTAATTCTTCAAATTTGGGTTCAACTAATTGGTTCAACTTGAGATTGTGAGTATATAAGTAGGTGCACGAGATAATGCACTAAATGAAGGTCAATATAAAGCTTAGAGAACTTGTCATTCCAACAAGTTGGCTTCTTAAAACACATTTCACACCTCAAAGGTACGCATGTCATTAAGGAGATTTTAGGTGTCACCTTTCACTTCACCATTTGTTTTAGTGGAGGTAGCTTTTCAAGTTTCATTGTTAGCAATATTTTGCTTATGAAAGCCATGGTGAAAATCAATGTTTGTTGTGTTTGAGATAGTTAGGCAACAAGTAATATGTTTATTTAGACGCGACGGTGATGAGCACATGTTTATGGTAGTGATGAAAGGAGCTTGTTGTCATGAACATAGGAATCCAAAGAAGCATCTCAAAAGATATTCAAAATATAGGTTTGTTTGGAAGTTTTTATTCTAAAAGTTGTAAAATGTTCTAGAAGTTAAATGAAAGGGTCTAAAATGTTAAGTAATTGAAATTTCTAAAAGGTTTTAGAAAGCCTAATTTGTGGAAGGTTATAAAAAATTGAATTGTTGGAATTGGTTATATCAGGTTGAATTCATAGAAGGATTTAGAAAGCCTAATTGGTAGAAGGTTATAAAAGATTGAGTTGCCAAAAGGTTTCAAAAATCCTAATTGGTTGAAGGTTTTTAAAAACTTGATGAAGACTTTAGAAAGTTCTATGAGATAATATAAATAAGAGACATTGAAAACACCACTCTTCAATCTCAACAACATAAGTTGTGATCTTAGGTAATGCATTTTTTACTTTTAGTCGTAGCATTACATTATACCTCGTTGATTAATAAAGTTGTTTATTTTTTGTTCATTGCCAAGTATCTAATCTTGCCAAGTTCACATAACATTTGGGTGAGAACAAAATATAATGAACCAAGGATGTCAAGATTGAAAATTTTCAAAGATTACATTTGACATGTGGCATTTGTGTGTTGGTTTTTTCATAAGTTTTTTAGTTTTGTGCCGATGATTTGACTCGTTGCATGAAATGCATATCAGAAATATGTATGTTGTGAATAGGTTGCTTGTGCTATCTATGCAGCATTGTGCAAGCAAGGATTCATTTGACTAGAAGTGAAGTGACAACATTAGAAGAACCTATATTTCTTTTGTGTGTGCAACGAAGATGTGCCCTTTAAACCTTATTTGGGAAGTCCAATTCTTCCCTAGTCAATTAGTCTTCAAATCCATATTCTTGGTTGAAAGTTTTTGCAACAATTACAAATCTATACAGTTGCAATTCATTCGATGAGGAACAGGATGTTGTTCGTGCTAGCGACAATGATATACACATATATATGTAAGACAAAATCAGGCATAACAACTAAGATACAAAATGATCAACACAGCAGATGTCTGATGCTGCGCATCTGTTGGGCCTGGATCAGTCTGACCACATTGCAAGTAGAGTTTTGGATTCTCAATGATAAGGCACCCATCATGGTCTCTGTCCAACAGGCAGATGATGTACATTGAGCTGCTTCAGATGCTCCATCTCCACCTACTTAACAGGACGGGCACCACCCAGTACCCAGTCAGTCAGGCAGCACATCACTCAATTCTCAAAAAAATAGAGACAACCAAAGGGGTGTATAAGCAATTGAATCAAGCAAGTCTGACACTCTGTGGCACACACCCACTAAGAACTTTTCCCATGTAACTCATCAGAGGAATAAGGCCCACTGCAAGAGCAACAAAGTTCTTCCCCCAAATTATTGACAGGAGCATGACTGAGGGCTTGTGCGTGTTCCAACTTGCAACCACACATATCTTCCCAGCTTCAACACCAGGAGGATTCTGGTGACCTGGGCTCCCTTTGACCAATCTGACAATTGATCAGGTTTAAGATATGATGGACAGGGATGATTCAGGTAACTAGGCTAATTTAGTGTTTAGGGTGGGTGGGCAGCTGTGAGCAAGCAAGCACACTACGGACACAAGTTCCTTAGCTGGATGGACTGAATGGAAGGTGCAAAATTTCAGAAATTTGAGTGATTAAGACCTAGAGCTTTCCAAGATGGAGGAGAATACTAATGCTACACACATTGCACTGCAATTGCAGGTTGCACTGCAAAATTATCTACTCAACAGCACATGTATGCAGTTGCAGCACAGCCAGTGCAGAGATTCCAACAGGGAAGTTTCCCTAATTCCCAAATATGGAGGTCTGATCTAAAATGACCTGATTTTCAATGTCAACTGCTAAATCTGCCCCCACACAATCAGCCTAAGTGCTTAAATCATCTTACTGACTTCTTTTGTAAGATTCATGTCAGAGTTGGGTGTAGACATACACTCTGCTCACATTACACCATTTGCACTCAATGACATTACAAGGCACATATCCTGACACAACATTCTTGATGCACAGTTACAGATCCTCCAGCAGCCACATGCCCTCAAATCAATGGCAGCTCCAAACACACACAAAGGGTTGCATCCAACTTGATGGATCTCAAGCCTGTTCGGTAATCTACAGACCTCAATTAGAGCAAACAACAACAAATCTTCAAAACTCTGAATATTCATGTTCTGTTAACTTCTCTGATAGAATTGTAACCCTTGACCTCAGTTTGCAACATCCATTTTCAAACCTTGAACTTGTTGTCAGATCTTGTACTTTTACCTTTTGGGGTGTGTTAGCTCCTTGAAGATCTTGTCTATATCAAGGCTCCCCACATGTGGAACTTGTTGGTGGAACATCCTCGCTGACTGATGGTTGGAGCGCCAAGGATTCTAGGTGCATCCTGTGAGGAATCCTGCAATGACCCATGGGATGGAAAAAGCATCCATATCTCACCATTACATGTACAATCCAATAACCGATCAATTCATTTTAAGGCAAATATTCAACTAAAACTTTCATCAGATGCAATTGAAGGTCCCCAATTTATCATGTGGATGCGTCTGATGTATTTCCTCTGAACATGGAAACCTTTGCAATGTGCACAAAAACATAATTTTCTTCTTTGTTGCTTTCGTTTAGCTTAGCTTCACGTTGCTGCTCTTGGCTTGAGGGTGTCCTCGGATCCCATAGTTAATGAATTCAGTGAATGAGGTTTCCAGCTTTCCTGCAGATGAATACAGAAATTCACTTAGCAGTTTGTCTTCAGTACAAAAGAAGACTGTGGTTTATCAACATGTTTAAGCTCTTGTTGAGCACCTCAATTAGATTGCAATGAAAACACCAAGTTTCCTGAGCTATATATACTTGACAAAAGGCCATTTAAGAGTTCATAAAGCAGTATTATGAGACAGCCATGAAATCATTATTTGCCAAATGAAAATGTTGCATCTGACTTTCCCTCACACTTCCATACAACCATCAATTCCATATTGGAAAAAACCAAAAACCTAACACCTCACATACACATCTGATGTATTGCAAAGGTTGATCAAAGTGTCATCATGACCACACCAAATTTTAGACCTAAAATTGGGGAAATATTGAATTTTGAGTAGTTTTTCTCATTGGAAAATTAAATTAATTGGATAACCGATTCACACTTGAGCCAATGGCATTAGTTACACTAATATATATATATATATACATGTTATTATATATAATCTACCTATTATAAGGAAGGTAGTTTGCTTGTTTTTTTGTATTTTTGAAAAGCTTTTGATGAGTAGGCATGCATTAAGGTGGTTTGGGAGTGCTGAGACCTATGTGTTGCAAAAGTTAATGTTGAATAATTTTGTCAATAAAAAAAATCAATCAATAAAATGAAAATTAAATATTTTTCGAAAATTGGGGCCTACTCTTGGTTCTATTGGAAAACCTTAATGAATACAATTTAATAGAGGTAATCTTGTAATTTTTAAACCTAGGGTGTGAGAGGTATTGAATTTTGAATTTTTTGTCATTGAATTTTTTTTTTTTTTCAGAATTGAGTTTTATCCTCAATATCACATTCACACTTGGAATAATTATATAGTCCTTGATCCCTTACAACCTTTAGTGCTTGAAATTTTTTAATTTCATAATTTGAATATCATCAAATTTGGCTAAATTTATTTATGGGTGATCATCACCAAGACTTTCACTTATGTGGTGTAACCACATTAGCAACCATCCATATGAGATTTAACCAAGTTTGGTACAACATAGGTAGGATAGTAATTCCTTAGGAATGTTTATTTTAATTGTTTAGTTGAATCATACATTATAACTAGGTTTAGTGATAAATTGGTTATTAAAATTAATTGTGTTTTAGTTACGAATCAGTTCATGTGTGAATAGGGTTCAAGTATTATTTAAGATGTATGCCGAAGAAGTCCGTTTTTAAATCATTTTAGGTATGAAATACCAATTAAAAAAAAATTATGTTATTTTGTATGATGTGTGGATAACAAAAGATGTAAGCACCAATATGATAACATATGACAAATGTTTTCTTTTGGTAATCTTGTTATTATTTGGTGGCTTGTAGAAGCATGCATGCACTCTACATCTAGTGTACCCAATTCAAAAAAATTGTATTTTCTTGAAAAAAAAATAAAAAAAACTTTGTAAGGGTACTAAACCTCCCAATGTTTTTTGCATTTTGGTGAAATTTCACACCAAAAAAAAACATTGATTGCCACTTCAACAACATCACAAAATTGGATCAAAAAACATATAAGAAGAAGAAAGATATGAATTATATACTTCATATAAGATGGATGATGTTCAATGATGAATTATTTGATGAACTTGAACTACAAGGATTGTGGTTTTCAAAGAAAACTACATTGCACATTGTAAAGAGAAAATAGTCTTAAATTATTACACGTGACACTTAGATGAAACACATGAAAAATAATTTGGATCACGAGAAATACATATGAAAGTTTCAAGAAGTCTCGATTTAAGATTTCTCCAATTGAATGTCCATTGTAGAACATCATAATGTCCATTGTAGAATAGCATTAAAGGTTTCTTGTAAAGAATTTGCAATCGTAGTGCTTTAGTACTTCTACATTGTTTCTTTTTCTACTTTGTGCAACTTTCTCTTCATATTCTCAAAAGAAAACTTTGAGCTCTATTCTTTTTAGACCTTTTTTTCTCTTGTTTTTGGATCTGTGAAATGAAAAAATAATTAATTGAGTGCTAGTAAAGTTTTTTGTTTGCATGACTATTCTTTTGAGTCATCAACTTGGTACATATTGGTAGCTTATTGATAGTCTTCAACCTTGCATCCATGAGCAAAAGCTAGAAAATCTAAAAAAGCACATGGGTAAACATAAAACAACACCAAGACCTAAGACACTCTTTTGCACAATTGAGAGATGTAAAATCTTCCACAAGAGATGTGTGCACATCATTAAAATTAAAAACTTCTGAAGGTCAATGTATTGGACTTTTAGGCTTCTTCCACTAATGAATTATTAATAACACATCACACTTTCAACTATTTCATTTTTCATATGTTACTGCTTCTTATATCAAGTTAAAGTTTATAGAGTTGCAAATTTATTAAACAAATTTACAACCTAATTGTCTTTTATGTATCCATGTACATTAAAACCTTAATAACATACACATAGGAAATATAAACTAACCTAATATAAAGTTGTTATAATATCAATCACTTGTATATGATTGTATAATAATCTTTATTAATTCATGTTTTTAATTGGTAAATTGAATTCAAACTCTAATGGGCATAAGCTTTGCCAAGAATTGGATTAACCCTCTTCATCTCAAAATGATGATTTAACACAAAATAATCTATTCATTTAAAAGCTTGTAATTCTTTCATCTATATTGAGATATGTTTAGTTTATGTTTGTGGATGAAATTTTTATTTCTATTCACATTCTTTACACATTACACATGTAAAGTGTTATTGATAGGATGAAAATTGTTTGCAAGCAATTGAGTATGTCATATTACTTGGGCATGGATGTCCAACAAGGGAAAAACATATTGTCAAGATGATTAAGTAAAGTTGTTTATTGAGTTAAGACCACAAGATTAAATTGGAAAATAATATTCAAAAAAAGTACAATTATATAATTCAGTTCTCATTCAATTCTATATATATGTATTCACAATAGTCTAATGATCTAAGTGTTAAAATCAAAATCACAATCATCTTTCGGGAGATTGATATATTTTTATGTATTAAGAAACCTTTGCATGTGGAAGGAGGGTATTATTTTGCTATTTTATAAATGCATTAAATGTCAAAATATATTCTCATTTGTTGAAAATTATTAGTGTTACTTGTGCTATTGAGCTCATATTGTAATATTGAAAGGTACACCTTTTTACCCTAAGATTAAAATCTAATTTTGATTGAAAAGTTCAATTTTACTGAATTTTTAATTAAGATAATAACTCAAAATTCAATATTTCTTGCACCTTAGGTTTAAAATTTATAAAAGGAACTCCATAAAAAGATAATAATATCTTTGGGTGGTACCATTAAGAAGCACCTCAAAGAATGATTATGAAACCAAAAATGGTCAAATAATATTTTTTAAATTTAAGTTTTTATTGAAATAAAAAAATTTGATACAAATTTGTATTCCTAATCAACATGACCCTTTCAAAATTTTGAAAAATCATAATTAAATTGTATTTATTTAATTGAATATATGAAATAAAATATCATCTAAGGTACCTTAATAAAACAATTCCCCCCCAAAAAAAAACCAAAACATTTTTCAAACTTGTGCTCATAAAACAAAAATTACGAGGAAAGGAAACATTAATACATTTGCGAAAGGTTTTTTAAATGAAATGATTAATACAAAATACAAAACTTTTTCGATATCATTAAAGTTTCAAAATCTATACAACCTAATAAATGTATTCAAAATAATTTAGTGAAATTTTTTATTTAAATGTTTGTTCTTTCTCTAAAAATTTGATGCGTTTAGTAAAATGAAAATGTGACGTTCCTAATTGTACCCCCAAGGATACTAACTACTCAAAACTTACCTTGTCAAAGTTTTCAACACCTTCTTCATCAAGATTTGCAACAATACAAATAGATTTTTATTTTTGTCTATTTTTCAATAATATTTTCAAGATCTTTATGAAATCTTATTTAGTTTTTGCAATGTTTATTAAAAAATTTCCCTTAATACTAGAAAAAAAAACCTTATTTGGTAATGAATTGACTATGGAGTTCAATACCTTAATTGCTTTTTCATCAAAACTTTTTGGGAAAATTCTGAAAACTTTTGGTTCTTTTTTAATATAATTTTGATTAATTTTCTTTTTGCAGCATCACAAAATCGAGACATGAAAAAATGAATAATTTTTTATTGGAAAAATAAAATGTAAGAAATATTCTGAAACTCTATTTGAGTGGGTAAAAAAAAATAATCAAAACTCTCTTGGGGAGTAGTCTGCTTTTTTTTTTTTGGTTATTATTTTTTCCAACTTTGTGGTGTAGCTGGAGGTGCTTTAAATCATCCATAAGCCAATTCACCCAAATTTGGCTACAAGCTAAATATGAAAGTAAAAAAAAAAAAAAAACCATACTTCTATATTTTTGGCTACCTACTTGAACCATGTATACAAGTCTGGCGAATTTTCTTAAAATTTGGTCGAATTTTGGCAATGGTCCCACCCGTGCGCGCTGTCGCTGGCCATGGTCCGGACGACGGTCATGGTTCTCGGGGGGAACAATTCGTTTCCTGTCCCCCGAGACTCGCTTGCGAAGCTCCGCAGCTCCCGTAGCCGCTTGCTCCACGATCGTCGTCTTCCTCTCCCACGAGACTAGCTCTCAAGACGAGTGAAAGTCTCGTGGAGTCGTGCAAGGAGTCCTACATATAGACATGCAGGAGCTCCTCCTCCTCCTCCTCCTCCTCCTCCTCCTCCTGCAAGCTGTTGCTTCCATATTGCTCTTCTTGCTCCTTGATTGTTTGCTTGCTGGACGTAGGTGTTGTTGCGTGGGATTGGGATTTCATTGCTCTGTTAGTCGCTATTTTCGTTGTTCTATAGTTTGGTGTTTAGTGCCAGGAAATTCTTTCTAGCTTCATTCGATTAGTAGTAACAAGTTTATTGAAGGAATTGCGAAAGGAATTGCGACAGAACAGCATGTCTAGACGTATGTCCAAGTTCTGTATTAGTGCCACAGTGCAGTTCATGGAGGTCGAGGGGACTGAGCATGAACGTGTCGAGAGTGATGATCCGGATGTGCAGCAGCGTGTTGCACCAGCTTTCACCGTGGTTTGTGAGGAACTTGGTGATCTCATAATGGCTAGACTTCCTGTGCGAGATCTCGTGAGGACCAGAAGTGTGTGCAAGTATTTGAGAGCATGCAGCTTGCAGCTTAACTCCAAGTACTTCAGGCGAAGGCAACTAGAGGCGGGAATGACGGAAGTGACGGACTGGTACTTCCCGACCTCCAACGTTGGAGGACCGAAATCTATTACCAGCGGCCTAGAGATGGGAGCGTGGATGGGTTGCATCAGCCATCGAGTGGTGTGTTAAGCCTGCCGCCTTTCACCTTTCTTCCATTCAGTCTCGAATCCATGGTTATGGTGGCTGCATCGGGAGGACTTGTGTGCTTCCAAAAGCTACCTCCTGGCTCAATCTTCGATCCAGCAGCTTATGTCTCCTCACATGGAGCTAGTCTTCAGCCGCCCAAGCCGTACCGAACTTACGATTTCACCATCTGCAATCCTCTGACCAAGAAGTGGCGGAGGCTTCCGTCCATAACACCCATTGCAGTTAATCTTTCGCTGCTGAAATTGCTGGTGGCGGACCTAAAAAACTATTCCCAGGAATATGATTTCCTTTTGCTTGGTCGGGATTTTTCATGGAAGTATTCATCATCGCATCACACATGGGAAAGCGGTGATCATCGTCATTCGGTATGGAATTCTAGCCAGTCGCAGCCTACTGCAACTACTACAACAGCTGCAGGTCATGGAGAGTTCATGAATGGCTCTGGTGGAAGTACCATCTTCAAAGGAAGACTCTACTGCCTAGTACTTCAAAGGAAGTACTAGGTCTACAACAAACGGACTGCGGCGCCAACTCCACGCAATCCACCAACTTGATCTCCAAACACTCATGTGGCTAGACGATCTCGTCTGGTCACGCCACCTAGGAGCTACTGCTCCGATTAAAATTATTCCCAATCCCGATGTAGTAGAGCAACCTGCTACTAGGTCGTTGCAGCCAAACTCTTTGTTGAATCCACAACTAGTGGTGTGCGCAGGTACTCTGTTTGCAGTACTGCCAGTTTTGGAGCTTAACCCACATCGCTCAGATTGCCTGAACAACCCATTTACATCAAAAACAGCAAGAGAATACATTCCTCGCACCTGGCAAGAGGTCATCTCAGAGCAAGAGAATATGTACAGGGAAGGTCTCAGGTTTAGGATCTTCAATCTACTGGAAGTACCGGAAACTCCGGAATCTCATGAGAGTATGTGTACTGCTGTGGAGTTCAATGAGCGAAACTACTATGCAGAGATGCCGGCGCATATGGATTTGCCTACAGGACCGTTGCCTGGCCAAAGGACTTCACCTTCACAACTGTGGTTCAGCTGCACTGCCAAAGACGACAAGATCTGGATGGCTACTGCAAAGCAACTCATCAGCTACGACATCCAAAGAAGCTGTTGGGAGAGTAAACCTCTACTAGATCTCCGCTTGACATACAAGGAGCACTTCTTTCCTCATGCTTACTTACACAATGCATATCCCATGGAGCTCAACTTCACTGCTATCCCCTGAGTAGCTAGCTGTAAGTACATGCAAATGTCCTTAAAACTGTTGTTGCAGCTTGCCTGCTTGCTTACTTGCTTGCTTCTGTTTTCAAGGTCTCAACATTCTTCCATGAAACTCTGGGCTTTCTGACCCACTTTCTACTATCCTGCTGGCCTAATTGGATAGCTCTGGGAAGCTTATTAGAGTAGGTCACCCAAAACCCCCATATTTGGGCATACATGTAGTAGGAGTAAGATTTCTCACATCCAGTTGTTCATGGAGTACAATTGTTTGCAATCCTCAACCATAAACCTGAAAAAATGAGATAGTGTCTACAATTGTGTTTTCTATTGGCAAATTTCTGTCATTTGAAGATTTTTAAATTTTTTTTTATTTATCAAAATGACCAAACAAATGGTTTAAATTCTATAATTTTCTAGTCATCATTTTATTATGTTACAATATATTTTCCCCTCTCTAGGTTGTATATTAAGTTCTAGTCGACCTAGCCAAAAATATATTTAAGGTGAGAGACTATATAAAATTCAATAACCTGAACCAATCATTATAATCCACATGATTAAGAGTAAATTATTTTATTGTGCAATTTTTTTACAAACATTGGATTATTACTCTCTAGATTTTAAACTAGTTAAATGACTTT
>Ga0209611_10013382_pt1 | contig 11272 bp, 9 predicted proteins | sample S1TSphgellanicum_3_FD_187693 | JGI IMG/M metagenome (GOLD analysis project Ga0209611, IMG submission 187693) | Host-associated microbial communities from peat moss isolated from Minnesota, USA - S1T2_Fc - Sphagnum magellanicum MG (SPAdes) (version 2) | ecosystem: Host-associated > Plants > Peat...
TCTTTGGTCACAGATTGTTGGACCCCTGTGAGTGAAATCTAACAGCAATTTGCATTGTGTTCTGGTTGAGTAATGGTCTGTTTGTTATCATTGATGAACCGATGAAATAACATGCCAGCCCAAATATTGGAAGTGTATGGCAGCCAACCTAGCAAGAATCTTGATGGAAAGTGATAACAATTTTTTAAGGGGTATAAAGACCATCGGATTTGCAACAATTCAACACTATCAAAAGCTAGGATGCATTTTCACCATGCCCAAAAGGAACAAGGCAATATAGCAGAGAATGAGACCAGGGGATCCATACTCTCTGCTACTTTACTAGGGGAACTACATGCAAACCCTGCAATTGGTTATGACTGGTGTTGTTAGGTTGCGGGTTTGGTTCTTGGACTGTTTTCAGTTGTAGTTCTTCAGATTAAAGGTTTGAAAATTTGAAAAATACAGAATTGGAATTGAACTTGGAATTCAGTAGATCCATATGGAACCAAACCTTCCATGGGACCTGACATTGGCCTCCAAACCCTTTTATGCAGGTTCTAGTCCTTTACGAGACCAAGTTTTTAAAATAACATCATCAACTACAACAACAACAATAATAATAAAATTTAAGGCATGGAATTATTACTTTTGTGCAAAAGTTGGAGGTCGGTATGCTTGTAACATGGTGCACTAGTGCATACAAAATCTTCAATCTTAGTGTTAGTGTGTATTCACATTAGTTCGTTGTGAGGTTGATTCAAATTGTAAAGAAGAATTCATGTGATGGCCTGAGGTGAATTTGATTGGCCAATCACCAAAAAAAACAAAGACTCTTTTGACATTTCCCAAAATAGATAGTATGTAGTCTTTCCCTTGCACCTAGGTATGTAGGTGACAAGAGTGGAACTTGGGCAAAAGATGTAAAATGTGATGTTCTTCCTATAGAAGATATCAAGACTTTTTACTATAATATTGTGATTAGTCAAAAGGAGTAAGATTTCCTTAAAGTTGCAATGCTCATTTTTGTTTGCCCTTTATGTGTTGGGTGTCTCACAAAAGAGATGGGTTCATTATTAAAACATAAACTTCAATCAAAAAAATTCTACAATCTACTTGATTATTTGAGTTGAGGTGTAATTAAGGATTATGATCACCCCTAGTATAACCTAAGTTAGGACATTGCTTTTGCAATTTCCATTTCTTGGAAGGTGCTTGAAAAGCTTTTCTTCTTTTTCTAGGGAGATTTGGGGTTGTTTGAGCATTTAAACCTTAAATTTTTATGTGATAATTACTATCATAATCATGAAGGTGTAACTAAGAAGTTTCAATTAGTATCATGTGACATGAAACTTAATCACGTAAGGTGATATTTCAATATTTTGTGTTTATGAATAAAGTTTTATAACTTGTTTCAATTCAATGGTTTTCACATAACATAGTATTTCATGATTGTATAATAAATTGCTTAAGCTTGGTTTTGTTAACCCATTTTAGTCCTACATTTTTGTTATGCAGTTATGATTATGGGGAGGATAATTGTGACTCTCACCTATTTAGATTTCGTGAGAATGAACTACATTTGAAAGAACTTGAGGATGTTGATTGATGCTGAGTTTGGTTGTTCAAGGTAGGACCATAACAATGCTATGATTCCTGTCCATTCTTTTGATTTTAACTCAATTTTTGAATCTCCAAATGGAGAATATGAATGTCCACTTTCAATATTTATGTTTGAAAATAAATTTTTAATGATAAAAGAAAACGCAATTTGAACAAGACTTGCCATTTACAATATTTTTCTGAAATATTTGAGACACTTCGCAACTCTAGAGCCAAAGCAATTCCCATTTGACACAATTGGGTAGTTTAGAACTCAACCTCAATAATAACATAACATGTTCCTTTTAATCTTTTATTGGGTTTATAAAAAGTTTGGAATTTTCATTTTCACCTTTCAAAATGAGCTAATACCTTTCATAGTAAGAATTATAAAGTGTTTCCAAGTAGGAGTTTTGAATGACTATCAAGTGTGCCAACTCATATGGGTTAGCCTTTTAAATTATTTTAAGTTGGCTCAATGGAAGACACTCAAGGAAATAGAAATGGCTCCATTTGCTTAAGATGATATTGTGATGGATTTTGACACATAGTGGGGTACTTATTTGGCCCTTTGTGTTAGGGATGGGCTTAAAGTTAAATGATGTTATCACATTCCTAGGAGGAATGACATCAATTGGTAAGGTGTCCCCCCTCCCCCTCAATGTTCATGGTGAGACTATTCACCTTGCTCTCCTTGGGTGAGTTTATTTTTCCTCATTTGTGCCACAAAAAAAGAGCTAATATGTATGATGCATGGACAAGGTTTAAATTTCATAATCATTCTAACTCCAATTAATGAACCCAATTTACATGTATCCTTACAAAGAAAAATATGATTTTTAGGATCAAGGCCTAAAAGTTGTGGTGTTTGTTAATTCAAGGCCCTTCTACAAGGTTCTAGAAGAAATGTATATTAAGTTTTTCTTTTTATAAAGATAGCCTAAGTTGAAAGTAAGTTAAATACAAAAAAATTATTTGGTCTAACATGAAATTCCTATTTTATGACAAGTTGGGGGTTCAAATCTTGGCAACTTAGGATTATCAGTTATCAAAAGATAACCTTAACTTTAATTGCAAATAAAATACAAGGGGGGTTTAAGACTTATAATTTTTTTTCTTTTTTTTGGGTTTAATTATGTCTTTTTTAGTTTTACATGCCTTAAGTTTGTTTTCTCCTATTTCTTCCTCACTATAATTCTTTGCTTTTGAATTATACTTTTGCTACCTTTAGTCATTACTTTTGTGTATTTTCGGGTTGTTATTTTTAATTTTTGTTTCAATAGATATGTATATTAAATTGTTTGTGTTCATTCTAGGCTCAAATGAATAAGGTTTGTTTTTTCACTGGTTTTCGTATGACATTATGTTTTGTTTTGTTTTGTTTTGAAAGCATCAAGTTTTGGTCCAATGAAATTTGACGACAAAACAATAAATGTCCATTTTTTATAATGGAAAACATTAATCATGCAATTTGTAATGTTGCATTTGATTGTATGGTTCTAAATTTGTAGGACAATTCTTCTTCTCCATTTGGATCCCCAACCAAATTGTTCATATCTTGTTTTCCTCATTCAATTTTTTTTTTGAAAAATGTTATCAAATGTCCATGTTAAGTGCAATGGACTTGTCATATTTGCATGCAAAGTTAGCATCAATTCATTTTAGTCCACCTTATGTTTTCATGTCAATTTCCATTTTTTAGGGTTTGAAATTTAATCATGTTGTGACTTGTGACACCCTTATGCCTAAAGGGTTGGAAATTCAATCTAATCTACACTTAAAACCTTCTTTTATACTTAGGTGGAAAGTTGCATAACTATTACCAACCCTTTAGCCTTAATTTATAAATAGGTCTATTCAAAGTGCAAGCTTAGCAACATTTATCAGCAGGTAGAAAGATATATATATATATATATATATATAAAAGACCAAATGTCAAGTTATACAATAATATATTATTACCTTGTTACATTGGGTTTGCAAAAGATCAACAAATACATCCACATTTATGTATTCTATTTGAAATCACTTTTTGTCTAATATATTTCTTACTCATCCTTAGAAACTTCTTTGGGCTATGTGTTATTTGACAATCCCACATCACTAGTAGGAGAGGGTTAGAAAGGTCCTTCTTAGGCCATTCCATAATAGGTAATGGCACTACCCCTTGGGGGGTTCACTTAAACCAGCAACAAGAGTTAAAATAGGGTAAAATGTTCCATGATGTTCCCCCAAAATAATTCACAGTTCGCACTAACACCTGGTGAACATTCCTCAAAACGTGAGACCAAATGAAAACTAACTCACATTGTACCCGAGTTAGTGTCTCCCTCCCAAACATGCAGAGCCAAATTAACCTAAGAAAACTTGCGCTTTTGAACCCGTTTACACTTGGGTTGCCGGGTTGTGATTTAGGGTTATGAGCCGCCATCGCTTCTTTCTTCACACTTTGTGCAAAGCTCGCTCTACGCCCGCACCGTGCGTTCTCTGCTCTCCTCCTAACGAAGCTGCAGCAGCACGTCGCCACTATGGTAAGACCTTATTCTCTTCTTTTTCTCCTCTTTTTCAATGGTTTTTTTTCCTTTTCCAAAGGTAAGTTTTCTTTTGGGTATCTGAGCTCTGAACTTTCCAGTCTCATCTTGAATAATGTCGCTGATTTCTTTGCTGGAAAGAGTTACGTCGTAGTCCAACTCGTAAGAGTTGTCCCATTTGATGTGTTCTGTTGCTGTTGTTTTTTCTTTTTTTTGGGCACTCCCTTGAGCGTCCATTTGGAATGAGTTTAGAAAGGAAATTGCGTGTCTGATTTCCATGTAGAAGCCGTGACGGAATGTGATGAGATTTGGGGTTGTTTTGGGGATACTTGCAGTCGCTCATTGCGAATGAGGATTTTCAGCATATTTTGCGTGTGCTCAATACCAATGTTGATGGAAGACAGAAGATCATGTTTGCCTTGACCTCCATCAAGGGAGTGGGGCGACGATTTGCGAACCTTGTTTGCAAGAAGGCAGACGTAGACATGAGTAAACGGTAATGTTGTTTTCTGGTTCGGCTTTCCATCCCTGTTTTTCTTTTTCTTTCCCTGTCTCTTTTTAGTCTTGACCTCAAGTGATTTTGGTCTTCCCAGGTTTAGGGTTTAGAGGTTGCTAGTTCTGCAATGGCTGCAGAAGACACTGCTTCCTTCCCCATAAGAAGTGAAGTTGGCATCTTCATGGCATGGTCTCTGAAATCCTTCTCAATCAGAGGTGCAATAGTAGTCTTTTCATTGTCTCCTTTGTAACCTAAACCCTGAACCCTAAACCTATAGAAAATATTGGTTCTGAGTGCTTGCCCTGCCAGGTATGACAAAGATAATTCTCACAGTATGCTCTTATTGTCTTGCTAAAGAAGACTTGTTTCAAGAAATCAATTTTGTTTTACTCTGAATTTAGATCTTCCTCCAATAGGGTATGGGAAATCCTTGTTGACAGAGTCATGTAATTATCTTTTTGTATTTCTTGCAAACCTATCAAAGAAATACTTGTTGACGGAATCATATTATTATCCTGTTGTATTTCTTGCAAACCTTTCCCCAAAATATCAAAGACACCACCTTCCATGCTAATGATGTCTCAAGACAGTTTTGAGCAGTTGAACATTTTCCTAAGTGTCTAAGAGCAACTCCAGCAGTGCTCAGTATATGACCCTGCAAATTAAATTCGGATGAAGAAAAGTCAGAACATGTCAGTTTGGCTCAGCAAAATGGTTTTGGCCCAGCATTTGTGCACAGCTTGCTGAGGCTGGTTAAAGGTACTGCAAGGCATAACATCTTGTGTTGATTGGTTAGATAGCTTGATTGGTCCGGGTGGGTTGCTATTAGTAGTCTACCACCTATTTCAGTCCCAGTTTTAGTTTTATGGGTGGGGTTGGAAAAAGTAAATAACTGAACTTGGATATTTGAGAAATATTTTGGCAGGGTCACATGTTGACCGCTGCTAGAGATGCTCCAAAGGCCAGGGGCTCTTGGTTTCTCAGCAACATTAGTCCACGACTTGTTGTTTGCTTGAATTTTTCTAAGCATATAAGAACATACCTGCTACATGATAACCCTAAAGGGGAGATGTAGTTGCTGCTTTCTGTAGGCAGTTTTTCCCCAATTGCTGTTTTCTCTGTCTAACATAAGCTTTCCTATGTTGACAGTGCTGGAGAGCTGAGTGCTGCAGAGCTTGAGAATCTTATGGTGATTGTGGGGAATCCACGACAGTTCAAGATTCCAGACTGGTTTTTGAACAGGAAAAAGGACCACAAGGATGGTCGTTACTCACAAGTTGTGTCCAATGCCCTTGACATGAAGCTCAGGGATGATTTGGAACGCCTAAAGAAGATCAGGTAGAATACCTCTGGCTTTTTTTGGGGGGACCAGGGGGGGGATGGGCAGGTGGAGAACCTTACCTTGAATGTTAGAAGTTCATTGTTGATTGTCACAGTTGGCTAAGATGAGTGTATATGAATGGGATTGCAGGAACCATCGGGGTCTTCGTCATTACTGGGGCTTGCGTGTCCGTGGGCAACACACCAAGACCACAGGACGGCGCGGGAGAACTGTGGGTGTGTCTAAGAAGCGATAAATGGTATGCTGTTTTTCTTCAGTGTACCTATTGCTGCAGTTGCTTTTGGTTTTTGCTATGGAGCTGGCAGCAAATTTCATAGCACATGAAACCGAGACAATTTTTTTTTTCTGTATTGGTGTCAGACCCCACTAGTTAGTATTTTTGGATTGTGAGAATCAACTACTACTGTTATTGCTGTGAGTTGGAAATTTGCCTAGGAAATTTACTGAACATCCATTCTGGGAGAAAAAAGTGGATGTGAAGAGGAGATTGTCATTCATCATGAATGAAAGTGACGAAAAGTGGATGAAATGGATGAAAGGATGATGGGGTTTCATTCATTTTAGATGAAAAATGGATGATGGCAAACTGAATTCCATACCATTATGAAAAAATTGATGTTTATGAATAATTTTTATCCATGGACCAAGAACTAAAATACACAAATTATCATGACTTACTCTATGATATACATTCTTATTTTTATGCCTTTTTTGACTGTTTTAGGAAATGTATGCCGGTGAACATCAATTCAGATACCTGTAACATGAGTTGAAATCCAAATTAAATACAAATAAAATTGTGTGAGTATATATTGTGAAGTTTAAATAAGTAATAAATAGACTTGCAAGCTAATTATTGATATAAATGTTCAAATCATTCAAATGAAAATCAAACACCCAAGATTTTCAGTAAGGGCACCCATTGAACGAAATTAGAAGAAACAAAATTGTAGACATATAAAAGGCAATTGTTGATCAAATATCAAAGACAATTGTGCAAGTAATCACAATAAATTGAAAAAAATTGCACCTTCTTTATTCATTCTAAAGCGTCACCTTCTCGTACCCCTATCCATTTTGGGCTTAATTATAACAATATTTACAACCTTGGAAAATCTATTTCCATTAAGTTTTTTACATGTGGCTTGTTTTAGACTTGTATTTCATCCTAAATATTGCACCTTTTACCCTTTCTCCATCATAAATCATATTTTGAATTTAAAATTTGATTGCAAATAGTACCATTTTAAAATGAATGTCGTTTTGTTTTTAGCAGGATGATCATCCTATTTTTTTGGATATAGTAACACATGTTGAGATCAACATTTCCCTCTTCCAAATGGCACTACAAGATGTCCGAGCCATGTTACCTTAGGGTGTCCACTTTCATGTCCCACCCCTTGAAAGCTTAGTGGTTTAGTCTTAACCCCAATTGTGAACTTTTCAAGCGAATTTTTTACATGAGCAAGATTTTGCTTCCTTTTTAGTAAACGTTCCTTCGAATATTGTGTGAGCATGTTTCCGCTCATGTGCGGGTCCAGGGGCAGGTGTTTGGTATTAACTCATCTTAACACACTAGCATTTCGTTCATCATCGGTTCATTTTTGTATAGCACTACGTACTTGCATTGGCTTGTCACATTTTATAGTTGCACACTTTTCATAGTGTTAGTGTGGTCATACCATTGACAATTTAGGTACCCATTTGCTTCAAGTTCCCTGTGGGAGTGAGCGCACAATAGCCTACGACACACTTTGAGATACTATTATAACTATTACTTTGGAGAGTGAAGCACATGTTCAAAGGGTGGTCTCCCACTTTTTCCTTTGCCACATTTGACAATGAGTGGATATTCTTATTACCAAAGATGGCTTCCATACTTTGATGGACATTATCATTGCTAATTCGACTTGCATAAATATGATGTAATGAACATTGATGACAACAACAAATGCAGTGACGATGGTTGCTTAGGAGAAGACATGATCCTACACTGAACAAACATTAGCTAATGATTTCATTCCCTTCGCTATTGAGACGTATGGGTGTTTTCATTCTTGTTTTGATTCATTTTTGGTTGCTTGTGCACAAACCATTATTGTCGCAACCCCACTTTGAAGGAAGTGTGAGGTCGCCACTCACACTCCCGAAAATGGGACTTAGGAGTCCTCTAGGACTCCCGAAACTTTAGAGTTCAATTGCAGGGGTCAAAACACCTCGCATTAGAATGTTTTTTATACCGTTGAAAAGGTCTTGAAGTGTACATGTCCAAAATGGCCTCACATGAACCATTTGGACATCTATAGCACAAGTTATGGTCGAAAGAAAGGCTGAGAGTCAAACTGGTAGTTTGATTCCCGACCACTAAAAGTTAGGAATCGACCTGATCCCAATGCGTGCAGGTGAAGTGCGATGCACCGTTGGAAAGCTCTTGAGGAGAGCTACAACTTTGCTTTAGACCTCGTCCTGACCCGAGGTCGGGGCGAGAAGGTATGAATGCCCAAAGTCCCGAGAGTCCAAACCGGGACAGTTTTGGGACTCCATTTTGGGAGTCCCGGGAAAAAGTGCCATTCGGATGTAAGTGTGGTGGTGAGATGCATAAAATACTATATGGGGGAAGGTGGTGGCTTCCCCCAAATCCGAGCCGTGATGAGTCAAGTGAGTCCAAAGGTTGCCCGTGGTTTGTTTCAACATCAAAAGTGTGCAGAATGAGTTCTAACCAACTTGTTGGTTAGTTTTGGATGCAAGACCGAATAACTAAGTAGCTTGTCCTTCTTCCTAGTTTAATCCCAGAGCTTTCAGCATGCCCCTCTTACCCCCTTTAGTGCTGGAAGCTGGGAGCGTGCCCCGAGTCCCCCACATTTTCGCAACTTGAGAGACTTAGCCCCAACTTGGGCTAACTAGGGACTTGGGAGTGTGTCAATTATTGTGCGCCATCAGTGATTCATTTTAATCCTTTCAATGTTCATTTCGCATTATTGATAACATGTGTCCATAGCCCTATAGTGTGCACGAGTCATAGCGATTTTTCAGTGGGCTACTACACTTAGTGGGGGTTTTTCATCTTTTTCACACATCATAGCTATTGCACCTCCATCACTAGCTGATTTGTGGTAGACGATTGCTTTTTCATTTTAAGTCTTCTTTTGTTACGTTGATCGTCATTTCGTAGCCTTGGGTCCTATTTGCATAAGGTTTTCTTTTCCTTATATTTCATTAATTGTTTACTTTTGTTTTTTTTTTTCCCTCTTTGGGTTGTGTTTACTTGTGTTCTCATTTGCCTTATACTTTTGATGGATGGGTTCCCATCCTTGATTTTTATATACAAGGTTTTTCTTTGATTTTTATTTTGTTTCATGAACTAGTAATTTATTCGTTGTTGATCCCCATGTTTGCATGGTGATTGTCTCATTTGTAATTTGAGTTTAAGAATAAGAAAGTTTGGTTTCCAAGCCAAATTGGTTGGGTGCTTGCCAGGTTTATTCTAACTAATCTTGTCAAATGGTAGGGAACCAATTCTCCTACAGTGAGCCCAAGTTCATCTGGATCATCCATATCTTTTGGAGATTAATACTTATAGTACTAATGTTGGTTCTAGCTGTAGAACTATGTGATATGATTTAGTCATGTGAAGAAGTAATGTGATCCAAAGTTCAGGTTGAAAATGTTAATTTGAAAAAGGAGAGGACTAACTTTGATACAATGCATAAGAGAGATAACAAAAGAGAGAGGTGAGGTAATTAATAGGAGGAGAGGGATGAAAAAAATACTAATTTAGAAGTTTTTGATAATCACTGATTGATTTACTAACTAATCCATAAGGAGATGAACAACGATGCTATAACAAACTAACACCCACATTGATACTTTCACCTTTGGAAATGAGGTTTCGTAGTGGCCATATTAAGCCCAAAAATTGTTGGATTTGAACTCATAGACCTTGATTTAGTTTAAACATTAGATATTTGTAATATTTGGAAATGATTTAAATGGATTCAACAATTTTTGCTATCATTGAAATGTGGGTGTTGGTTCACTCAAGGGGCAAATCGATTCGTGGGTGCTACCATTAGGAATCACTTCATCACCATCCAAAGAAAGGTGGACCTTGTTGGGCTCAAATTAGCTTAACTTAATTTTGATTAGGTTAAAACATATGTTCTCATCCTAATAGGACTTGAGGGGTGGTGGCCTAGTTAAGATAAGGGGGGAAGTAGGTTGGCCAGATTAGGACAAGGTTGGATCTCTTATCCTTGTCCAAGACTAGCTAACCTTTTTGGATAAAGGGGTACAAATAGAGTGAAAGATGCTTATCAGAAGCATCTAGCAATTAGGGTTAGGGTGGGACAATATTAGTGGCACCTCCAAGGAGCTGAAAAACAAGGAACTTGTTGCTAACTTTTATTTTTTCTTCTTGAGTGACAAGTGGGGCATGAAGGGGTTGTGAGAAGGAGGGAATAATGATGATAGTTGTAAGGAGGGGCAAAAGATCTTGGCATATCATGAAAGGGTGAGACAGTTGAAGGTGGGAGGCTACAACATCATGAAGTAGCCAACTTCTCAAGGTGTGGTCAAATCAACATGTGTGTTGATGAATGGAAACAAGATCTTCAAGTGGTGATGGTTGTGGGTAGTGCAAGTGTGGGGGGAGGAATTTATGAGTATGGTGATTGGAAGGTGGTTAATGGAGGTCAAGAAAAAAATATTTAGACTTTTATTGAAGTGAAAAACTAGGAGTAGAAAAGTTGAGGAAGTTTGGGGTTATTGTGGTGAGACTTAGGAACAAAGATACGGGTTTTCCCTCTTGTGTAATAAGAGCAAGAAGAACTATAATTTAGGCTTTCTAGTAAAGGAAAATAAAAAAGAAGACTGTTTGGGGATGTGGTAAAGAGCTTTGGAAATATAGGTAGTTGGGAGGAAGTGTGTAGTGAAGGAAAGTAGTGTAGAAAAGGTGTTAGGGTTTAGTAAGGAAGGAGTGGAAGACTTGAGGATTGAACCAAAATTACATTATAACCATTTCTTAGAGGTGTGGCACTTGTTTTTTTGGTAAAGACTTGTTGTACTTTTGGTTCAAGGATGCTTGCATGAGGCTAACTTGGTTTAGAGTTGTAGTTTAAGTGCAAGGAGAAGGGCATGGTAAAAAAATAAGATAGCTATTTGCAGCAAAAAAGGAAAAGGATTAAGAAGGGAATGGTTAAAAGAAGAAGTAGGATAGCTGTTTACAACAAACAAGGGGGGAAAGGATAGAAAAAGGAGTGGTTAGAAGAAGAAATAGGATGTTTGTCCACAACTGATGAGAAGAAATTGAAAAAAAAAAAAAAA
>Ga0209611_10013386_pt1 | contig 11271 bp, 6 predicted proteins | sample S1TSphgellanicum_3_FD_187693 | JGI IMG/M metagenome (GOLD analysis project Ga0209611, IMG submission 187693) | Host-associated microbial communities from peat moss isolated from Minnesota, USA - S1T2_Fc - Sphagnum magellanicum MG (SPAdes) (version 2) | ecosystem: Host-associated > Plants > Peat...
ATTATGCGTTGCCCAGTTGTCTTCCTGGAAGCTATATAAGTGAGTTAATTTTGAGACTTATACGTTTTTATGAATATTTCTACATTGAGGGAGGGAGTCTCTCAAGTTTCATAAGGGGTTTTTGGGCAATGTGGCATCCCCCCCAGTGGGTGGCTGCAAACCAGTTAGAACCCATAACTCGTCTCCATTATTTCTTCCCCTCACACAGGATTAGTTCAGGGCCATAAGTTGTGTCCAGTCACAAGGCATCATATATTGCACAAAAAGCGTGTTCAAGAACCACTTATTTCTGGTAACAGGCTTGATTCCATGGGTTACCACACATAATCTGTTGCTAAAATCTATGCAAGAACTCGCAGGTTACTTAGTTCATAATTGTTTTGTGATGGGCAATCAAAGAGGCGCACTGCTTAGTGCTTATACTTTCTTACCGCCATGAATTATTTCTATCAGAAGCATTGATGTCCTATCATCCAATCTAGCATTGGTGTTGTGTTTGCTATTATGAAAATCGGATACACTACAAAAGCTGAGAAACATGATTAAAGCCTCACATGAGGAGGATATATAACATGACAACTACACTAATACCTACTATGCAAACTCATATAGAAAAATAATAATTTATAGAACTTGTATTATTTGTCAAAATTTGCAAATGCAATTAATAAAAGGCCCAACAAAACTCATCCAATCTAGTCGACCCTGGCCTGAACATAAAAACCATTATAGCCAATGTGTTCAATATAAGTTGTCCCAATATCCATTTTCACATAGGTTCCATGACTGTTAAGAACTTGATCACAAACTAAAACTAGCTTGAGACTAAACATAATATGACAAAGTATGTTATTACAATAGAAAGGTTCTATCATGGGGCTGATGTAAGGATGGGAAACATGTTGCAATAGGGTGATGAATAGGCATGTATTCTCCAATGTAAGGTTCTTTTTTTTATAATTTATCTCTAATGGAAAGTGGTGATTTGTAGGACATGTTGGTTTATCTCTAAGAAGTCTAAGTGTTTTTTAGGATGGGATTTGGAACATGGGCAGATAAAGTAATTGGCAAAAATAAGTAAAAATTGCAAATTGCATGAGAAGAGGGCTGAAAGTAAAATAGTGCCTTTTTGATGGACAATTATACACTAGGTAACTTGCAAGCACCCATTGGGGTGCTGCCACATTGCCCGACCTGCCCCTTTGACTGGAAGGCAACAAATCAGATAGAGGCAACAATGTTGTTGTATTAATCATGTTGAATAAAATCATGAGCTTTCACTCATTTATATTTTGCATTTGTTTTGAAACATTTAGAAAATATTTCCAATGCTTGTATCTAGTTAATTGTCCTTAAGCAGTTAATTAAAAACATCAATGTGGTGTTGTTTAGTTGTCTTTATTGGAGATGGAAAGACCATGTTTTGTTCCATACTTCTTGATGTTGCATGTGAAAGGCCAACATTTGGCCTCATTTGAAGCTTTTGTAAATTTTCTACCCTACAAAGCTTGAAATATTCACAAGTTTCTTCAAACATTAGTTGAGCATTAGGAATCATGAACATAGTCATCATGCTTTGGTATTCAAGAATCAAAATGTCCTTCAAGGTGATAACAACCATGTCCCTTCTTGCTTTCACTTGAAAGTGAAAGGCATTTTCCTTTGTTTTGCCAATTCAATCTAATTTTGAACCAAGTGACCAAGTTGTTGGACTAACATGCAAATGTGTCAAGGAGCTCTTTTGGAACATTTCCACCATTTCAATGTTGGTTGTCTAAAATGATGGCATGGAATGTTGGCATTTGTTGGAATAGATTTGTGTGTGTTATTCAACATTTCACCCCAACAAGGAACTTCACGCAACAACAACTAACAATGTGAAATAATATAAGATTGTGTCATGGGTGCTTGGATTTACAAAGTTGAAGAGTTTTTTATATTGTGTCTTGAGTTGATATTTCACATTTTTGCAAGGCTTGGACAACACTATGATCACCAATAAATTTAACAACATGATGTTTGATAATACCCCATTTTTATTCCAATGACCTTGCAAGTCTTTTAACTAATCCAACTAAATGATTGTGATTGTAGTGTCCAACAATTCAATCTCGAAATGAAGTTTTTTCTAATTGTTTTGAATGATCGGATCTTGTGAAACGTGCAAGAAAAAATGGCACAATTGTGCATCTTTTTCAAACACAAAAAAATTCCCTGCTTGTGCATTTAATGGTATATTAAATTACATATGTGAAATGACTAATGACACCATTGAATGCCTTCATGAAGCTCCATGTGGTCCTTGATGTTCACTTGGCAAGCTTGTGCTTGCTCCTGATATCATGTGAAGAATTAATGTGCAAGAAAAAAAAGTATGTCGAAGCCTATAAGCTTTTTAAAGCTTAAAATTATAGGTAGGGTTGCAAAAAGAATATGAACAATATTCATGGTTAGTTGGCACTTAAGGGCAATTTAGCAACAACAATGGAAATGTTTTAATTGAGCTTCACCTATATTGTAAAGTTTTAAATGGTTTGAAGAATCTTGGAGTTCACCATAATCAAATATGTTTGAAATGCCAATAATTTTTGTTGTTATACTTTGTGTTAATGTGGTTTTGCACATTAAGACTCAATGTGCATGTTTTTGATGTAATTCCATTGAATGAATAAATTGATATATGAAAGATCTATTTATAGTGTTAAAATTCTACTAGTAACTTAACACTAATCAATGATAAACAATTGAGTTTAAATTATATGATTAATTACTAACCAATAATTTATCAATAAATATATTATCAATAACTAATCAATAAGTATAGGATTAATAACTAGGTAATATTAATCCACCTCGAATTTATAAAAATATGGGTTAACATTTTATCCCCTCCTTGATTTGGATTATGTCCATAAGCCATTTACTAAGGATACAAATGAAAACCTGAAATTTTCATATATTTTATTCAAAATAAAAATTTGAAAATGAATGAAAATGTGTTTTAAATATTTTTTAAATTTATAAATATGTTATTATTGTTAGTTTAAATATTTGATACTATAGGTAAGTTGAAAAATAAAAGTAGTGGTCTTTAGATCACTCCATAAGTTGTCTTCATCATTTTCAAACTTGACTTAATGCATGTGTGTAAGTAGATCTATATTGGAATATTGTTGTAGCGATAATCATGTAGGTGATTTTTATGTCCAAATGCACTTATACCAAAAATGAATCCTAAAACTCAGCTTTGGTTGGTTATAACAAGGATATAATGAATTGAAATATTGATCCAAGAAATTTAAGAATGAATTTTTCTATAAAAAATTCTATAATTCCTAGCTAGGGTACTTAAAATACATAAATGGGTAATTTGCTTTTAAAAAATTGGCAAACTATGGATCAATAGTAATGATGAATTAAAATAGGTAACAAGTATACTATTTGGGCTCTAAATGAGTTTAAAAGAATAAGGACAGTTGACATTAGGTAGTGCTCAAATCTATGGATTATTAGAAATTAAGATGGATGAAATCAATGATTGGTAATTCAATGTGGACAAAAATAAGTAATAGGTTTAAGGTTTGATTTTATGATTATTAGAACCTAAAGACAAAGTCCTAAAATTATTGAATGGAAATTGGTATTATAGGTAGAATTAGGCATTTATGTTGTTTAGTCTATGCTTGTTGTAGAATTGCCATGTGGTTGATAAAATTAGAAAATACATAGTGGATCACATTCATCCAAATTAGTGACAATGATTCGCTATAATTAAGTAAACATCGAATGATGAATGGTATTTCGATCTCATTCAATGAGTGTTTGGTAGCAAACAACAATAAAATCGGTATCATGGAATATTGTTCGATGACGAACTATGATTGCATTGGTGTTGTTTAATGGCAAATAATGGTTGGATCGATGATGGAAAATATCTAAATTGTTGTTGTTCATCAATGATAAATAAGACTATGAAAGACGTTCATGCTATTTGTATGACCTCCTTAGATGTTCAACCACATCCGATGTAACACACATGAACAATTCACATGTTTAAACCACAACATATTCATTTCCAAAACAAATCAAAAACAAGATGCCTTCCATAGCCAATAGGCAACGAACATCCATGATGGAACATGACCACCTTTCATGAATAGGATAGATATAATGGAAAAAGCTTGCCAAGACTATACACTTGATTAGACTACAACCTCCTTGTCCATCTTTTCTTAATTATAATGAGAATTTGTAGTGCTAAGACAAATATCAAAAACATTGTGCCTCTTTTCTACCTAGCCCCCTTGATGAGGGACTAGGCCCAGCCAACATATATCACATGTTAAGCACCAACCATTATGCTGGCCACAAATAGTAAACTTACAATCCTTTAATTAACAACATCACAACATTTCCATGCCTCGATGTTAGGACCTTGTAGAATAGGGTTACATATAAAAGCTGTTAAACATTTAGACACTTGGTATGACAAGAGTACATTATGTATGGAAGAGTCTTCCTAGTCCCACATCAATTACTTGTAGAACTCAATGATATGAAGAATTTGTGAGCCAAGGACCTTCAAGAAGTTGTAAAGATTAAAAGCTCATTTGAATATTCTTTCACATATGGTGGCATGGAGCTTATTATAACAAATAGAAAACATGAGGTTGTAAATAATAGACAAAAGTAGATTGTGTAACAAAAAATTACACCAAATAAGGCGAGAACTTGTTGTTTACATACCATATTTATTTATTAACTCTTCATGTAGTTGGATATTAAAAGTTATTAAATATTGTTCTTAGCTTCCTGGAAATAATTACCAAACTAGTGCTTCATTTTAGTAGTCAAGAAAATGAGGAGATTATCAAAGTTAGATACTCCTACATATTTAGTTTCATACCAAGTTAGAGACAAAAACAAGTAAGACCCTTTTATTTACATGCCTACTTATATCCATGCAAAATTTGTGTTATATCTATTCAAAATTCTACTTTACAAATTTCCCAAAATAATTTTCATCATATTTGGAGTTGTCAACAAGGCAACAAATCATCACAAGAGGAACATAAAATAATATTGATTCCCATCTCTTGTTTCTTCCTTGGTGGACTTGCCAAATCATATGTAAATAAGTAAAAAACACATCAACTTTTCCACCTAGACTAAAATAAAACATGAAGAGCATAGAACATGGTAACCTTCTATAACCATATAGACTAAAATGATCTTAGACAACATTCATAGGCATGCAAACATTTAACAAATCTTTATATTTTCCTTAAATCCTTACATGCAAAAAACATAGCACCAAGGTTGCATGAAATGATCCACAAAAATGATCCATGTGTGGAGCCATTAACTCTATGCACACCTTCCTAGACTGCCCAAGGTGATTGCACTGTTTTTGAGGAGTGAGTTATTCAAACCCAACAACTATTTTGCACCAATTTCCTTCATGAATTGCACATTACACAAGCTTTTTTTGCACAATGTTTGAGAACAATCCTTTGTTCCATGATTTCTAACATTTATAACAACCCCCTTCACTAATCATCCAAACACAAAAAAAACCTTATTGCATACCTCATTGTTGGAAAGAATGGGAACCAAACATGAAATGACAATAAAAAAAATGTCTTGTTTGACTTGCAAGGCACTTGTAAGTAACTCTACATGAAAAATGTTGATTGGTTAACCAAAAGAATGTAGACACTACAAAGTATAATTGGTGAAACCCACCTTGATGAAAAAATTAAATTTTAGAAGAGTAATTTGACTACCATTTCACCAATAGCCTAACAAACATTGATGGCCACATACACATTTTCCTTTATTTCATGTCCTTGTTGTGCTCCATGTAAAATCCCCCTCCCTTTACCAAATTTGTCTACAGAATAACCTTCAAGATTTAACAACAATTCCACAAAACATGTGAGAAAGATAAAGGCCTACTAATTGTTCGCGATTGGTCACAGGGTTCAAATATTCTACCAACTAAGGCTATAAATGCTCTACACAATCTTGTCACATCATCAAAGCACCCCACACATTATTCCAATGAACATAATGCTATGGAGTAATTTGAAAAAAATCTTGCAAAAGTTTCCTTAACAAGGCCAGATGGATAATCCATTAAATGCAATGTAATAAACTATATTTTGGCAAGGTCACCCAACAAGGCCAAGGCATTTTGGCAAACATTTAGAGTTTCATTAGTAGAAGAAGGTCAAAAAGGTCATTCTTTGATACTTGCAAAAAAATGTGACATTAGTCTCCAAATAACCATAATAGACTCTTGTAACATAATAAGGATTCATATACATGTTACTTTCTACACAAAGCAATGATGGTAAATGAACGCATCAAAAGTGAACTTCACTTCTTCCTCCAACCCCTTTTTTGAACGTGCATTATTTCTTTTTTTTTTTTCTATCTTCAAGGCAAGGATTGCATATGAGATCAATGAGAGTAAAGTGAAAGAGGATGACGATAGGGTAGATCGGCCAATGACTAAACAATTAAACACTCAAGGTAGGCCGGATCCAAAGGGTGGGCTTCGTTGTTTCTAGTGTCCAAACAAAACTTTAATCCCTCTTCTTGTCGCATCTAACACATAAACAATCATAAAAAACGGATTAGAATTAAAAAAATTATGGCCCCCCAAAGGAAAGGTGATTAGAAATTCCAAACCATAGAACATTACAAAGGTCAATTCTTGAACACGCAATTCTTTATATATTGTTTTGCTATTATTAGAGTTCCAAGATGATTTGTAGCACTTTAGGTGCCACTCTTATAACATTTTAAATTGTTTAAAATGAATAAAAAATAAGAAAGTTACGAGGTTTGAAAAATAGGAGAGGTTCAAAAAAAAGAAAAATGAAAAAAACACAGCTTGTAAGTTGAAAAGCTTATTTTTCTTCTTGTTGTTTTTTCACTATTCCTTTTCCTTCGCACTTCAAAGATAATTTGTAAAGCTTAAAATAACACTCCTATAACATTTTAAATCGTTCAAAATGAAGCACATATGATGAAGATATAAATAAGTGTGCAGTCATAGTTGGGCAATCATTAATGGGGTTTCTACCATACATGGACCAAATTTAAATTGTTGAAAATGAAGCATATATGATGAACATATAAATAAGTGTTTGGTCATAGTTAGGCAATCATTGATGGTCTTTCTTCCCTACACATATCTCAATGATAAATTTCAAAGCTGCCACCACTACCCTGCCACGCTTTTAAAAACTTTTAAATTGTCTTGTTTAATTCATTTATTGTGTTCACACTCTGAACATCAAAAAAATTCATTTCAAGTTAAACAATCTAAACATTTTCATGAAATAAACCTGTTCACTGAACGTGAAACTGGTTTTAATAAGAGAAAACTTACAAAAGTTGGATCCAATGCGATAGTCCCTGTTCGTGTGGGGACAGGGCCCAACAAACAAGGCTCAATATCTCCTCCCCTTCTAATTCCTTATAAAAGAAAGTGTAAGCACTGAGCTGTCCTTTCACTTTTCCCCTGCCCCCATAACATGTTCCCCAAGTGCCCAATCTGTTCCCCAAAGGTGCGGAAAGGCATGGGATGATTGCATGCAAGAGTCGTGAGAGTGACAGTAACATGTGGCCAAGAACCAATGTGGATGGGATATGATGATTCAAGCTGGGATTGCAATCCAAGAACTAGATTTAGGGTACTGGTGAAAAGTGGAGATGCTCTTAGAGGAGCAAATATTTTGGGTCAAGTAGGGACCTAGTAGATTGGCTAGAGAGATACAAGCAGCAACTAGGTACTTTTGAGATCTTTTGCCTAGTTCCTTATTTGCTGGGTGAAGGAAGTCTGAACTATGAACGAATCAATACTAACTTGAAACCAAAGTCCACAAACTATAACATAGAACAGGTGCATAATAATAATATACACAACTTAGTCGGTTTACTATGGAACCTGCAATGTTCTTTGTTGAATCTGGAGACCATCTGAAGTTCACTGACCCTTACCCAACCACCCTTTCCCAACCACCCAGAGGTTATTAACTCTGGCTGCTGTCCATTTCACGGTCTGCTTGGCACTTGCAGCTCTTCTCCGCTGTATTGCTCCCACTAAGGAAATATCTTCCAGGTTTTTAAAAGTTTTTTTATGATAAGGGTGTGATTTTTATCAATTAATTGTAAAGCTCTAAAAATTCTTTCTTTTCGGGGGTTTGTTTTTTGGTGATGGGCCTCTGTGACTGGTCCATCACAAAATAATTATGGACTAGGTTACCTGTGCCTTATCACATAGAACTGAGGCTTGGGAGTGACAAGATTATGTACAGTAGTAACATGTGGCCTCGACACAGTTACTGGACGTAACTCCTTCTTGAACACTCATTTCGTGCTATTCATGCCTTGCGAGTACTGTACACAAGTTATGGCCCTGAACCAATCCCATGAAAGTGGAAATAATGGAGAGAAGTTATGGTTGCTAACGAGCATGCAGCCGGGGTGCTACCATGTTGCTCAAGAACAACGGACGAAACTTGAGGGACTCCCCCATGTAAAAATATTCACTCCAAACATAAAAACATATAAGTTTCAAAATTAACTCGCCTATATAGGATCCAAGAAGACAACTGGGCAAAGCATATTGGACAAAAGCTGCTGCTCTTGGGAAAACATTAGGATCTTGGGGAACATGTTGAGAGAGGAAATTAATTTGACAATGTGATGGGAAAATATTGAGAACTTGATGCGAACAACAAAAAATCCAACACCACCCTCCCGCCCCCAAAAAAATAAAATCCTGGACCCCTTGGTTGCATAGCCGGCTGATCTCATTGGCTGCCAAGAAATTCTATGCCTAGTTTGTTTTATTTACCATTAATGACCGGGGCGTAATTTGGAGGGACATGGTTTGGGTGGCTCAGATGTTTTGTTGTGGTACCGACGATTGCAGCTGGTAGTTACCGATGGTTTCCGCGTTGTTGGCCAAAACGCGTTAATAACTAGATCAGGGAGCTTCGACGCGGCTCAAGGACTGCTTAGTGCTTACGCTTTCTTCTACCAGGAATCGGAAAGGGAGGAAATTTTGAGCGCAATTTGTTTGTATAAAACGAACTCTATATCTCTAAGTTCCACTATGTTGGTTGCACTTTTTCCTTTTGTTATTGCTTGTTTCCTTGTGTGTCTTCTTGTGCTTATGGTTGTTGATCATCGTCACTTTGTCGTTCGCTTCACCTTGCTACCTGTCATCATCACCTTGTTTCTGCTGAGAGGAGCTTTGTGTTTCCATCTTTTGAGACAGGGTGATTGGAAACAAGTTGTAGTGAGGGATATTCTTTTGGCAAGCACTGGGAACCGCCCGCCGTGCCGTTTTAGGACTCGGTACAGACCAGGGATAGAGACATTGTGGTGTTTTTTGTAGCTGCTTTGGCATAATTTCTATCAGCAGCTGATCTGCAGGTGACCGAAGACTATTGTGGGAATTTTTGATCCGAGTCAAGAAACTGTTGAGTGTGGATGAGCTGAGTGATTCGAGGTTTGAGATCTCGGCCCTGTTCCAATCGCGTTGCTCTCAAATCCGAACTCTGCCCTGACCGATACAGTCAGGAAAAGATAAGTTTGGAACCTGGGCGAGAAATTGCGGAGTGTGGGCAGAGTGATCGAAGTTTTAATTTCCGGCCTCGTCGAGTCACACCGCACTCAAATTCGAACTCACCAGCTCTCATACTGCTTGCAGAACTGAACATGGCATTTTCTCTCGTAAGTATATTTCCCTGCTAACTCGTGATTTGATCTATATCACAAGAGTCCTGGTCTGGTCTATTGGCTTCAGAGCGTAAAGTAATAAATCTCTGCATCAGCCGACTTACCCAATGATTTAGGGTGATTCTCTTGGAGTTATTTTGTGCCCAGACCACAACTAGTTGCTTCTCATAGCTGGCTACTGATAGTAGTGAACCCAATCACCTTTGAGAGACCATGCTGTAAACTACAGTAATGTAACTTGGAAGCTCATAGTTGTGATCTAAAGTAATTTCACTCGGAAACCCACAGATGGAATCCCAATAGAGCCAAAAGAGGCCGCAAAATTTTCCTCCGTCTAGAGACTTTTCTACCACCAAAAAGAATAAGAGGTTTGCTTACGGAACAGCATGATCGGGTTGGATTAACTTGCAGAATTGCCGGCAGCTGCATCCGGATCCGGACCTTGGGCCTCTGAAGCATGACCACAAACTGACGCTGATCTTCTTCTCCGAAGGCGATTCGCAAAACCCATGGATTAAGCGCGGCGATCCCACTGTGATCTGGCCGCGAGACTGGCTGCCCAAAGAAGAGGGACTGGGTGACAACATTCTGGTGTTGTCCGTCGAGTGCTACGTTGATCCAAAGACAGCACCCTCGGTGCCGCTAGAAAGGATCCTGGTGCGAGACCTGGTCATGAAGTACGTATGCTCCCACCTCAATGCCCTCCTTGGTTCTTTCTTAGGTTTATCATGCTCGCTGTTTGCTTTGCAGTGTATGTTTTACCTTACACTCACTTCAGGCAGGGCCATTTTACAGAGTTGTTATCTTCTTCAGAAAATGATTTGAATAATAGCCAGCCTCTTAGACTCAGTTCCTGAAGTGTCCAAAAGTCCCAGTCTAGTTCAAATAAGTGTCTTGGACTTCACAACAAGAAGTCCTAACATCTCAACAAGAGTGCAAGCCTAACTCATTGCTCAAATATGACTTAGGGGTAAGTTTAAGGTATGTACCAATAATTACATCGTCCTTTTTTTTTTTTTGTGAAAGTATCTATTGTAGCATAAGACAAACCATTTCATTTGAGAGCAAAATTATGTTTTGGATTTTGGAGCAATTGGCCCCAATGTAACATTTGAATACAAGTCTAGTTCAAAGCCCCATTTACTCCTTATTGAAGGTGAAGAGTATTGAACTAAACTAACACAAGGTAAAATAAATTTTTTCCAAGAAATCATCTAATCTTTTTAATCATGAAATATAAGGCCTAATATGCTAGGAAGTTGTTCATATGATAATGTTAAGTTTGTGATGAAGTTAAACTTGGTAGAAAATGTCAAACACCTGAAATTTGAAAATTATCAATGTGTTATATTCCTGTTCAAGATGTAAATGCAAAGAAATTGATGGTAATTTGCTATTGAACACACTTGTAATTTACACTCATCATGTTTGGATTGTGAGATATTGTAGCACAAAGTGGGGACTCGATCATGCACAAACAATAGTGTTGGTTGGCCATGGCCTTGGAGG
>Ga0209611_10013388_pt1 | contig 11269 bp, 10 predicted proteins | sample S1TSphgellanicum_3_FD_187693 | JGI IMG/M metagenome (GOLD analysis project Ga0209611, IMG submission 187693) | Host-associated microbial communities from peat moss isolated from Minnesota, USA - S1T2_Fc - Sphagnum magellanicum MG (SPAdes) (version 2) | ecosystem: Host-associated > Plants > Peat...
TCTCTTCTCATCCATCCACCAAAATCAACTATAGGATATCGTGCCCTATCACCATACATTGTAGAACACCAAACAAGGCATCACAAGCATGCTGGCCCTGCCAATAGATAAGATGTTGTACATCTGCCTACTGTGTCCACACTCTGAACACCAAAACAATCCATTCCAATCTAAACAGTCTAAACACTTTCACGAAAGAAGCCACTTCACCTAATGTGAAACTGATTCTAATAAAATAAAACTTCCAAAAGTTGTATTCAATGCTATAGTCCTTTTCCCTATGGGGGAAGAGCCCAACAAAATTGTCACAGTAGTGTTCAAAGACAATCCCAGTGGGTTGAACATGCAAATTGATTCCCACTGGATGAAAAGTGAGACACCTAAATAATAGGTTGGTAGGAATCTACTGATTTTTAAAACAAAAGTTGGCATCAAACCTTCGTCTAGTTGTTACATATATTCTTGCATAAAGTACTCCTAGAAGTTTTCTACTATATTGCAAGGGTATCTCATCTATCTATGAAGGTTATTAGTTTGTTGGTCTTGCCTACTAAAGCAAGGATATTGTGTTTAGATTCATTATAGAATATAGTAGCTTAAGGGATTTTGGCCCCTAGGCAATAGGTCTATTTTTATATGAGGATTTTTGAAAGATGATATTTTGGGTTGTATTGAAACTTGAGATTAATTATATCTAGTTATAATATATTGAAGGATTTTGGTGTTTTTTAGAGGATTTTTTGAAGGTTATATTTTTGCAAGGTGAAATATTTGAGTTTTCATAATTCTTCTTTTGCCTTAAGATACTTTTAATGTAAATGGCAAGGTGACAGTGTGACACACCCCTTGTTTTCAATTGTTTGTTTTGTTGTCATGTTGAGAGCTTCCAAGCAATGGTGCCTCTTGTCGTGCTCTTGGTACTGTTGGAAAGCCCTCGATGAGTATGGGTGCATTGAGTTAGTTTCTAAATGTTTCAACCAGTGGTAGATAAGTTGTTGAATATTAAACAAAATTTCACTGAAATTCTATTTCAATCAAAACTAAAAATTATAGAGGAACTTCGCCATGTTCTTGGTGTTGTTGAAAGCCTTCAGTGAATAGGGTTTAATGAAGGTGATTTGAAAAAAACTAGACCTAAAATTGTGGGACAATGTGAGTTTTAAGTACTTTTTGTCATTGGAAATTCAATTGTACTACCAAAAAAACACTATCTGGTTAGGTGAATTTATGCCTTCTGTCATTACAGTTAGTTCAAGTGAGGAAGGGTGGTTGAGAAAATATACCACACTGATAGAGGAAGGATGAACCAGCTTGACAAAGACTGCTGCAAAATTCGGCCGTAACAGGCCCTGCTGCACAGAAGAACCTCAAGTGTTTGAATGTCTTGCCCTGCACCATGACACAAACAAAATCAGAAGCAGAAGTCAGCACATAATTAGACTGTTGTAGACAGTGCGAGATGCTACATTCATCTACAGTGAATCTCTACTAATGCAAAGCCTACTATTGGTTTTATTTTGGAATTTTTTTGACAATTAGCAAAAACTAAAAATCTAAAGCAACTCATACAAAGGGCATTTGTGGAAAAAATGCTCCACAATCGGCAGATTTTGAGTAATTCCTCTTGTTGATGATGGCCAATGTGGTTAAATCACAAAATGGAAAAAAAAACCCCTAGGTCAAATAGACTTGATGCCTCAAATTCAGAAAATCTCAAAATATAAAATTATTTTCAAAAAAATCTTATTGTAAGATAAGAACTTTGTGATATAATATCTTACAACTGAAAATAGATATTACAAACTATTTCTATGTGAATATCATGTTAATTAAAAAAAAAGTGTTAAATGAAAAATTAGATTGTCATGGAATTGATATTAAAAGTTCATATTAAAGTTCATGGTTTTAAACATTTTGAAGATTTTTGAATTTGGGCAATCAAATGTTCAAAATAAAAACAATTTTGCAAAGCTAAAATTCGGGTTTCTCTTAATATTAATGATTGTTGATTGCACAAATCAAAAGATGATAATAACCAACTAATTTTAAATTCAAAAATCACACTTATTTGAATTTTTTTTCAACTCACCTTTTTGTGATTGGATGTTCAGTTGCATGTTGTTCAACAAATATAATAATAATAAATTCGTATTTGCAAGTTTCAATGTGCTTATTGTTTTACATTGTGAATGACATTGATGCATTTGTTTTTGTTTCACTGATTTCAACAATATCAAATCATGTTCATTGTCTAGCAATATTAATTTTTTGAATTGTTCATCAATAGTAATAGGTACCATTATAGCTATTTCATTTGTGATGCGATCAACAACAATGTAATTTATCCATAATATGATCTATGCATGTAGAGAACCTAGGTGAAAATATAATACGAATTTAGATAATTCTTGATTACTAGTGGTACCCGTGACCTTCAGACACCTGTGATTACGTCACTCTAGCCACCCTGAACGCACAATGGTCCCAACCGATGTTGTGCGGGTATCAGAACCAGCCGTGTGTACTTTTAGGTTATCAGTCCGAGTATTTATTCTCTTATCGACGTGAGAAAACCCAAAACCCCGGTTCTACCATTTTAAACCTTGGTTCTCAAAAGTTTTGAAAATTTTCGAAAACGCGCTCTTTTATATAACCGCCAGTTCTTTTAGTAGGGGGGGAGAAAAGTTTTTATATCCACCTCTGGTGTTTTACCCCCAATTTATTGATTACATAGAAGTGAAAAATATTTTATGAAAAAAAATTCTAAATTATTCTTTCTCAAAATAGTCAAAAATATTATATTTGACACACAATTTGAACATCTAAAAGTCTGAAAATCTTTAAACATAATTTTTAAAAAAAATGAAATCCTGAAATACAAACTTGATGTCCAAAACTACAATTAAGAAAACATACTAACCACTATTTTCCCTAAGCATTTCCATTTTGAAGGTTGGGCATGATTTTGTAGAATAATACGAACAGTATCAAAATATGAGGCGAAGCGTAAAAAAGACATATCAGACAAAATACACCATCCTAGTGTTTGCAATACAATGATTTTATTAAGGTGGAAAATGGGGTTGCATTTTATCAGAACCAATGACAGATGTGTAAGCTTGGATGCAAGTGCCAATGGTTACAATGGCGGCTGTGATAACACCTATCACATACCATGGTCTGGAACAAAATAACTGATAGAATTCAGTTCTCATTACATTCAGTGAGGATTTACACTGCTTATTGATTTCAGACACCATGTCTCCGTATTCTTTTGAACAGAAGACCACCAATAAATTACTTTGCAAGTTATTCCACATTTGAAAAGCATTCTTATCGGTGCAAAGTTCGTTTTGGATCACACCACAGTCGATTAGATGTTTCACATCTCCTAGCTCCTTGATAAGATCTGTCATGAGTTGTAGATATTCGCCAAATGGATGTATTGAAGAACCTTCCATGTACTCATACATCGCCAGATTGCGAAAATAAGATTCTGTCTTGTCATATAATTTTACAGTTGGCAGGAATAAACAACGTTTACTAAAACCCACTCCATCCAACACTCCCTCGATTGCTTTGATTTGAATGCCAGCTTTCTTCAAAGCGGTTGCAGATTGTATGGTGATCGTTTTTGCTCCAGATCGCCTTTTCAAATTTTGACCGCAGAGTATTCTGTAAACACAAGCTATGATGTGTGGACATTCTTGCAATTCGCCTTGAGGATACGCCCAATGGTCTTTAGTCCGTACAAAGATATACTTACACATACTGGAAACAGCAGCTGTCAAGATCACGTTCAACATTAACTGTTGATCTATTAATGTCGAATTTGGTCCTATCAATTTCTCATCATAATATTTGCGAATGACTTTCTTCAATAAAGTTATGGGGATTTGATTATCAAACAGAAAAAGATCGCTGTAAAGACAAAAGTACTGCAACCTATGCTTCAACAAAGCTATTACTCTAGCACCTATTTTCATCCTCTCACCAAATTTACCATTATATGTGTCGTTAACAAATACCAAAAATATTGTCAAAGCATCTAAAGTTAATAAGCACTGTATCTGCCCCATACTGAACTTAGATTCGCTGTGATCTAGACCGTATTCTCTCAAAACAGGTACAGGGTCACCCACAACCGAAGCACAAAATTCATCCCATGATCTGAACTCGCATGCTGCAGCCAACGCTATTTTCAAATCTTCTGATTCACTAGGGTGCAGGACATCACGGTTGTGGAGGCCAAATTGCCATAGCCTTGGAGTGTATTGTTCCAAAGGTACACGAAAAGAGGCTGGTAACTTCTTTACGAGAACCCCATTCCTTACTTCCCGAACTTTATGTCTCTCAAGTGTTGTTTCAAATTCAATGAACCATTGAGATGTTTTTTCCTCAGAAATGAAGTTAGCTATTTGCTCTTCAGTATCGGAGTTAGATGCCGAATAAAATGTTTCCTCTTCAATGTCAATGTTGTCAGTGTAAGGCACGATCTCTTCCATCCTGATGCGAACAAATATGCAAAATTACCACCTCTGTGACAACATCACAAAGAGAAACTTTAGTCACTAAAATTAGATGATGTAAAAGAAACATGTAGCAGAAACCTACTTCCCAGGATGCTTACAAATTTCGATGATCCAATGCTAAAAAAACCTGACCATTCTGAAGCTTTGTAATGACCCCTGCCCAGAAAATGATGGGTATGTGTCAACGCTTCTAATGTTTTGGGAGGTGTTGATTGAGATTTTGAAAAGATTACTTCATAAACTTCATTTTTGATAACAAATTAACAATAATATTAGTCTATGAGCGCATAGTGAAATAGTGATTGTGGCCATCGTAAATAGGTTATTGCATGAAAAGCACATCGATGCACGGATCCATCAAATGAAACGCACCGTGATAGTATCGAAGAGGTTGTACAACTTCCTATTATTGAATCCTTTCGGCTTCTACAACAATGTATAACTTTCCGCTTTTACAACAATGTGTACTTGAATCCTTCCTTTGAGGAAATACCTAAAAGCTGCATCCAATGCACAACAAAGAATTGAACCATCTCTTCAAGGAGTAGCCGGAGACATCCAATGTGCAAATACAACACAAGTGTAGCAATTTATCGTGAAACTAGATTGAATAAAAAAATATCAACAGCTAGATCACGGGCGAAAACACTAAACCCAAAACATTGTAGACCAAGTTTCATGTTTGAGTTACCAGTGGAAGGCAAATGAGATCGGAGTGTTGCGAGCGAGAGTTGCCGAATCGCGTGGACGTTAGGCCCTCTACGCAATAATACAGTGCGTTGTACGCAAAAAAAAGTGGTACAGAGCAAGCAAGTCGGTAAACTTGGAGGTTACTGACGCACTAATCTTCCGGGGAAGCGGAAGCGGGCGTTATGCGGTACATAGAAGTTCAGTCGTTGTAGTAAGCAAGCATCACAAATCGATGTATGCAATCCGTTCCGAGAGTGAGCTGTAGAAGAAATTTGGATCACCTGCATTGGAGGTATCAGATAGCAAACGTCTCAGAAAATGCCAGATTGCAAAGTAGACGAAACATACACGAGAGAAAACAAAACACCGAGAGCTGGTTCGCATGCTTCAACTGTAGAAATCTAGCATGACATTTCAGTTGAACGGAGTACAATACCGTTGAAGCTAGATGGATTGGATTGGAGCACAGTGTGGGGTGGTCATGGGCAGCACTAACTTAATTAAGACGACACTTGAAGACTCGATTGCAGATGTAGATCACAAGGAAGCCAAGAAGATTAATTACAAATCGTGTGGGATGCAATTGCTGCAACTGCAGTAGTTGCCGATATGTGAAAGCTGGGGTCAAAGTGGAAAAAGGAAGAAGAGAAATGGCAAGAAAACTATGGGGATGAAGCAGAGATGACTGCATGAGAAGAAAGATAGGAAGGAATGTGCTGGAAATGAACAGGGTTATAGTGAGCAAGGAAAGAAGAGGAAACGCTGAAGAGAAGATGGTGATGAGCTGAAGAACTGCAGAAAGACACAAGATTGTGAGGGGTGGACAGAGGAGAAAGTTGCCTTACATAGTCCTCTCAGAAACACCCAACCCCACCCATCCCCCACACCCCAGGCAATATTAATTTTTTGGGGGATTCTCAACCTTTTGTACCTTGGGCGTAGTCTACCGCACGTTGTGGACTTCTGGGACTTGTTGGAATAAACTGAATCAAGCCCATCACATCGGTCTTGCAGCCAATACTTACATTATAGTCATCCTAATATTGATTCTCAGCCAAATAGATTGTGAAAAATGCCTTCCATCACATTCAACAAAGTTACTCTTGGTAGGTACAGAGTCCAGACTACAGACATCCATTCTCAAAAGTCACTGTATCCAGCATTGGTCCCTTGGAATTCATTGCCATCTATCTTCAACTTGGTTGCAGATTGTATGATATATTAATGGTATTGCCTCAATCACTACCTTAAAATGAAACTTAGTAGCCATATGGCTTGAAAATGCCATGATATGAAAGTGATGGTCTCCCTTTAAAACTTTCAGGTAAGGAGTAGGGATTTTCTTAACACATGTAGATATTTAATCTTTACCATATAAGATACTTAAATTTTGTGGCAACATTTTAAAGGGCCCTTCTTTTCGAATAATGGAGGATTCTTTGGTGAGAGATAATTCATTTATTGTCAAAAAAAGAAAAAAAAAGAGATGTGAATAATGAGATATTTCATGTTTATGCATATACATGTAAAATAAATGAAAATTCTCTTGTTCATCCATTCACCAAAAACCACAAAATCTATAGATAAGATATTATGGATACAATCAACTACAAAGTAATTTTTTTGTGGTCTTGTTGAAATTGGCCGCCAATATCACTTTTAACATGACACTTAGCCAAAAGTACACTTGCTCCATGAAAAGGATAAATGTCAATTTTTTTTATTGGCATGCTAACTGAAATTCAAATGCCAACGTCACATAAAATGCAACTGGGAGCCCACATGTTGCTCAGCTTGGAAGCCTTTGAGATTCCTTGCATAGAACTAACTATCTAGATTGGAATAACCTTTTGTCTATTGGTTCCATAAAAGATTCTGGCTCTCTAGTTATGTACATTTACAAACTTATTATTAGTACATGGCTATGGTTATGGGATGGTGAATGGACATAGGAAACTACGTTGAATCATAACCAACCATCCAGAGGTTCAGCTTCTATTGATCCTCCACTTGCACTTGGTGTTCGCCAAGCATAACTTCTCACATTTCATTTCCCATGTGCATACATCATCTGGACAAAACATCAGATATGAGTTTTCATCCATTGAGAGAGGAGTTTTACGTGACTTTTCATCCTATCCACAGGAGGGTTAAATGATTTTACATCCATCAACAAGAGGTCTACGGTCACCCTTGAACCTTTGGATGGCAGTCTATTAACTGACTCATGATCGCCAGTTTTTGGAAATATCTTCAATTTTCCCATGCCTTAGCTACTTCTGGTAATTTGAAATGACCTTTAGTTGATTAAGGGCAACAATGATATGCCCTTATGGGAAAACTGGGTGGGAGAAATCTTCTGATAGCTACCATAGTACCTTGGCAGCTTTGACACATCTATTAAATAATCAACTAATTTTTGAAGATTCCATTTTGAAAACATAAATATTTCAGAACATTTCATTTTCCTTCACAAAATATTTCTCTTTGAGAAAAGTGTTTTTGGAATATTTTAGCGTTTCTAAAAAATAATATAATTTGCTTTGAAGCTGCCAAAATATTATGATATTGTAACTTGTCAGTTTCAAAACAGCTTTGCTTTAGAATGAGTTTGCTTTAAAATATTTTCTTTCTTCGTTGATTTCAATTGAAGTTGAACATTCCTTCGTTTTCGCTAAAGGAAAAAGTGTTACAAAATTGCACCAAATTGGGTTTGAACACAAATTACATTTAATTTTTTAAAAAATTCCCCTTCAAAAGTCAAAGCTTATCTCCTTAATAATTTAGCATATTTTGAAAGATCTTTTCTTAGCCCCATCCTCCCAAAACAACCAAACTTCCCACCTCCCCATGTCACCCAAGAAACAACCTTTTGGAATGAAAAAAAACCCATCAACCCTCTTTTCTCCCCTCCCCCCCCCAAAAAAACACCCTTCCTATATACCTCTTTAAAAATGAAGGAAAAAGCCCAACCCTTGTCCTTCGCACCCGCACCCTCATCTCACCTTTAAAACAACCTCTCTGAAAAGAGAGACAAAATCATTCAACCCTCCCCCCTTCCCTACAACCTCCATTTATAATTTATAATCTTATCTATTTAACCTATTTTCATCACCTGACTCTGGTACCCATTCAACCCTGCGGGGCACTAAACACCCCCGCTAGATTCACTTGTCTTTTTGCACACCTTTTTCAGCCTTGCACAGTTCTGCAAGAAACCATGCAACCCGGTTTTCAATGTTCTTCAGTTCTTCAAAAAATGTGAAGAACATTCTGTTGTTCTTCCATTGCGAATGTTCAGGGAAAGATGTTTTGCAGCATTTCAGGCGAAGGTATGGAAACGTCCACCTTCCTGCGGGAGCAGGAGTGCTAACCTTTGGCATACCATCAGGCACTGAGGAAGAAGGTTTACTATTTAAATTTAGTGCTGACACAAAGTTGAAAAGGGCACAATTTTAAAAACCCTGTGGCAGAACAACGGAGTTCTCTGCAAGGGTGCACTGTCAGGCCCAAAACCAGCGCTGGAAGGAGCTCGTTAGGGGGCGTTTAGAGTCCTTCTTCAACCCCCAAGAACTTCCATCCAAGAAATCACCCTTTTCGAAAAGTGAAAAACCTCCTCCTCCCTTAAATCTACACACGACCTTATCCATTCAGCCTACATGGATTGGCCTTCCCCTAACACACTTGGGAGGAGTTCTGACAATGCTTCTATCTCACGTTTGGGATATTTGGGATAGACCCAACAAAGAGTCCCATTTATGATTGAAAATAAAGTCCAACACGTGAGTTGAAAGGAGTAGATGGATCAGACTAGAAAAGTATTGTTTGGTCACTGGTGATGCATATGATGACTATTTAAGAGTTTGTCCTTCTGATATTTGGCCAGAGATCCAGAATCTACCCACTTGTTGTTGCCCGCCCCCCCCAGCTTGGGAGGGTGAGCCTGGTGTATCTTTGGTCAGGTCGAACACCACATTTTACGTTTTTGTCTCTTGGAATCGTTCAAATAATGTTTGTTGCAGAATTTTCAATGATATAAAAAAGAAGATGGAGCATAAGATTGTTGGCTGCAAAACCGAGGTGATGGGCATGGGCCACTGATTCCATGAAGCCACTATATCTTAAAGCCGGATATGCTTCACCTCAATGTTCCAAAACTTTCCTCATTTCCAAGAAAGGCAAAATAGGCCCCCACAATCCTGTAGCAACCTCACTGAAAATTCGGTTCACACTAGGCTTCCTGCAGTTGAAGCATGCAGTTGGATCCCTGCAACCACATGGACCTACGGCTTTTTGGTTTGGACTCAAACTTGCAGGACACTTCAAACCCCCTACAAACTTTGGGGGTGTCAGTGTGTTGCATCCCACACAGCACCCTCAAACAACACCTCTAGGTCTCTTTGGACTTGATCAAATAAAGCACGGGTCATGGGTTCAAACATATATAGATATATATATACATATGTAAGATTCTTTTGTCCTGTAAAGTGCAGAACAAAAAAGTTCCATAGGACATCTCACTGAACACCAGCAAAGTAAGTAGGGTGATGAATAATGGCCTTCACTGTACCCCAAAGAGCTTTTGGTGTAGGGTGCACCTGAACACACAAAACAGCAGCAGTGGGACCCTCAAACTGCTCAATAGGAGTACCTTGGCTATTGCTTGCAGAGAGCTTGCGGTGATCAAAGAGCCGCACTGACGCATCTGCTGACCTGGTTCCAGTCAAAATGCAGCTTAGATTGCCCAATAGAAAGAAGACAACTAAAGTTCAAAGACTTTGATTATGATGTTACAATTCCAATGGGCTGACAATTGTGACTGCCACAAAAACATGTCCTCAAATAAGGAGAAGTGGTATCCACTGAGAAGCAAATTTTCATCATGGGCATTCCAATCCACACAATGCAGATCTGCATCATGTGCCTTCTCAACCTGTTCAAACATAAGGGCCAGAGCATTAGATTATTCTTGTAATGGCAGAGCAGAAGACATATGCAAAATAAGGAAGCACTAGATAGTTAGACTAGGGACAAAAGTTGAGTGACCTTGAGAGTGGGTTCATGACCAGAACGGGCATCCCAGAACATGAGGCAAGAATCATCACCCACACTGCAGAACTCCTGCATACTGATGATCCCTTCCCCAAACCAACCAATTCAAAAACATAATCTGCCAACACAATGTGCTGCAAAAACCAGACAAGAATCCTCACAAATCTGAAATGAAAATCATGAAGGGGTATGGTCAGCATCGCCCTTAACCTTGAAGGCCTAAACTGGACATCCTCCACTGTGTCACTATGGCCCTTGAATACTCCTCTTGGGACAATAGAGCTGGCATCTCAGAGGTCAGATCCACCACCCCCAGTAGTCCAGGATCCCCTTCCCCCTCCTGCTGTTGGTGTGCCTGCTCTGGAAGGGTATGGCTCCTGAATGCCTGTAATATGATCCTCTATGCTCCATTGAAGCACCAACTTGTCCTTGCCGGCAGTCATAACTATCCCACTATCAACTGAACTGATAACCACTTCTCCAGTAACATGGTAGTTCCTTCCAGTAAAGTCCAGTGGCTTTGATGGAAATGCTAAGACGACAAGCATTGAGCTAATGAAACCCCCACCCTAGAGAAGGAGAAAACGTGACCACAAGACAGAATTAAGGAGCAGTTTGAACCAGTGTTGTCTGGTTCTTGATTTTGAAAGGAACCGTTGGTTCTGGTTTTTAAGTTTTCTTTCTGTTTGATAGAACCTCTGGTGCAGTTTGGAGAACAGTTTTTTGGATTTATAAAACTTTAGTTCTGGAGACTTGCCAAAAGTCTTGGAGCCCAGTCCACAATTTAATACCAAGTTCAGTTCCATCTACATTGCAACCAACTACAACTTTTTGTGGGAAATTTTAGTTTCGTCCAACTACTGCACAACACCCAATACTGGTTTGAACAGTCATACACATGTTTAGGGAACTTCAAGAGCAACATGTATGGCATTGACCACCTACCCTAGCACCCCACTGACTTCATCAGCCCCCAGCAATGGGTTCAAAACAAA
>Ga0209611_10013390_pt1 | contig 11268 bp, 9 predicted proteins | sample S1TSphgellanicum_3_FD_187693 | JGI IMG/M metagenome (GOLD analysis project Ga0209611, IMG submission 187693) | Host-associated microbial communities from peat moss isolated from Minnesota, USA - S1T2_Fc - Sphagnum magellanicum MG (SPAdes) (version 2) | ecosystem: Host-associated > Plants > Peat...
AAATAATACAAGGTAATAGGGTATTTGACTTAAACCCTAAACCCTAACCCATGTGCAAGGCACCAATACGGTGGGCCATTTCCCTCATTTGATACAATTACATTGTCCATTGACACTTACATTCATTACATTGTTTATTATTCACATTATAAATAACTAATTTATTAATTGTGCAAAATTAGCCCCCCAAAATTGCCAACAAATTCAACCATGTTCCCCCCAATAGTTCTCATGTGTTCCCAAAGAGTTCCCAAAGAGTTTAACATTAGATAATGGGCCCACCTAGGATGGATTCCAATCACCTAGGGAATATTCCTTGGAATCCACCCTGGGTAGTGTTGGCCAGTTATTTGAGTGGCCGCTTACAAAGCCGGTTATTAATAACTTGATTTCACCAGGATTGGGTTGAATTGATAACCGCCTGGTATTGAGTTTTCAAAATCTAATAACCTACTTGGATGACTCAATTATCATCTCGGTCAGTGTGCCCGAGGCCCGCCCAGAAACCCTAAAACTCCAAACCCTAAAACTCTGTTCCGCGAACAGCTCTCCTGTCCGAGGTCGACAGAAGAAAGCTTTAGGAAGAAGAAGACAGGGGGAGGACGAGGAGGAGGATCCATCGAGTTGTCGAATAAGGTCTATCGGACATGTTGTCCGCAATATTTTGAAGTGTATTCTGACGCCTTGTGTGTTGAAAATCCGGCCAAAATTTGACCGAAAGATTGTGGAATAAGACAGGAGCGAGGGGCAAGAAGTTCCATCGGCTTGTTTGTTGTCCGTAATCGTGGATCCTACTCTGATGGGAAACGCAGATCAGTTTCCGATTTGTGCTATTTATGCATATAATTACATGAGAGAAAGGGGCTTCGACAAGCTTAAGATGTAGGGGAAGCGAGAGAGAGAGAAAAGAGGCGGGGTTGGGGGGGGGTGAGGGCAAGAACTGGAATATTATTTGAAAAAAGGGCGGTCGAGAAACTATGGCTATGTCGGCAGCAGGCCAATGGCTGCAGCAAGCCTTGCTGGATTTGTGCTCCGATGCACAATCGGGAGTGCAGCTGGAGCAAGAAGTGGTGAGTAGCCTGGTGTCGTATTGCGAGATTGCATCGCCTTCTGATGCTGAACAGTATCTTTTGGTAAGCCTTTTCATCATCGCTCCCATCATATATCTCCATCAATGCAGCAAATGGAAAATTTGAGACTGAAATGAGTGTGGATTTCCACTTCCCGTGAATTTGCAAAGCTCAAATTGCTTCATATGTAATGCTGTTTGTCTGTACATAGAATTTTGGTTTTGCAGATGTGGTGCGGAATTCATTTGAAACACAGAAATACTTCCCATCCTCCTCCCCCTCACCTTTTGCAATTTTGATGTTGAGGTTTTATTATGGGTTTAAGGTTTAGGGTTTTATTATGGGGTTTGATGTGCAGAATATTGTGGGCAACAAACGAAATAAAGAAATAGTGTCCCAATACCTAGAAAGTGTATTTCCATTTCCTCATGTTTTTGCGAAACTCAAATGCTTTATATGTAAGGACTATTTGTCTGTACATGGAATTTTGGTTTTTGCAAATATGTGGAATTCATTTGAAACTTGGAAATACTTCCCTGTCCTGCTCCTTTCCTTTTGTGATTTCTATGTCAAGGTTTTATTATGGACTTAGGGTTTAGGGTTTTATTATGGGGTTTGATATGCAGAACATTGTAGGCAATGAACGACATAAGGAAATAGTGTCTGAATACCTAGAAAAAAGAGGAGGAGGAGTTGCAAGCAACATATTCACCTTCACAGAATTACGCCCAGAAAACAATATCCAGGGAGATGAAGGCATGCAAGCCTACATGAAATCACGAGATGACAAGACTTGGTCTGTGGGAAGCAAGAAACTTCCAAAAGCAGCGAAGCCAAAGATTGCAGTTCCGACAAATGTGCCACCAGTGGGAGATGCAACACCACCAAGCATTCCAAGTTAGTTTGGTTTGAAGCTTTTTGGGGGGTTCCATAATCACAGTTTTTCTTTTACTTCCATGTTTCAAACCACATCATCAGCATTCATGCTGACTGAATAAGGGGGGCTTTTGCCAGTGAATAAAGGTTCTGCTGCAAAAGCAGGAGTGCCACAATCAGCAAATACAGGCAAGTTTAAGGGACGCAGAGGTGGGAAAGGTGTATCATTGGCTGAAGCAGCTGAAGCTCTTTTCCCCCGTGGTGTTCCCTGCACTTGCCAGGCAAGCAGGCACAAACTCATCAACAACTGCCTTGGGTGCGGAAAGATTATCTGTGAGCAAGAAGGGGAAGGTCCATGCAACTTCTGTGGTACACTAGTGTTGCGAGAAGGAAGTGAATATGCAGGTCTTGAACATGCCAGTGTCCCACCAGCTAATGAGGCTGAAGCAAGTGCTCAAGCTTTGAAGGACCAGCTGGTGGAGTTTGATCGTACAGCTACACAGCGGACCACTGTCATTGATGATCAGAGTGATTACTTTGAGATTGATGGAAACACTTGGCTCTCAGAGAAGGTCGGGTTCTGGGTTAATGGTTCAGAAATTTTCAGACTAGTATTTGTTTGGCTCTGTGATGATCTGTATGGTTTTGTCACCCTACCATCATAGTTAGCAATAACAACAATTCCTTCAAGATATGGTTCCAATGTACTGTTTTCAAGGAGATGAGGTCTCTACAAAGTTGGGTGTTCATATTCTAGGAGATGAGGTCTCTACAAGTTGGGTGTGCACATTCTAGGAGATGTGGCAGGACTTCTTGGAAAGAGTTCCAAAGTTCTGCGAAGTGCACAAGCTGCTTGTGTAATGATTTTGAGTTTTGATGACTGCCTGTGTAACAATATATGGTGTGTACTGCAGCATTAAAGACAAGTCTCTGTTTGTTGTTCCATCTGTCTATAGGAGAAGCAACTGTTGCGCCAGCGCCAGGAGGAGGAAGAACATGCAGAAGAGCAAAGACGAAAGCGAGTTGTTGTTACAATTGACCTCCTAGGTCGCAAGGTATGTTGGATATATCCTGTTCTTTTGGTAATCACTCTCCCAATATTTGGACATCTTCAACAGCTTGTGATTCAAACTTGCATGGGTGATGACGGGGGATGTGATAAACAGGTCATAATGGCAAATACAGGTGAAGACAAAGAGAATGGGCTCCATGAGAGTCTTATCCTTGCAGGTGATCCAGTCAAAAACGAAAGATCAACCAGCTACCGCATCAAACCTAATCCTGTTGTTACCCACATTCCTGTGTATGTGGAATCGGAAGGACTGGGGAGTGGTGATGTGAAGAACAGAATCAAGAAAACTGGAAAATATCTCCAGGGCATGGTTTTGGCCAAGACAGGGCGTGTGCAGCATGATGACCCTGTAGTGGAAGCTGTCATGGGACAGACACTGGGACACATTCAGGTTGAGGGTGGAGACAGGGAATCCAATGAAGGCTGGAATGGGTTGGAAGTAAAGCAGGTGCAGGGCTTGGAGAATGAAGATTACATGGAGGCTAGAGAAATGACAGGACAGCCAAGATCAGTCAGTAGGATCAGTTCACCAATGGAGGTAGAGAGCAATGCAGTGTCACAGCCACTGTTTGATCTCTGTCCACATCAAACACAGCAAGTAGATGGGAGGAAGGGACCTGTGGTGTTAGTGCCTTCACCATTGACACTGAAGCAGTCAGAACATTCACGTGCCAGGATCTGGTCTAACACTGTTTTGATTCCAGGGATGGTACTACTTAAAGGATGGCTTTCACTTGACAACCAGGTACAATTTCTCTCTGTCTTGTACATCTCTCTGTGAACAGGGGATCTGTGCTGTGATTAAGTGTGACATATTTCAGATGGCTATGTTACAAAAGGTCAAAACAAACTAGTATGTCAGGCTAAGCTATTTAAATGCCAAGAGGAGCCATCACTTAATGCAAGATGACTTATTTCACTTGGTGTGGCATTATATAGGCAATATGGGTGTATGAACATGCAGAGCTGCTCCTTCCCTGCCTTTCTTTCATCTGAAGTGTCTCGATTGGCATTGCTAAACAGGTGGAGATTGTGAGAGAGTGCCAGACTCTTGGAATAGGCCCCGGAGGATTTTATCAACCCAGCTTCAGTGATGGCAGGCACATGCACTTGCAGATGATGTGCCTGGGTATCAAACACTGGGAACCTACATCAAGCTCATATGTTTCAAATCGTGCAAGGCATGACAATGCTCTTCCACCCCCCATCCCTCCCAGGTTTCTGGCTCATGTGAAGGATGCACTTCAGAAAGCGCAGCATGTGGCCAAGGATGCTGGGGGCTTTAGACTTGGTCGATCCCAAGCTGAAGGGGAGCTGCCTGACATGACTGCTACTGTGTGTATTGTTAACTTTTATGAGCACAGTGGTGCTCTTGGCATGCACCAGGTACCTTCCATACCAGTGTGATAAAGCATGTCTAATTTGATGTGAATTTTCCATGCTTCTTCTGGTGTGAAAAACACTGGCAGTGCAGAGTAAAACTTGAAAAAAAAAGAGTAACTGGTAAAAAGTGGCAACTTTGTGGTTTTGAGGCTGACTGTAAATATCACTTACGTCCATTTCTTGATCATATCCAGGTGTGCAAGTAGGTACTTCTTATATGGTTTTTCATTTGTAGTGTCTGCTGGTGAGGATGTCATGTATGTTACCTTCAAATTGTTGTTCTGGAGATTTCTCTTCAACTTCATAGATATATCTCCCAGTGAAGCCACTTTTCAAACCTCTAATCCATGTTGGGAGTATTATTTCTTTGTTGTCTTAAATTTGTTTTGGTCTTGTTGGATATAAGGAATTTCTAACAAGTTTGCTTTTGCCCCAGGACAAAGATGAGAGTGCTGAAAGCTTGCAGCGGGGAGCACCTGTAGTATCATTCTCAGTGGGTGATTCAGCAGAGTTTTGCTATGGCAAAGAGAGGGAGCTCACAAAAGCAGAGAAGGCTATCCTTGAATCAGGGGATGTTTTGATCTTTGGTGGACCATCCCGGATGCTCTTCCATGGTGTCACACACATAATCCCCAAATCTGCTCCCAAGGAGCTCCTTGAGAGGACTAACTTGCGACCTGGTCGTCTCAACCTCACATTCAGAGAGCTCTGATGCCCTTTTCCCGAAATTATCATTCATAATTGATCCACAAGGCCACAGTGACATGCTCTGAGAGGTGTATTGTGATACTTTTTCAGGCACATCCTTTGAATCCTGCTGAAATTTAACTAGATCAAATTTGGGACATCAAGTGAGCATATATCATTACAAGTTCAGGGGGGTAAATGTGGTAACCTTCTGAAGGTTCGTTTCCTTTTCTCTAGGATTTGAAGCAGTTCTTTTGGGCAAAGGACTTGGTTAGCATGTAACTAACTGCCAGTTCTCCCCTCATACATAGTAGGAATGCAATTGAACACACATAATAGAAAGCCAATTGTGCATGAACTCATGATATATTGCTGTTTAAAACATGGCATGCAGTCTGTTGTCCTGAACTCATTTCCACATTTTGCAAAGCCCATGGGGACAATTTGTTTTTGGGTACATTTGTAGATGCTTTGATTGTTGACAATTCAAGTTGTAGAGAGTTTTGGTATGTCAAAGAAGATTAAAGACTACAGAAGATTTAGAGACAATCCTTCAAAGATTGTAGAAATCTTGAGACTCTTGAAACTATTTGTTGAAATGCATATTGGCTATCAACTATGATAGGTCCACGGGATGCAGGAGTTTGGTTTTGTATCGGATACTCTGCACATTTTTGTGTGTACTTTGAATGACCAAATGTGCCTACAAGGATGTGTTGCATGTATGTTGCTTTGTGTTGGGGTTGCATGTGGATGGATGTGCTTGCTATCTTAAGTGGTTGTGTATGGTGGGGACATGCAAATACCTTTAATATCATCATTGAGAAATTAATATCTTAAGTGGCAATGCAATATTTTCTTCTTGGGTCTTTTTGGGTAAATTTGTGCTCTTTGGTAACAAAAAGATAAATACAGTACAAACTTGTACAAAGGATGTTTGTGATTTTTTTTTGTCAAAACATCCTCAGAGGAAGTGTCTTTGTAAGTGATTGCCAAAATATAATGGGATTCTTAACATTAAAACTACTTTACTCTCTGACCTGTGACCAAATTTGGACAATTCCTCATAGCATGCTCTAGGACAAAAGCAAAGTCTGGGTGCAAAAATTAGTCCGTGATTTCATTCATTTGCCAATCTTGCTCACTCTGTAGATATACATAAATAAATTCCATAAACACATTTTGAAGTTTTTTACTGGGGTGGATGGATGTTGGGTGGGTAGCCAGCCAATTGCCATTCAGGTTGCAACAATAATATATGACTCTTTCTAAAGGAGGCAATACCTGGTTGTGTAGGGGAAGAGCCTCTTAATTTCACTAGCTTCAGCATCAATGGTCAACAAACCAGCAGTGGTAGCCAAAAAAAAGCATAGTGAAGTAATGCAAATGCTCTTTGCATACAACAGGCTTATACATTTTAACAGAATTGAAAATCCATTTGGTCTACAATTGGTCAAAATTGTCGAACACACTCAATGCAGCACATTGGTGCCCACAACAATAGAGTGCATACTCAATCCATAAGAGGCTAGACAACATCCAAGCCCTTCCACAGAAGTTTGCCTTACTCACCTCTGAAAAGGGGCATCACTCTACACACGCTAATCAATTATCTCTGAAATTGCAGGAGAAATCTCCACAACAATTTGAAGGTATCACAACAATGAGTGCAGTCATAATCTCATGAGAGTCATTCACAAAGTGTCAGACCATCACCTTCTTCATGAATGGCTGTGACAAGCTACCATGACTACCCACTGACTTCATCAGCTCCCGACAGTGGGATGTAAATAAGTACATAACGATTAACCCAAAATCTCAGCAAACCATTATAGAAAATCTGTGTCCTGAGTTTGTGTTGCATTTTCAGAAGCAACAGGAAGACTCACTGATGATGTTGGCCATCATTCCAGAGATGTGGCAAAAAATCAAACACAGTAAGCTTATCTAACTCTGGATGGCATCTTAAGAAGACAAATTAAGAAGCTATTTGATCCAATACAACACCTGAAGATTTCTCTGGTCACCTATTGTGGTCGAAGAGGTGAATCTGATAATGGAAAAGCTTAATTCTGATATCTGGCATTGTCTGAACATCTTAACTTATTAGGGCTATTTCCGTGTTTCTCAAGGTGGACACATTGTAACAGATGTGGCCCTATCTCCCCTTTCCCATTGCAATAAGGACTAAAAGTCCCATAGGTTCTCACACATTGGATGACCACTTTAGCCTACAAACCCATTAGAGATGGGTTGACTATTGATTGGTAATGCGTACCATGACCATTAGTGAATTGAACCTGCAAACTGTAGTCTGAACTCCAAGCCACTATAGGCTTCACAAATACTGACTAGAACACCTTACTTCAATGAGCCAGAGTCTGTGAATCACAAGGAGAGATGTCTTTAGGGTTCAAGGGTTATAGCACCTGATTCCTGTGGACTGCAATGTTGGAAACAGTGGGTGGGTGCACCTTGACACTCAAAGCATTCATTTCATTCTGCCTGTCTGGCCTCTGGAGATGGGCAACTTCACCATACAGTTGATCTGGAACTCTTGATTCATCAGCTAAAAATGTGACTCACAATCCAGACACTGCCCATGGTATTCCAGTCCAACAATGTCAATAAGCCCTCTCCTTGGCAATTTTAACCTCCTCTTCCAGAGTATAACATTCTTGCATGCAGGTAAAACATAATAGAACTCAAGGACCCATGAATAGGTTTTGCATATAGAAATGCAACTCAAACATTCTCCCTACGTTTTGAATGCCAGATGGCACTCTGACAAGGAGAAAGATGGATTTCACGAGCTCTTGAAGAAAAAAGCTCTTGAATGCTATTTTGCACAAGAGACAATATGAGCTGCGTTTCAGAGCTTTTGACTGCTATTTAATTGAGACAAAGAACAGGGATCAATACTTAGATTTCTGAAGCTTTGAGCAAGAAAAAATCAGGCCTCCCTGAATCAATCTTCCCATGCATCATCGGCTGCACCTTCACCTTTCTTTGCATCAACTGTTGGGGCAATCATGTGCTTGTACCTATCATCCACCCGTACAGTTGTGGCACCAATCTGTGTCACTCCCACAGGAGCAAGCCTTCCTTCACGAAATGCTGCTGCTTGCTCCCTTTCCTTTCTTCTTGCAGCTTTTCCAGTGGCAAAGGCCATTGTGTTTCCTGATTCTGCTTCTGTGATCGCCCTTCTGATCTGGGCAACCAAGAACAGGTCCCTATCTGTGTAGAATGACGTGGCTCGGCCTGAGGCTCCTGCACGACCTGTTCTCCCAATTCTATGCACATAATCTTCCATGGTCTTTGGAAGATCCAAGTTGACCACATGAGCAACACCTGCATTATTCAGAACCATCAGGTTACAGAGGATTCAACAACATTCTGGAAGAGCATTCTCCAGCTCTATTAAGAACAAGACTCTAAAATTAAATGAGATTACAAAGCTCAGAAAACATACCTGTAACATCAAGGCCTCGTGAGGCCACATCAGTTGCCACAAGAATGCTAGTAGTCCCCTTTCTGAAGTCCCAGAGAGCAGCTTCCCTCTCACTCTGGCTGCGACCTCCATGAAGAGCTGTGGCTTTGAGTCCTTGCTCAACCAAAGCATCTGACACTTCATCACATCTAGCCTTCCGTTCTACAAAAACAATGGTCAGTGGAGGAACCTGATTTGAATCCTGTGCTTGCGAGAACTCCTCAACAAGCAAGGCAAGAAGCCTGTCAATCTTCTCTTTGTCAGTAACTTTCTCAAGAGTTTGAGCCACATTTGCTGTTGGACTGCTCACTCTTCCCACCTTCACTCGAACTGGCTTCGACAAATACTCCTGCGCAAGTGCTTCAATTTCCTCAGGCATGGTGGCACTAAAAAGTAGGGTTTGGTGCTTCTTGGGCAAGCTTCGCATGACCTCCCGAATCTGTGGTTCAAACCCCATGTCCAGCATTCGATCTGCCTCATCAAGTACCACATACGAAACCCTAGAAAGAGAGCTGTTTCCTTGCTGAAGATGATCAATGAACCGGCCAGGGGTAGCAACAACTACCTCAACTCCTGCCCTCAGCTCTGACCTTTGATCATATATATTTGTACCTCCGACCACAATGGCAGTCTTGAAGCCTTCTGCCGACCTGCTGAAAGCCTTAACCTCTCTCTCAATTTGCTGTGCCAGCTCTCTTGTAGGTGCAAGAACCAAGGCCAGAGGTCCATCCCCGCGCCGCACAGGAGGTTGTGCCAGGCAATGCTGGATGAGAGGGATAGCAAATGCAGCTGTCTTTCCAGATCCTGTCTCTGCACATCCCAGTAAATCGCTGCCAGAGAGTGCCACAGGAAGAGCTTGCGCTTGAATGGGAGTAGGAGTCGTGTAGGAATGGAAGGCAATGTCTTTCATAATGCTGCTATGGAGATTCATATCTTCAAAAGACTCGATGGGAGCCGATGCAGGTGGCATGTCAGGAGAGATTTCTACATCTACGTTGAGCCTGGCTCGTACCTCTGCAATCTGGTCTTCTGTAAGACGGCGGACACGTTCCGATGGCTGCCATTTCGGCCAGACCACGTCCGGCAAAACTACACCTCGCGATGATTCTACTTTCTTCCCGCCGGCAGCAGCGGCAGATGATGCTCCTCCTCCTCCATCCCTACTACTACCGGCACCCACACCCTGTCCATAGCTGCTGCTTCCATTGCTGGAAAAAGACTCAGACCTTCTAGCTGCTCCTCCTCCACCAAAGCTACCTCCGTAGTAGTGGTCCCTGTTACTTCCCGAGCTGCTGCTGCCACCTCCGCCGTCTCGAGCTTTGGCAACTCCTGTTGCATTGCTGCCGGCTCCAGCTCGCAAATGTGGAGGGATGTAAGGCATGGCTGGAACACAAACACACACACACATACACACACACACACCTTAGATGATGAGCTAACAAGCGAGATTGCCACTATCCAAACTTCGTCGCGCACTCCTATCGAACTCTCTCGCTTGCAGTGCACACTCAAACCCTAGAAAGCAGAAACCAGCACTAGAAACCAAAGGGATGATGATGCATCAGAGCTCGGAACCTGTGGAGTTTGAGGTTCCGTGGAATGAGACGGAAGATGAAGAGCTCGTGAAATCACACAAACCGATGAGATGTAGCAGACCACACGAGGACGGAAGAACTCGAGAATCGCACAGCACAAAAGATCTTCAACACTGAAGAAATTTCTAGGGTTACCTTTGAACTAAACTCTCTCAAAGAAGCCGCGACGTGCAGCGGAGAAGATGAAGATCAGCAACCTTCGCAAGTGACAAGAGCAAGAACCTTTCACGGCCATGGGAGTGTAAGCGTCCGCTAAGTACTTCGAAAACACCAGTCCATCATTTTTCCTTACGGGAGCTTCCTTTGAACGGAGATGGAAGGAAAGGTTTAGGGTTTGATTTTTGGAGCAAACGCTTACATTGTTGTTGAATATTCAGCAAGAGGGCTTTTGTTCTAAGGTGGTTGTTGCCCATGAGGATGATGCAAAGATGATTACTTATCTTGGGAAGAAACTTGAAGAAACCTTGTGATGTCTGAACGACGGGTTTGTTTTTCTTCTGCCATTGAGTACATGAAGACTGGATTTCGATGCTGCCGAAGAAGAGCTTCAATAAGAAGAGGATTTTTGTTTGTTGAAGGTTGTTACCATTAGGACAATGCAAAGGTGATTAGCTTGGGAAGAGACCTGAAGAAACCTTGAATGTTTACACTGAATAATGGCTTTCTTCTACACAAGGCTGCCATTGACGACATGAAGAAGGGGGGGATTTTGATGCTGCAGAAGAAGAGGGTCTTATTAGTGACACGTCTCCATATGTGGAAGGAAGAACCTTGTTTCTTTCTGTCAGTTTCTTTCTTCTCATGAACAACAAACCAGACTTCAATTTCCATTGCTGAGAGATGATGCTCAAATGGGCAGATAGGTTGCAAAACCTCTCTAGGTATATATCCTCTTCCTCTTCTTCCTCCTCCAATCACCTGACTTATTATTAGCATGGCATTGAGAAAACTTGCCATTGACAAACATGTGACAGCAGCACTGCCTTGAGAGAGAGAGAATCCTTTTTCATTATGTTGGACATCATCACAATTCTAGAGTTCACCTGAGTTTCTATGCATGTGCACTTTGTGGTGTGGAATCCTGATGGAGTCTGA
>Ga0209611_10013392_pt1 | contig 11267 bp, 6 predicted proteins | sample S1TSphgellanicum_3_FD_187693 | JGI IMG/M metagenome (GOLD analysis project Ga0209611, IMG submission 187693) | Host-associated microbial communities from peat moss isolated from Minnesota, USA - S1T2_Fc - Sphagnum magellanicum MG (SPAdes) (version 2) | ecosystem: Host-associated > Plants > Peat...
TATACAAGTACAAGGTTTTTAAAAAATGCATCAACTAACCCTAGGTGTTCAATTTCAAGAAAACATAATTATAGGATAAATTGTGGTGGTGATTGGTGCATGCTACATCACCAAACAAAAAGAAAAAATAAGAGATTGCATCACTAGGACCTCAATTGTAGTTCTAACTCACGGAGCTACTATTAGTTTAGTGAACTAATGTTAAATGGTTACCAACTCAATGGAAAAAATTGATACCGAGCCTTATGGAAATATGTAATGTCACAAGAGCATTTCTTTTTGTAAAGCTTGATGCATTTTTGAATGCTTTGCAATGGTGCCTCTAGACACACTTTGAAAATTTGGCCGAGTGCTTTGGGTTGAAAAAAATACACTAAAACACATGATGCAAAATGCCAATTGTGAGACCTCCAACTTCAAACACTTGAAAGTTTGTGCAAAATTAGGGTTAAATAAATAATTCTCTCGGCTGGACGGCAGGCAGCCGAAACAAAAATATGTGGACATATCGTTGACTTAAGATGTATTGTCTTATCCCGAGAACCGGATTTGTTCAAATTTGATAAGCTTGGGTTTTGTGAAGGAGGAATGGGTTGGGGAATCATCATATTATCTACAAGGAACTCTCTCTCTCTCTCTCTCACTGCACTAGTTAGTTAGTTAAGTTAAGGTCAGGGTTAGGGCTAGGTTAGGGTTGGCTGTGGTGATGTAAGTTAAGTTGCAAATATGAAAGAAATTGTGCTCAAAGTCAGTCATGGCTTTTTGCACAAACACCAACATACTAGTCAGTCATATGAGGTCAGAAGATTTGATTTCTTGATGCAACCAAATGATAATATGAAGACTTTGTTTTCCTAAGAGTTGTTCTCATTTTGAATCGGTAAAGTACTTAACTTACTTGAAATCTAAATCCCATTTGCTTACCTTAGAGCATCTCCAGTAGTGGTGCTCGGTATGTATGCGATCCTGCACAGTAAAATTGGATGAAGAAAATCCCAAGCATGCTGGTTTGGCTCAGGAAAATGGTTTTGGCTCAGCATAATTGCATGCTTTCAGGTTCCACATAAATTAAATTATTTTCAAATTTGCTGAAATTTTTGAATATTAAAGGTTTAGTTATGACGAAAATTTCTAAATCTCAAACCGACTAAGTTTGATCCCTAATCCTCCCCCACCTGACTTCTAACTTACTAACCACCTAACCACAATAGCACCAAAACTTTTCTCTATAGACATCTGGTTATAATAAGTTTAATACAGATTGCCAAAATTTTCAGAATTCAAAATTTAACCGCTGAATCAAGAATTGAAAATTAAATTAATTATTGGGCACTGAGGTTCCGAACCTGAAAAGGTACTACGGTATGATCCAACTGATGCTCAGTGTTTTTTCTGATTGGCCCATCATAATGATTCGTCCAGGTGGTTTGCTATTAGTAGTCCCCCCCCCCCCCCTACTTGTGTCATTTTGGCTCTAAACCCTATAGTAATAATAATAGAGTTGCCACCTAAACCCTAAACCCACGGTGTCTGAACAAGATTCCTCTCTCCAAACCCACTGTTTTCAGTCTCAGATTTTCTACTTCTGTAAATGCACTAGTACAGTTTGCTTGCTAGCTCTATTGGGTGATTTGTTTTTGGTTTCCCTGGAAAAATTCATCCTTTCCTTCAAAAAAAGTCACCACTAAGAAACACAAGTGATACCTCAAGATTGATTGCCCATTGCAGTGGGTTTGATTAATTTTGTTTTGTTTTGTTTTTGGTAGCCAATTTTGGCCATTTTGTGGGAAGTATTTTGGAAAAGGGAATATTCTGTTACAAATTCTCTTTTTTAATTAATTTTTTTTAAATTTAAAAATTTGTCCAATAATTGTCACAATCACCTACAATAATCTATGAATGGGTCCTTGGAATTTTCTATTTTCTATATTCATATTATCAAACAAATTGGCTATATATACTTATAGATGATCCTCTCTTGAGCAACATAAAAAAATTGGAAAAAAAATAAAATAAAAAATGGCCTATTGTATAAAAGAATTCCAAAGTACAATGAATTTTGTAAAGGCTGAGGTTTTCTTTCTAATATATATTGTTTACATTAAAGACTTGGTAAATAAAGAGATGGTGAAATAAATTGGCATTTGGCTAAATTTAGCCCCAAAAAAGAAAATTGCTGCCTGTAAGTATGGCCAGGATACAAATGACCTTCAAAAATTACACCCACCCCTAAGAAAACCAGAATAATTTGTTCAGACTGGCAAAACATCTGGCTATCAAAAAAATTGCTTGTCATTTGGCATGTGATAAGATCATACACCCATCAACAAAATTTCTTCAATTTCAAAGAGATTGCTATGAAATTGAGGTATATAACCATTAACCAATATACCTCATGTGGATGGATGGATGTTATAATTATGATGGATGATGGATGATGGATGATTTTATTTTATTTTTCCTCCTCCAATTTTGACTAATTCAAAAAAATTGCTTGCTTGATGGATGAAATCTTTTTCTTGCCTTCCAAATTGATGATTTGGAGTAAAGGCTTTCTTTTCTAAGGACAAGAAGAATGAAAAAGAGGCTTCTCCTTCCAAGGTGCTTAGAAAATAGTTTGTGTTAAAAACAGAAATTTAGAAAGGACTTTTTTTTTTTTTTTGGGTTTTTGAAAGAAAGGAAAAGAAGCAAGAGAGACCCATTTATGCCTGGCTATTGATTGATGGCTATTGATTGATTAGAGTTGATAACCAGGAGGCTTATTACCCAATCCATTGATTTAGGGTTTAGGGAAGGGAAGAGAAGTTGGAATCCAAGAATACTGAAAACCCTAAAAAAAAAAAGTAACACAAGAATCTCTCTAAGGCCCACTTTACACTAGGAGTCAAGGCCAATGTTCAACTCAAATCAAGCATTCCTATTGGTGCAAAAGTTGAAATTAGCCCCGACCGATGGGGTTTACACTAGGAGTCAAGGCTGGAGTAGAAAAAAATATTTTCAATCTGCCCCAAGTTACTAATAAATGTTGAACTTTAGGGCCTTGAATTGGCCCCCCAAGGCTGAAAAAAAAGGATACCATCCAATTTGGGAAGCCAATTTACAACCACCCTTGGGGCCAATGTTCCATCATTTATTAATATCTCAATGTCAATGTTCTAGCATTTATTAGTAACTTTGGGGCCGAACAACAAGCCAAAAATGCTAAAAGTTGGTCTCCAGTTTTTTTCAGCCCTGACTCCTAGTGCAAAGTAGTGGGGCCTAAGAATGTCTTTTAAAAAAAAAATTATCATGTAAGTCTTAATGTCTCAAAGACAAACATGATGAATGTGGCATTATTAATTCTGTTCCATAATATAATCCCCTTCCAATTCTTGCAAACCGTGCAAACAATTTTTTGTCTTTTACATTAGGGAAGCTAACAAACAAGAGTTGAGATGTTAATGAAACCTTCCCAGTTACAAGTTTGATGCCCTATTATGCTGAAACTGGACAGTCTTTGTCCCCTAATCGCCTGACTTTACAGATAACTTTAATGTATGAAGACTTTCCCAAAAAAATAAAAATAGAGAAACCTTTGCATAATACAGAGACATGATGGTCACAATTTGCAAACATGTGAACTTAAAGTCGACAAACGTGTTACTAAAGTTAGTACGATTGAATCGTGCAAAGTATATGAGACAAAATGACTGTGTAAGCCGTATTGGGTAATGAATTCTAAAAGTTGGATCTGTACAAGTTGCTTGCTATGCTATGCTTCTTCAACTCCTTTATGTCTGGGCTGTTCTATTTGTTTAGAGGAGAATGCACTACTAGACAAGAAACAAAAAGCTGCCAACACTTAGTTGTAGGTTTTTGGTCTAATGAGAACTTGCCAAGTTTTTATCCACCAGGAGACTCGGAGGAAAAAATTATTAGCCTGCCTTCAGAAATTATGTCACCTTTCCATTAGTCGACACAGCCCCCAAGAAGAAGAAGAAGAAAAAACTAAAACCCTAGTTTAACCCTAATTTAACCGGGTCTGACTCTTTTGTCACTTTGGTTGGCTCTTTTGTCACATTGGTTTGATTCGACATGAATTAATCAATAACCGAGTGGCTTCTTGTCATTGGATAAAGAGGTCCATCACTTTCCCTAACTAAATATAAAGGTTGTGTGAGTTTGCACTTTTGTAGCTTCGGATTCTTGTTTGTTCAAGCACCTCACCTTCGAATTGTCAGCTTTTTCCTCAATGACAAGACAAAGGGGTATATTTATAGCTCTTGTTGGTCTGTGCAATGTGCAGCTTTCACTTGTGAAAAAGGCCAAGAAAAAGTCATGGTTACAAAGTCGTGCGACACAACACACTTCAAATGAGAATACAATTGTTTTGTTGTAAGGGAGAGTTACTTTCTCTTATGCAGTCTGCATGCTTCTGCAGTGCCACCAAACCATGCAAAAATAGGCTTTGGCTTTTTGGAGTTTATAGTCGACCATTACAATCCAAACCCACCTTCATATGTGTTTGCATTTATTTTCATTTCATAGAGGGAGAGGGAGGGAGCAAGGGAGGGTTCCATAACCCTAACCCACCCACAACTTTTATAAAAATGGGTTCCATAAATGTCACCCATATTTGTCCTCTAATGGGGGTGCCCACAACAGGCCATTCATCCCTTGGATTTTCAGATTTTGGGTCCTAGCATTAAAGGGTTAAAGGCATTCTTGTCAGTACAATTGGCATTACAAAAATACAACACGCTTTCCACGTTTGTAGCCCAATTCCTTATTCATACTAAACAAGAATGCCCACCATCATATATGGTATGGTTCACACCCATTTGGTTTACCTCAATCACCACATCACTCTTTACACTAACAAGGGTTTTGTCACATTGTGGCCTTGCCATTTACATTATAAAATTTCTTAAGGCAAAAGAAGAATTATAGAAACTCAAATATTTCACCATGCCAAAATATACCAATCTTCAAAAAACCCTCCTCTAAAAAGAAACCAAAATAAATCCTTCAAGATATTATAACTCTATTATAACTAATCTCAAGTTCCAACACAAGCCAAAATATCATCTTTCAAAAATCCTCATATAAAAATATATAGACCTATTATTTATTACCTAGGAGTCAAAATCCTTCAAGCTACTATATACTCTATAATGAATCTAAACACAATATCCTTGCCTTTGGTAGGCAAGGCCAATAAACATTGACAAGAATAAGAGCTTCCTCTTCTTGCTCCTTTTGGTAGATAGGTAAAACTTTTTATGTTGTTACACATTCAACATCACGGTTGTACAAATTGTTCATACTACTTTTATGTGTTTTCATGTATGTAAGTCACTCCTTACTAAAGGATCCCTAGAATCAAATGTTGCACGAGAAAAAAGCGGATATTGTCCCAAGGATGTTCAAAACCCGTTGGATGGATATTGTCCCAAGGATGTTCAAAACCCATTGGATGGATATTGTCCCAAGGATGTTCAAAACCCGTTGGATGATGTTTGGATGTCTTGTTGTCTTGTACTTCCACACGGTTTGTAGTTGAGACACCACATTCACATTTTGGACCAACCTAGATCTCGCTTTCAATTTCAGACAATTTTCTTGCAGTTGAATGGGACAGACATAGGAGGCGCTCTTCCTTGGGGAAGTGGATGCAACACGGTGTGCACCATTGTGTGTACTATAGACCAGGTCGGGCAGGACAAGTTGGTAGAGCCCGTTCCTTCCTTCCACATATGAAAGGTGTTACTAAGAAAGGTGTTACTAAGCCTTTTAGGGCAGGCAAGATGAGCGTTCCGTTGAGTGGTAACAGCTTCAACCAGAGCCTGTTCCACCATGCAAGCAAACCTCTATGTGATACCCGGCAAGTTTTCAGAGGGTACCTGGCAGGTATATTACGAGGAAGAGAACAACGGGCAGGCATTGTTTCCATTTTTCAAACTGCCCGAATGGGGTTTTTCGCTCGATTGTAAGCTTTAAACCTCCAAATACACTAAGAAAAAATCGAGGAGGTGTTTTCCGCATCAAAACCCTAAACCATCCACCACCACCCTGAGAGTAAAAGTAATAATTTTTTTTGTGGGTGAGGGTTGTTGTAGAGGTGTGTGACCTAATAAGCTATTTCACACTGGAAAAAACTTGGATCTCTGCTGGGTTGTGAAACCCTAGATTTCCAGAGACTGGTGACAGATGCATGAATGCATGCATCATGCAGGCAGCATGTATGCATTCATTCATTCATTCATTCTCAGTAGTTACTTAGTTGGCCAAGAACACACTTCCTTCCTTCCTTCCTTCCTTCTTCCTCCTGCTCCTGCAAGTGTTGGAATCAATCCATTGGCAGGCTTGTTGCATCATGCATTTCTCACTAGTTGGACAAGAAGATCTTCATCAGTCTTTTCCTTGTGTGAATATATGTATGTATGTAGGTAGATATGTGTGTTTTGTTTCCCAATTTTGCCTCACAAGTGATCCTAGGAGTAAATCTGCTTTACCCATATCTTCTTCATATTTACTTCAGGAATCCAGCAACTCCTATCACTGAAAAAGAGGATGTCTGAGCACTTTGGTTCTTTTGAGGAGACTAGGAATTTTACTTCTTTGGGTGGCAGGCATCCTTTTTAGTGAAGAAAAACAGAGTAGACAATTGTTTTACGTTGCAACTTTCTTTGAAAGGGAGATCTTATATACCCTGTAGTATATAGTCAGTTAAGGTGAAAGCAAACAAACCCCCCTGAGAAAAAAAACCTCACAACATTTGTCAGATACTTTTCAGGGTACCTTGTAGTCAAATTGTGGTGGTTTGGGTGTCTGGGGATTTGATTGCAGGTGGGGTTGGGGTGCACAAATTTGTGACCATGTCAATTGGGTTGCATGCCTTATATTCAAGGATTTTCAATCAGGTAGATAGATATAGATATATAACAAGTGCAATGCATAATCTGATTTTCCCAAAATCTTTACAAAATGGTCATCCAAAAAAGGACATTGCCAACAACACCATGTGATGTAGAACCTGTGATGATGATGATGATGATGATGATGTCCTTATTAGTGTTTTGAGTAGAACAGCTTTGGATCTAGAAAAAGGTGATTTCATTGGCATGGAATTGATTTTGGGTTCTTACTTTTGGAAACAAAACTAACAGGTTTTGAGAATGTTTGGTAGGATTCTTGTTGTTCTTTGTACACTGTTGTTGTTGTTTTTGTTGTCATCTCATGAGTGAAGAACAGTTTTGAAGAATGTTGGATAGGAAGGACTTCGTCAGCATGCTGTGAAAATTTCTAGGGTTTAAAAAAAAAACAAAAACAAAACAAAAAAGAAACTGCACAGGATGATAGAGAGTGTGTGTGTGTGTCCTTATTTTATCCATCCCCTCTGCACCACTCACAGAAGGGAGGAACTCAAACCCTTCAAGTCAAGATGCCAATGGAGAGGCAATACAAACTCAAGCCCTTCAAAGTCAAGATGCAAATGGAATCAAATGATCTTGTAAGCTCTCATTTTATTGTTGTGCATGGATCCATCCCATTAGGATACATAGCAAAACATGTTCCCCACTAGTTTATAGGCTAGCTAAGCCATGCTGGATTCAAAACCTTTTAAGGCACTCTCCATCCATGTCTTACTCCTAATGGGGAAAGGATTTACACAATGCAAAACCCATTGTGGCACCATCTCTAGGTATATAACAAGGACAAAGAGAAAGAGTTCTCATGATGTAGTTGTAAATCATCAAGAATCAACCCCTTTTACTTGTCATCCTAGCATGCACAAGATAGTTCTTGCTGGGATGTGCAGCAAGTTTGCATGGGTACTTTAGTACTTGTGCAAGTGATTTGCAAGGAACAACTGTTTTGACATTAATCCATGTGTTGGTTATAAGGTTGTGGGTTGGTAATTTGTTGTGTTTTTGGTGAGAATTTCCTTCCAGGTTGGTAAACTCTTGTGGGTGTCAGGGATAGCAAAGGTGGCAAATTTCTTTTGAATTATTGCTGACAAATCATGAAATTGGAGTTGAAAAGAAAAAATAAAAAATAAAACTAAGTTAATAGACCTTGATCCTCCCTCCCTCCCTCCCTCCCTGCACCTCATCAGGTGAGAGAAATGAACAAGTCTTGTGTGATCTTGGAGTCTGGTAGTAGTAACAGAAGAAGGCAAGAAGGAAAGAGGGTGAGAAAGAAACAAGACTTGGGTGGTAGTAATAATAAAAGTAGTAGTAGGCCAAGGATTGACTAATCAGCTGTGGAATGACAGAATGACTAAGACTGCTACCACAACAGCCCACCTTTCTTTTGGCAAGGACAGTGACCGACTTTGATCTGCTGACACTGATGCCAGCTTAAGTCATGACGTGGGGACCATCTGAGGAGGAAGAAGACGAAGGAACCGACTCCCAGCACCAGGAAGACATCTCTCTAGATGCCATATTCCTGTTGAAGAAATTTCAAAGACATATATGCTCATGCTATTCAGCATTATGAAGAGGGAATGGAAAAAAAATGCTGATGGGTGTAGCAGGAAAAGTGTTACCAAAGTATCTATCTATCTATCTATCTATCTATCTATCACTGTTGGTTTGCAATGGAAGAAGGGATGGTGACACTACTGACTGGCTGGCATAGCAAGTTCTCTCTCTCTCTCTCTCGGTGTTCTTGGACATATGTGCAGCACAGCAAGCTCATTATCCACATTGAAGTCAACAATTGTCTCTCTCACATCCATGATTGGGAAAGAAAAGACTTCCATTGAAAAAATAGCTTCCGCAATCGATTGACACCAGCCAGTTGCAGAGTCTTTTAACAATTGAGTTCATGAGTGCAGTGCCAGACTGTTTCTCTGGTGCACATGTTTTACTATTCCAGGGTGACAATTGTGGAATTTAGTGAGTGATGCATGCACACGATATTGAAGTACTATGCTCTCACATACTGTTGAAATCATTGTTGGACATTGAAACCAATGTGAAAACTCCATACAAATGATGTATGCATATAAGTTTGGAAGGTAATCCTAGGTTGAGGAGTTTATCTGATTCAAATGGGTGTTCTTTTGGTAACGAGATGGAGGTCAATTCTAACAGAATCTCCTATTGACAAATTCTAACATATACAAATCCCCTACAAATTTAGCAATTGCAATCACACCCACTACACAATAAACTGTCAGAGTGACACCAAAAGTGGTCCACCCTACCATGCATTTGCCCAACATGATCTCAGGTCAATTCTGAGAACAGGACCAAAGGTAAATCTTGAGAACATGATCTGATCTCAAAGGATTGATGAAACAACAAAATGAAGAAGAAATGTTGCGTCAATATAATGACATGATCATTGATATGATCATCAATCACTTGACTCAACTGTGTATGGATATGTATCAATTGCATGATTCATATCTTTGAAGGTATTATCAGAGCAAGTGATGTTTTGTTCAGGGATGTGAATCTTCTGCCAGCAAATCAGGATTACCACAGACATTCATACCTGAATATTGCAGGTTGAGAATGTCTCAATGAAAATTAGCATAATTAGCTTCTGAAGCAGATAATAAAATCATTCTTAGCCCAACATGCAAATCATTTCACTCTCGTTATATTCAGTCAATTTGTATGCCTACAACTACAATTGGTCACAACACACACACTTTGCTGTTTGTGCAAAACCCTGGATCTGCCCTGTGGAGAGTACAATTTGCAACATAAATTTGTTGAACTTTCTATCTATTTAACGTTTTCGTGAGTCAGTTGGATTACCATCCCTGGGAACCCAACCAGAGAGAATTATTTAGAGAAATGTCTTGTGTCCACATAATAGTGTTAGTAGCAAAAATTTGTAAGATCAACACCAATGCTTAATATTTGTGGTGATTTTGATTTCGGCCTCATCATGTCTTCCTTCGTCTCCTTCCTCTAGACTTAATTCTTGTATTGTAGACAAGGTCACCAACGTTCTTGAATCGTAGTCCTGTCTTGGGTCCCTTTTTCTTCTTGCTCGCTGCTCCATTTCTCTTCTCAACAGTCACAATGTCTTCCTGTTTTGTTATGTCAACCAGACATGGTTCTAATCCATTCCAATCTAATGGCAGCTGGACCTCCTTGCCGTCATCGTATTTTATCTATAACACAAGCCCATTTTCCATGATACATGGCTCATCATTCATGCTATGAAAATCTGATTCTGAAATCTGGTTACCACATTTGAATTTTTTAATGTTACAGGATTCAAAGGGCAGCTCGAGAAAAGATATATAGACAGGTGAGGATTTTCACATGCCTGGTATGTTGGTAATGAGGAACTGTAGGTGGAGATAAGTGCCGCCGCCTCATGTGGAATATTATGGTGGTTTCCAATAGCTTTCTCAATGTATGTATTACCCACCACTGTTGCCACAGTACCCATTCCCTGGAGCTCCATCCTTGCATTTTCTTCACTGGATTTAGTTCCGAAAAGACCAGGAGACGTCATCAGCTTGCTACCTCATCACATAATTTTCATCCCACTTTTAGGATTAGCATCTAAATAGAACTTGAAAGATATATGTCAATCAACTCTTGGGTGCATTTTCGAGAAATTGTTATCCAAATTTTCTGCAAGATAAGGTGTGTTGGGTGTCAATAATATTCTCAGCTTTCAGTTGCAATTTCCCTTAGGTAGGTAGTCAGTCACCCATGTGCCTTGAAGTGTACAACAAGAGTTTTGCAGCCAAGTTGTTCATCTGAGAGATAAAGAGAGTTTTTTTGTTTGCAAAGGAAAGAAAAGAGACCAAGGAGTATGTCTTTCGAGTGAACATGTTTGATGAGGAGGATTCAGCTTATTTCGGGATGCTGCTGCTGCAATGTAATCACCAGCAAGGGTCACCAAGCCTGCTGGAGCTTTGCGCTTGCGGTCAAGAGGAGTATGTCTTTCGAGTGAACATGTTTGATGAGGAGGATTCAGCTTATTTCGGGATGCTGCTGCTGCAATGTAATCACCAGCAAGGGTCACCAAGCCTGCTGGAGCTTTGCGCTTGCGGTCAAGATCAAAGAACAGTAGCTTTTGGGCAGATGGCAATGGCTGGCTCAAGTTCCCATTTAAGGCTGATTCTGCAGCTTCAATCTTCATTTCTCCATTGTCTGAAGATTTGAGTGTTGGTGCCAGGTGTGCAGCGGGCTCTTCAGGATCATGATCACCAGGTTCAAAGGGATCTGAAAACTGGGACATTGAGGAGGATGGGTTCTGCTGCTCTTGGGCCTTTTCAAGCTCAAATAATCCAGTAAGTGGTA